>ENA-ORRT01000766-ORRT01000766.1-human-gut-metagenome-genome-assembly--contig:-NODE-766-length-13141-cov-2.55601_pt1 | contig 13141 bp, 10 predicted proteins | sample MGYA00242181_ERZ509146 | MGnify/ENA primary metagenome ERZ509146 (study PRJEB26280, sample SAMEA2338624) | human gut metagenome | biome: human gut; feature: human-associated habitat; material: faeces...
CGCGTGGAAGATGTAGTTGACGCCGGGCATGGCATCCCGGATGGACTGCGGGTTGCGCACGTCGCCGATGTAGAATCTAACTTTCTTCGCTGCTTCAGGATGTTTAGCCTGCAATTCATGCCGCATGTCGTCCTGTTTCTTCTCATCGCGAGAGAAGATGCGAATTTCTTTCAGGTCAGAATCCAAAAAGTGTTTTAGCACAGTAGAACCAAAAGATCCCGTTCCGCCTGTTATCATTAGGGTTGCGTTATCAAATTTAGACATCATTCATTACCTCACAAACTGTCCTCATTTTTTACTGCTTTTGCTTAAATACTGGAAAACAAAGTTTTTGGCGTCGGTAGCAAATGTGTCTTTAAGAAGAACCAAAACAGAAAAATATAATAGCATCCCTAAGAATACTGATATTACGATAGTAAACATCTGCCCGACATTTAACGCTTTAACTAATAGCACGCCCGCACTCATTATAAGTGTTGCGGTTGCTGTTTTTAGTATGTGTGTTGTATCAATTTTCAGTTTTACAATTCGAATCGTATAGTGGAGTTGAATTGTATTTACAAACAACTCTGTTATAACCGATGCAATCGCTGCACCATTTTCGCCTATCCTGGGTATCAAACAAGCATTTAGTCCTATATTTAAAATAGAGGCTGTTTTTCTTCATTTCCTGAGCATATGAGAAGTTGATAGCATAACAAATCTCCGAGAGGTCTAATGATAATCAATGGAGCAAATACGGCAAGCGTTACGCCAGCAGGAGCAAAGTTGTTACCATATAGTAAGACAATCACATTTTGCGCTAACAAGACCACTCCCATCAGTGCAGGCATAGAAATAGAAAGAAGAACATCTATCCCCTTTGAAACAAGCAAATCCAAACGTTTTTTATCATTTTTGTAGTAGTAACTTAGTCTAGGCAAAAAAACCACAGAAATTGCCTGGCAACAAGAAACCAAAATTAAAATGATTTTATGTGCGTTGGAGTAGTACCCTACGGAAGCTTCTGTAGCCATACTTCCCAGCATTGTTATATCTATTTTATTATATATATTTCCAAAGAAGCCTGCCAGCGTCAAAATCAAAAGTGGCTTGATGTGTTTTTTAAGATGGAGATTCTTTAAGTCCAGTTTCACATACTTGTGGGCATGTAAAATGTTAAATAGGTTGTTTCCTGCTGATCCAAGGCTCGATATTAACGCATACAGACAATAATCACTTTTTGAACGGACAAAAAGAATCATCGCTATAATAGATAAAATTTTTATGACAAGATTTCGCCCTGTTATATAACGGTACTCTTCTTCCCCCTGATATAGCCAATCAATATTGATAAGATTGAAAAATATCAACAATCCTGAGCAGATATATAGTGCAAGCTCATTGCGAAAGGACGCGACAGAGACTATAAGAAGAAGATAAGCAGCCGTCGATAAAGTCGTTGATACGGCGTTTATCGCAAGCATTTCTGTAAACGCTTTGTTTTTTTCTATTTGATTGTCCCGAACCTTCGCAATTTCTCTGATTCCATATGCAGGAAAGCCAAGCGCAGCAAAGGACAAAAAATACGATGCCACATTTTGTGCATAAGCAACTTTTCCCACGCCATCTTCCAGCAAGATTCTGGAAATATAAACGGATGTAATCAGAGGGAAAACCAAGCTGATGGTTTGGTAAATGATATTGTAGATTGAATTTTTGGCTAATGATTTCATGCCGATTATCTCTTATCCCTGATGTATTGAATTGTCCCTTGAAGCCCCTGCATACGCAAATGCCTCTTGAGTCCTAAAAGCTTTGTTGATGTGTACGTTACGATTTTTCCAACTCCCTTATATTTTTCCATTGCCCATTTAATCCTAAGAACCTGTTTATCTTCCGGCTCCATCCAGGAGGCATCATAATGGTGGATAGAGTAGGTTTTATCTGTCAGTACAACTTGTCCTGTCTTAAAATCTTTAGGCGCAAAATATTCTGCGGGATAAATTGTCATTCCACAATCCAGTTTTTCGATACTGCCATCCAGTCGCAGCCCCTTTTCTCTCAAGAAGTTTGTATTTAACCGGGGACTGGGTGTTACATCAAGGCTTCCATCTTTACATATGAAATGCCTATCTCCGTAGATAGAATCCATCATTTCTTTCAATAGCGGCGTTCCCTGTTCAGCACCAAACCCAAGGCCTGGGTTCACAGCTTCTCTCGCTTCACAACCCATATAGAATTTTTCTGTACAGAAAGGATCCAAGCTTTTCAGTAGTTCAACATCCGTATCAAGGTAGAAGCCTCCGTAGCGGTAAATAATATCTAATCTGGCATAGTCCGGGACAAATCCCCATTTTTTTGCCTCGTAAGCCTCCTTCATATACACATTCTGAGTGAAGTCATAATTCGACTCATTCCACTCCTTGATTTCATAATCCGGGCAGCATTTTTTCCACGACTCAATACATTTTTTTTCAAGCTCCGGAAGTGGTGCTCCACCAATCCAACAATAATGAATGATTTTAGGAATCATAAAAAACCTCCTTATACAGCAAAGCTATAATTTCCTACTCTCATGTAGTTATAGTTTAAATAATAAGTCATGAAAAGCAACGCAGCTACAATGACACCCACATTAAATATTGTTTTTGACTTGGTTTCAAGGCGGTTGTTTAGCATCACACTTGGAAGTAAAAAGATTGAAAAAATATCAAAGCACCAAAGAAAGCGCTGTGCAGAAAACAGTTTCATCTGTAAAAAGCTGAGTATTACTGCGAGAAGAAAAGGCAACACATAGGGCGATTTTTCCTTTGCTTTTTTTGTTGATAAACATATAAATGCCAGCAAAATCGCGGTATTTACAATTGGCTGCTGAATTCCTCCTGAGTCAGTTAAGTAGGAACTTCCTACATAGATTTTGTATTGAGGAACTATCCGAAAAAGCAATTCCATCAGGGAATCCAATGAGAGTGTAGCTGCAATACCACCACCGACAATTAAAATCGCCTTCTTTTTTGAAACGACTTCATCATTTCCCAAAAAAATTGGGATATAAATCAGACCAACAATCGCAACCGTATGCAGTGATACTGCAATTAACATCATAATTGCGTATTTAATCCATTTCTTTTGTTTTGCGTACCAAAAGGCATTTAAAAGAACCGCAACTGCAAGATATTGACGAAGCGCATTATATGAAATGAAGTAGTAATATAATGCGACATAAAAATATACGCTCAAAAATACATTATCAGACATCCTATAAATTGCTAGAAGAACAAGCCCATTTGTTATGAACGCACAAACAAGCAAAAATATAGTGGGGTTATTACTGAATTTATGGACTAATGAAATAAGGAGCTGAAATCCGCCTTCCAAACTACTTCTCGGATGCTTAAAAAGGCTTACGTACGCACTTGTATCCGTACCCACGCTAAAGGAACGAAATCCCTCTAGCAACGACAGTAACACCCACGCAACGCTCAAAAAAGCGACGTTATTTATGCAATTTCCTTTATAGGTGATTATAACCCTGTTCAAAAGCAAGTAAAACAATGCCATGGTGAGCATCATTAAATAGTAAGCTACCACAATTTTATTCTCCTAAGTTTGTCTTTGCTTTTACTATTTTATCTAGTTCAATATACAATTTAGGCGATATTGCAAAGAGTATCGCTTTCATTACAGTCTTTCTGCTACAGGCATTTCGAATCGGGAAGATTCTTTTCACAATGCCCTTTTGCAGCACCTTCTCCGCCCCGATAAATACTGCACTCATATACAGTACCGCAACACAATCTCTGCTCCACTTTGATTGCGATAATGGATATTCTCGGTACATTTTTTCCAGAGAATAACATGTGCTTATTAAGTCACACGCTTTTTTCTCATGTCCGCTTGAATGTGTTATCGAGCCCTGGCGCATTCTATGATAATAGAAGATAAAATCGCCATCGACGACACTTTTCGCATTCCAGAAAATCGTCGGTGTCCATAGTTGATCTTCATGAAGTAGCCCTTCCAAAAAGTATATATGAGTACACCGGATCAACGACGTTTTATAGGCATTGAAAGGGGCGCATGCAAAAATTTCATTTGCTTTAATTGCTGTTTCCCAAAACGCTCGTCCTGAAAGAATCCCTTCTATATGGTGATGATCTTTACATTTCAGCTTAACGTTACCATCCCAATTCACAGAATACGCCTGCGCAGCAATAATATCTGGCTCTTTATACCGCACTACACAGTTAGCAAAGTTTAACAATGCATTCTTATCGATATAATCATCGCTATCTACAAATATAATGTATCGCCCTTTTGCTGCTTCAATTCCGGTATTTCTAGCAGCAGAAAGCCCTCCATTGTTTCGATGTATCACATTTATGCCTGGATAATTACGGGCATAGGTATCTGCAATTGCGCCAGATTCATCCGTTGAGCCGTCATCAACTAAGATGATTTCATAGTCTTTATATGTCTGCTGCAATACTGAGTCAATACATTCCTTCAGGAAGGCTTCAACATTATATATTGGAATAATGACACTGAATGTAATATTTTCTCTCATTGTAGTTGCGATTTCCTCTCACCAAAAGCATCGTTCTATCACTCAATACATCTTTTTGCAATATCTTTATAGCTGAACGCTTTCATTCCTTTTTCTTTTGCTACCTTTTTCATCCGCGTAAATAAATCGCAGTCAAAAGCAACTTCACTAATTCTCTTTTCGAGCTCTTTTAAATCATCTTCTTTCAAGAAAATGACATTTCCACTTAAGTCCACATGATGTGTTCCAGGCCAATCCTTAACAATCATTGGAATGCCTTGTCCTGCTACCTGCTCCCAAAAGACCGAATGCCTACCCGGAAAGCAAACTAAATCCGCGCTCGCAAACAACGGATAGGAGTCTCTGGCCTGCACCCACCCGATGTACTGAACACGATTTCCGTCTGTCAGTTTATCGACCTGTTCTTTCAGTTCTGATGCCACAGATCCAAAAACAATCAATTTAACCTTGGGATTGTCAATATTACGAACTGCTTGCATTAGTAGCAGAGTCTGCGTTTTCCAAGCGTCAATCTTTCCGCCTGTCATAATTAAGAAATCATCGTCTGCAATACCATACTTGCTGCGGATACGTGCCCTTGTCTCTGGTGCGGCAGCCTTTTGTACCAACTCATCGTCCGCACCCATGACTAAAAGCTCACATTTTTCTCTTGGAATTCCATAGACCTCACTGAGAAAATCAACACGAACCGGCAATACTCCATAAAACTTCTTGACATACGAAACCAGGAGCTGAGCGTAGTGCTTCCAAATGATTTTATGCAAAACATTTTTAGAAAGCCAATTTGTAGCGCTGTTTGAAAAGTCAGCATGGTTATCCGCATACGCGACAACAGTTGGGTGCTTTTTTAAGAACTCCACAATAGTTTTTGTATCCAAAAAAGCTACTCCATGAATAAATAAAACATCTGGAGACAATTTTTCCAGCATTTCATATAAAGCAGGATATTTCTTGAACTTTCGGTTGAAATCATCCTTACCCTTCATTGGCAACCGTATTGTACGAACTCCATCAGCGTTTACATAGTCATGCTTTTCGCATTTCCCCAGCTTTCCTTTTTCGGTCCAAATCCACTCGGACGTAATAATTGATACATCATAACCAAGTTTTTCTTGATATTTGGTCAATAGATTATCTTGATAATTCCAACCGTCCGTTACAGGACCCGCAAGACAAATATGTGTTACCTTCATAGACTGCCCTTATTTCACAATGTTTCTGACGACTTGTTTTGTACTTTCTATAATATTCTTACCTGTTAATTTATGAGGAGCGAGTTGTTTCATCAGTTGCTGCGTCAAATCTTTATAATCTACAAATCTGTCAGGTACAATTAAAAAGCTATTCTCTTCTTCCTGCTGCAAATCCACATTCATATTTCTCTTTTGAAAATGTACATAGAGAACTTCTTCTTTGCTTATTTTTCCATGTGTATTCCAACAGCGGAACAATTTCCCATTCTCATATGCGTAAACCACATTACGCATTTTTCTATATTTTGACGCTTGATTCACATTATTTTTATGATATGGATTGCCATATCCCCGAATCGACTTTGTTGGATGGAATCCATCTAGCGTGTACATGATATCATCCATACAGAGTTCGTCATAATAGACTCTGCCGCTCTTATCCCACGCAGAGCTTACCCCTCCCCACTCGTCAAACGCCCATGCTTGAGGAGTCGTCAGAACCTTTTTGTAGTCATAGTTGGTTTGCGTTCTGTAAAATGCGTTGGTTGCAGCATCATTATGATAGATACTCAAATGTCCCCGTGTAAAAATCTTTTCATATTTTCCGAGAACATCATCTGTTAAAAATTTACGAATATCTCCGAAAATCAAGTCGCAATCACAATATTCCCAAAAGTCATAGTCCTTTAAATCGTTAGCTAACACTTCCCCATATGTAGGCTTAAAATCGCACAGTTTGTAAGGCTTATCAAGGCACACGCAAAAATCAAAGTTTGCCTGGATACGTTGCTTAAAATCTTCAAATGTAGTTGTGATTTTATGCACATTTTCAGGCCACTCGTATGCTTCTATTGAATCCGTGTAAATAAGCCAGTCAATTGTAGGGTTATTTTTACATGATGTTAGAAATAATTGAAAGTAGTTTTTGAAATTGCCAAAATACGGTATAATTAAGGCAATTTTTTTATAATTGTTATCACCATTCATCATAAATCAATTATTCCTCACTGAAACGCCGTTTGTCCCAAGAGAGAAGGTATTAACGTTTCTCTGCACCCACCCGTGTCATAAGTCACAACCTTTGTACCACAAGCCTGTGCTTCAAGGTTTACAGTGGGATAATTATCTTCATAAGTCGGGTTGGCAAATATATCTGCGGCTGTATAAATTTCAGCCAGTTCTTGGGGACTATTCGTGCGTGGGATTGCAACAATCGTGCACCCACGCTTTTTGCTATGTTTTTTTCCCCCCGCATGAATTTTTCGCCTGTAATCGCTTTATATAGGGCGTTCACATCCTGCGGGACAACCTTGTTACCATTTTGTTCGGCCACATCGGCACAGGCAGTGTCCTCATAGACAATTGACGGCGTGCTGCAAGCCTGGGCCTCCACCGGCGTCATGCCGAATATTTCTTCTACGCTGGGATTCACAAACACATCTGCCGCCGTATAAATTGCGGCCAATTCCTTGGGGCTGTTGGTGCGCTGGATACCTTTAATATTTTTCGGCAAATTCTCGGTTTGCTTTTCACTCAAGCCAACCAGCACAATGGCATAGTGGTCATCCAGCATTTCGGCCAGCTTGTAAAAATCAAATAAGCCCTTGCGGTCCTCCCACACATTGGCAACACCCAGCACAATAATTTTATCCTGCAGGCCGTATCGTTCGCGGAAATCGCTGGGCGTCGGCTTGAAAATCGTGGTGTCGATGGTATTATAGTGAACCTCTACGGGATACTCTTTTAAGAAACTCTGCTTCACCAGGTCGGCCAGCCATTTACTGGGGGTGATGAGCGTCAGGTTGGGCACTCCTGTAAACGCAGCGCGCTTGCGCGCAAAGTTGCGGCGAACGGAGCTCATTGCGTAGCATGCAGGGTATCGGCGAAGCTGAGAACAGTACGAACAATGGTTCTTCCATTGGGCGCACTTTACCGCGGTAAAGTGCGAACAATGGCCTGTAAAGGCCCAGCAGTCATGCAGTGTCCATTTGACCTGCATTTCTGGGTGTTTTTTGATCCATGCGAACAACATTTCTACATTTATATAATAGCCGTGAATGTTGTGCAGCCAAAGTAAGTCCGGCTTGTATTCCTCGGCCCACTGCAAGAACTCTTTTGTTGCTTGTTTGGAGCCGAATCCATGCGTATCAAACAGTCGGGTCTGGATTGCGTGCATTTTGCAGTCCCAATCCGTGCCGATGCGCACCGCATACTTTTGGAATTGCTCCGGCACAGTCCCCTTGCGGCCATAAGCAATTTTGACCTTGTCGCCTGCGGCTTCAAATTGTTGCGCCAAGTCCGTACAGATACGGCCTGTGCTGCCAATGCCACAGACGGAGTTAATGAGAAGTACTTTCATAATTCACCCGTACAGCTTTTCATACTCTTCTATCGCGTAATGATCGGTCATAGAAGCAATGTGGTCACAGATTTTTCGCATCATGCAAACCCTAGCAGAAAATTTCCTGCTTTCAGCATTCTTGTTTTTATCATTCCAGAATGCATCAAAGTCACTTCTAACCCTGCCGGAGCTCAACTTATAAGCGGAAGCCATATCCGGGTAGTTTGCCCCGGACGTGCTGTTCTTTTCATGGGTCTCCACCATGAATTGCACAATTGAAATATCCGGCAGTTGCTGCGGATGCGTTGCATATGCCTGGAAAAGCTTACGAATAATGTACATGCCTTTTGCATTCATACGCTCAACTTCGGGAGAATGATGGATTTCGGTTCTAATTGCATCGCCAAATCTTTCCAGGGTTTCCATGGTTTCTGCTCTGGCCCCGTCAGCGTCCTTATACGCATCAAATGCAATCGCATTTTTTATATAGGGTTCATCTCCCGTATGCTCACGGAAAAAGTTCAGTCGGGTATTTTCATTTAACGTATGAACGCTAGAAATCTTTTGCAGGTTTTGATTTGAGCACTCTACAATTCTCGTAACCAATGTATTTACGACAACCTTTGAGGCGAGAGTCACAAAGTGTTTCCGGTCATAATGCTCCTGCTCAGCGTCTTGCTCCATTTCCTCTAAGCAGCGTTTATCACTTTCGCTCATGATCCCGATTAAAATTTCTCTGATTTTTCCGCATACCGCGCTGGCTGACATCGCCCCACTACGCAGCGCATCTTCCAAATCATGATGCCACTGCGCAATTTCGTCTGCCTGTGCTACAACAAACGCCTCAAAAGACCAGGCTTGCTGACCATTTTCCACCAAAAGTGCGGGAGTAAATACCGACCAGTAGTTAGGGGCTCCATCGTCATCACGATATGCCAAATTTGAGTGATGCATCATTCCCCAAAGGGTGTAGTTTGTAAGATTTAACCCACTATCACCGTATCCATTTTCCAAAAGCGCAGCAACGCGAACACTTTGTAGGTTATGCTTAAACCCGTAATAAGGCTTTTCCAGCCTCTTTTCGCATATTTTATAGTCAGTATTTCCCACATACAACGGTGACTCCGGGACTTTTACAGTGCTTTCCGGAATCATTATCCGGTTCAGCATTCGCTCACCCGCATGGCCAAAAGGAGTATGCCCCAAGTCATGTCCGAGCGCGATTGCTTCCGTCAAATCCTCATCCAGCCCTAACGCCTGGGAAATAGTCCGTGCAATTTGCGCAACTTCCAGCGTATGCGTCAAACGGTTTCTGCGATGGTCGTCGCTTCCGATCAAATATATCTGCGTTTTCCCATCCAACCTACGGAATGCATTGCAGTACATTATGCGATCCCGATCACGCATAAAATCATTGCGATAGGAAGCTGTTTTTGTCTCTTTATCAACATTAACTCGATGTGCGAGCTCAATGGGGGCTCGCAAAAGATTTTTGCTCATACTATTTCCTCCCTACCGAATTGGTTTCATCATCCTGTATACTGTGCAGTGGTTCTGGAATTTGAATCATTTTTTGCTTGCATTATCAATCAATGTGTTTTCAAGACGATTCATAAATTTATCTCGCAGAAAATGCGTCTCATAATACATGCGGGCGTTTTGGCCCAGCACAGCTTTTTCATTCGTATTCATAAATGTTCTTACTGCATCCGCCAACGCCCGCGCATCATCCGGAGCAACACAGTACCCACAATGCGCATCTTGAAGCACTGTGGGTATCTCCCCTGTTGCAGATGCAATAATTGGTTTTCCTGCGGCCATATAGGTCTGGATCTTACCTGGCAGGGTTAGCGAAATAAACTTATCCGTGGTCAGCGTCACCAGCATCGCATCTGCCATGGCGTAGTATTTCGGCATTTTCTCAGGCGGCTTGCGGCCATAGAAAATCACATTGTCCAGCTTTTTCTCGACTGCCAGACGCTTTAGATTTTCCAGTTCAGAGCCATCGCCCACAATATGCCATCGCAACTTTTTCTCATTGCTCAGGATCTCCGCAGCATTCAGCACAACCTGTAAATTCTGCGCCGCTCCGATATTGCCCGCAAACATCAAGTCTACGGTTTCCTTGTGTTCTGCGCTGGGCGGTATCATGTCAAACTGAGCCGGTGCATATTGGGGAAGATATTCAATTTTGTTGTTTTCTACATCATGCTGCTGCACAAGGTAGTCGCGGAACATCTGCGACGTAATAAGGATTTTATCCGGCTTATTGTACAGACGCTTGGACTCCCACCCAAAAAATTTATAAATAAGCGAACCTTCCGCAATGCCCCCTGCCGCCAGACACGCTGGCCACAGATCCATACAATACATCACAACCTTTTTGTGATACTTTTTGGCATAGGCAAACGCTGCATTGCTCATCATTACAGGCGACGTCTGATTGGTAAAAACAACGTCATATTCTTCCTTCAGGTGCTTTGCATACCACGTTGATGAAAGCATGAAGCTGTAATAATTCAGCAGACGAAATACAGCATTATGTCGCCGTGCAATTGTAAAAACGCGGGTGATATGTACACCGTTATGTTTTTCCTTACGACGCTGCCCGTTTTTATAGTTCGGATAGGTGATGCCCATGGGGTAGTTCGGCACATCTGTGATCAAATCCACACTGTGGCCGCGGCGTACGAGTTCCTCGCAGATATCCGGGAGCGGATACGGCTCCGGCCAGTAATGCTGACATACAACTAAAATTTTCATCCGTTCATCAGCGCATCCTTTATGTCTTTCTCAACGTTCGCATTCACTTCTGATGCAAACCCGGGCACCTTAGGCTGCTTACCCTCTACGATACCCTCCTGCTTAGCCACATAGCCAACAGATTTTAACAAAATCATTATGTCCAGCCGGGCACAGATGTTGCGGGTATAGGCACGGTCATAGTTCACCTTGTCCACATCGTTCAACGTGTCACGGCCATTGACCTGGGCCAGGCCCGTAATGCCGGGGCGGACTTCATATACACCGTAGAACTCTCGTAAGTACTGCGCCGGATACTCTGACACAATCAGTGGACGTGGACCAATCAGTGACATCTGACCGCAAAGTACATTAAAGAGTTGCGGTAGTTCATCAATGCTGAAGCGGCGCAGAGCCTTGCCAAACCTAGAAAGATACATCTCTGCATTTTCTAAATCAGCAGTGGCCGTGTTGTGCGGCGCTGAGGACTTCATCGTTCTAAACTTGATGATTTTAAATACCTTTCCGTGAAGTCCAACGCGGTCTTGCAGGAAGAATACGGATTCTGTAGGACTGTTGATTTTTTGCAAAATTGCAACCAACAAAAACGGTATTGCTAAAATCAGCAACACAACAGCCGCAATGCATGTATCAATCACACGCTTAATGCCAACATATCGCTTCTGCCGATCTGTTAAATGATATTGGTGTTCCTGAATCGCTTGATGAATCACTTCGTTATCCCATTCATTTGAATCGTAAATGGAATAGGCACCTTCTGTGCTTGTCTTTTCTTCTACCGCAACTGCCATGTTCTCCGCCTTATCATTTTTTACTTAACATGCTTTTCCTGCCGTGTCCTCATCCAGCAGCTTCCGCAATTCATTTGTCTGTTCGGCGCTTAGCCGGGGTGACTGCTTGCGCAGCAGAACCTTTTGGTCGTACAGCCAACGGCCCAACCAAATACCATCCGCCGTTTTGTATTTGGCCGGAATTTGAAGATTGCCGTGCATTTGCAGATAATCCCACGCCAAATTGTATTTATGCTGCCATGGGTCGGGCTTTTCCCACTGCATACCGATTTTTTCCAGCAAAGTAACCCGCTCGGGGGTCAGCTTGCAATTGCTATTGTTCGGGCTTTTGTAGGCATACTGCTGGCGGGCCACCCACTTGCCCAAGGCTATGCCATCAGGGGTGGTATAGCCGATGGGCACGTTCAGGCTGCCGTTTTCTTCAAAATACAATTTGGCTGCCTCGTAAGCCGCATTCCACTTGAAGTCGAAGTTGCTTTGCCCCCAAAGAATCCCAACGCTTTCCAGCCGTTCGGCCTTTTCAGGCTGCAACATTCCGTTGGCATACGTTTGTTTCTGGTTTCTAACCCAGACCCCCAAACGCAACCCATCCTTTGTGGTGTAAGACACAGGCACGACTAAATTGCCGTGGTCAGCATAATACTTCGCCGCAGCGGCAAAGCCCTGCTCCCACTTCTCGCTGAAGGCATCCCATACCATGCCAACATTCTCCAGCTGGCTCACCTTCTCCGCGTCCAGCCTACCAGCGGCCTTCTCGGTTCGCTTGTTGGAAATCCAACTGCCTAATGGAAACTCGTCTTTCGTTTTCCATTCTACGGGCACCATGAGGTTGCCGTGCTTAGCGTAATATTGCGCGGCTTCTTCATAGCCTTTTGTCCAGGCCAAGTCGCCGTAGTTGTACCAGCGCATGCCTATACTGTCCAAGCGTTCAATCTGCTGCTGGGTCAGGCTCCCGGCACGTTTGCCGCTGCGAACCTGCCGCTGAATCTGCAGCCACGCGCCAAGGCTCAAGCCCATGGGCGTCTTGTAGCGACGCGGAATGTCCAAGTTGCCGTGTTCGGCATAGTAAATGCTTGCCTCGGAGAAGTAGTGGTCCCAAGTCGACGACAGACTGCTTTGCAGCTGTTCAAACAGCACACGGCAGTCATGGACCTGCTCCACAACCTCAAAACGATCCGTAACGATCTTGTCGCTCTCGCCGTTGGCATAAAGGCGCTGCACGGCGGCGGTCATCTCGTTTTGCAGCCCACTGATGCTGGACAAGCCCTCAAAGTTATTGATGACATCCAGAATAAGCGGTGTCGTGCTATCCCCTGCTGTCAGAGCGCGGCCAATCTGCTGCTTATAGATGATGGGCGAAATCGTCGGACGGAACAGAATGACGCCCGAGATACCCTCGACGTGGACCCCCTCGTTGAGCATATCAATACAGAACAGTAGCTTTAAGTGCTTGCTGTTGTCTGCTTTAAAGGCCGTAAACGCCTTGTCTGTGGCAGGGGCGTCC
>ENA-ORRT01000771-ORRT01000771.1-human-gut-metagenome-genome-assembly--contig:-NODE-771-length-13097-cov-1.72941_pt1 | contig 13097 bp, 10 predicted proteins | sample MGYA00242181_ERZ509146 | MGnify/ENA primary metagenome ERZ509146 (study PRJEB26280, sample SAMEA2338624) | human gut metagenome | biome: human gut; feature: human-associated habitat; material: faeces...
CTTCTCATCCTCCCCATCAATGCTGACATCGATTTGTCCGCCACCCTCTTCCTCAGATGCAGTCAAAGAAAGTGGCATCTGCGCTGCTCCAAGCGCCTGTGCAGCTTCCGCCGGTTCCACTCCCAGAAGTTTGGCAAGTTCTCCAACGGTTGGAGATCTCCCTTCCTTTTCCGCAAAATCGGCGGCCTTTCGGGAAGCGCGAATCGACAGCTCCTTGAGGGAACGTCCCACTTTAACTGCTCCTCCGTCACGAAACAGGCGGCGCATCTCTCCCAAAATCACCGGAACAGCATAGGTGGAAAATTTGAGTCCGCGGCTTTCATCAAAGTGATCGACCGCCTTTACCAATCCTAAACATCCCGCTTGAAAGAGGTCGTCGTATTCAATCCCGCGCCCCTTGAATCGCTTGGCGCAGGCATGTACTAAGCCGATATTCTCCTGTACCTGTTGATCCCTATCCATTCTTCATCACACGCCGCGCAAGGTTTTTTTGCATCGTGACGGTGGTGCCATGCCCTGGTTTTGAAGTCACACGAAGCTTGTCCATAAAACTTTCCATGACTGCAAAACCCAATCCTGCGCGTTCTTCCCCCGCCGTTGTGAAGAGGGGTTGCATGGCCTGCTCCACGTCCTCAATGCCACATCCCTTGTCGCGAATTTTAATCTGTAAAGTTCCTCGGTCGTCATATTTGGCATTTATGTAAATCATACCGATCGTATCCCGGTAGGCATGTACAATACAATTTGTCACTGCCTCTGAGACGGCCGTCTTAATATCGCTCAATTCATCAATGGTCGGGTCCAACTGTGCAGCAAAAGCTGCCACCACAGCCCGCCCAAATGCTTCATTATTGGAGCTGCTGGGGAATGAAATGCGCATCTCATTCTTCGCCTTCAACTTCCTTCACCTCCTTTACAATGGTACAGAGATCCCGCAGGCCTGATAGGGATACGATTTTTTCCAGTTTTGGCGGTAAATTGGCAATTGTCACGCCGCCACCCCAAGTCTGAATAAGTTTATAGCGCCCCATAATCAACCCGATTCCAGAGCTGTCCATAAACTGCACGCCGGAAAAATCCAGTTTTAATTGTTTTGGCTGTGTTCGCATCGCCGTTTCATCGATCTCCTCCCGCAATTCTCTCGCAACATGGTGGTCGATCTCTCCGCTGAGCAAAGCCGTAAGACATCCATCCTTTAAAATCAGCCTGACACCCATTCGACTGCCTCCTATGTAATCGATATTCAAAACAATAGCCATCATAAAGGCTGTCCATTTTTTTCCGTTATATGTAAGCTTTAGGAAATTTTTTTAACTAGCCCAAACAAAAAGCCTCTGCCATCTCATAAAAAGAACCCTTTATCTATAAAGATAAAGGGTTCTCACTAAAATTTTACTCGAATTCTGCGGACAAGCCGACTTTTTCCCGCATGTGCCTCAATAAAAGCGGCCGTATCTCTCCCGCAAGGAACAAAGAACCGCAAATAACCAACGCGCCGCCTGGCTGTACAAAAGAGAACGCCCTCTTCAAGCCCTCTTCTCTGTTTTTTGCCGGGATTGCTCTGGTACCCCGTACACGCCATATTTCTGCCAGTTCTTCGGCCGGCATAGCCCGCGGATTGTCCGGCGTAATGGTCACAATCTGCCTGAACAGGCCATCCAAATTTTGGACCGCTGTCGGGACGTCCTTATCCGCTAACATTCCAATCAATCCCACCAAGGGACGTCCCTTCAGATATAAATGCAGCGCTTTTGCAAGGGCACGCGTTCCATCTGGATTGTGTGCACCATCTAAAAGCACAAGCGGATGGTCGCCCAACCGTTCCAAGCGGGCAGGAAAACGCACAGAAGCGAATCCTTCCATAACCGCCTGTTCTGAGATAGAATATCCCTGTTCTTGCAATACCGACAAGGCGGTCAATGCCGTAGCCGCATTTTTGATCTGATGCTCTCCCAAAAGCGGCAAATGTAAGGCCAGTCCCCCATAGAGGAAATCGGTTCCTTGTAGATTGCTGGATATAACCGATACCACAGAAGAGGATACCTCCAAAAGCCGGTTATGCTGCCTGGCCGCCGTGCGTCGGAACACCTCCAGCACACCGGGCATTTGATCTCCATAGGCAACGGTCACCCCATACGGTTTGATGATCCCCGCCTTTTCTGCGGCAATCTGTTCCACAGTGTTTCCCAGTATACGTGTGTGATCCAAGGATATAGAGGTAAGTACCGACACAAGTGGGGTTCCAATGACATTTGTAGCATCCATCCGGCCGCCCAATCCAACTTCCAAAACGACAAAATCACACTGCTGGCGGGCAAACCACAAAAAACCCAATGCGGTTGTAAAGTCAAACTCCGTAAGCGCTTCCCCGCTTTCCTCCAAACGGTGGGCAACCGGAAGGGTTTCCTCCACCAACGATATGAGGGCTTCCCGCGGAATCAGCTGAGCATCCACCTGAATTCGTTCACAAAAGTCGCTGATGAAAGGCGAAGTAAACAGTCCTGTGCGATACCCTGCCTGCTTTAGTACCGAAGCCAGGATTGCACAAGTGGAGCCCTTCCCATTTGTACCAGCTACGTGAATGTATTTCAGCCCCTCTTGTGGATTTCCCAAATCATTCAAAAATGTTCGGACCCGTTCCACTCCAGGGGAGCCGCCAAAGCGTGGAAAGGAATGAATCGCTGCTAGAGCTTGTTCATATGTCATAAAATCACCTGCCTTCTGGAAATACAAAAATTCAGAAAATATTCACCGGATTTTCCTTCGATTTATCCGGTTCAATATGGTATACTTATACTGGAAAAGTTATTATTATCAGACTTACAGGGGGATTTTCGCCTTTTTTCTGCAAATATTTTCATTTTTATATACAGAAAGGAGGCTGTTCATGGCCTATTACATGATTGCTGGCGCCGCCATTCTATTGCTGTGCATCGGCTTTAGCAAGCTACTGTATCGCTTTGGAGTACCGTCCCTTTTAATTTTCATCGTCCTCGGCATGCTCGCAGGTTCGGATGGAATCGGCGGAATTTATTTCGACGATTACGCCCTTGCACAGACACTCTCCTCTGTTGCACTGACCTTCATCATGTTTTTCGGCGGGGTCAGTACCAATTTGAAGCCGGTGGCCGCCCCCGCTATACTACTTTCCTCCGTTGGTACTACTCTGACCGCTCTGTTAACCGGCCTCTTTTGCCGGTTTGTCTTGCAATTTCCCCTATTGGAAAGCCTACTGCTTGGCTCCATTGTTGCCTCAACGGATGCCGCTTCCGTCTTTTCCATTCTGCGTTCGCGCAAACTTAACTTAAAAGGTGGAATGGCCTCCCTATTGGAAATTGAAAGCGGCAGCAACGATCCGTTTGCCTTTATGCTGACCATTATTTTATTGACCATGATGTCTGGGAAAGGGGACAATCATTTCGCTCTTCTTTTATTCCAACAGCTCGGCTTTGGCCTCCTTATCGGCGGCCTGTTGGGGGTAGGCGCAGTCTATTTCCTCCGTCATGTCCGCTTTGAAGTGGAGGCCTTTTATTCCCTCTTCGTCACAGCCGTTGCTATCCTCTGCTATGCGCTCTGCGACGTCATCGGAGGCAACAGTTTCTTATGTGTCTACATAGCTGGTATCCTGCTCGGCAATAGCAAGATTCCTTATAAACGCAGCTTAGTCCACTTCTTCGACGGTATCTCCTGGCTGATGCAAATATTGCTTTTCTTTGCCCTTGGATTGCTCTCTTTTCCTTCGCGTCTTCCAGCGGTGGCCTGGCAAAGCATCTTCATCTCTCTATTCATGATCTTTGTGGCACGCCCTGCTGCAGTGTTTGCCATTTTGAGTTGGTTTAAGATTCCCGTACGTCAACAAATATTGGTTTCCTGGGTTGGTATTCGAGGCGCTGCCTCGATTGTTTTCGCCATCTATGCAGTGACGGATCGCGCAATGTTACAGACAGATGTCTTTCATATCGTATTTTTTTTGGTACTCTTCTCTGTTCTCGTTCAGGGAACCCTCATGCCAACAGTCGCCAAAAAACTGGATTTAGTTGAAAAGGAGACCTCCATCCTAAGGACATTCAATGATTATCAAGAAAAAAATGATATGGAACTCTCTGAAATGCGGCTGACCCAAGAACATCCGTGGTGCGGATGTGCCTTATCGGACATCGATCTTCCCGAAAGTGTGCTGGTCGTCCTGATTCAACGGAATAAAAAGTCCCTTGTACCACGCGGCTCGACTTCCTTGAAGGCCGGTGACATTCTTGTTTTAAGCGGAGCCGATCAAGAAACCCTGCGCGCAATATTGCCCGCCGAATCGTCTACTATCAAATAAAAGAAAGACTGTAGAGAAAGGCATACTTCCGGTTCTGGAAGTATGCCTTTTATTTGCTACCAGCTCTTAATGAGATAATGCCTCCATACTGGACTCAATTAAAGCGATATGCTCTTTCAGCTTTGCAGCATTTTGGCGGACACCTTCTACAACATTTTCCGGCGCCTTGGACAGGAACTTCTCATTGCTCAGCTTCTGTTGCGTCGTCGCATACTGCTTTTGCGCAGACTCCAACTCCTTGGCCAAACGTGCAAGTTCGGCCTTTTTGTCCACCAATTCATCCATTGGGATATACGTCTTAGCGCCGCTGGTGACAATATTTACAGCGCCTTCAATTTCAAATGCGTCCCCCACTTCCACACCATTGGCAAAGGCCAATCGCTCAATAATCGGGGCACCCTCCTGGAACACCTGAGCAGCCGCAGTGGCAATATATAGGTGCGTCTTACGCGACGGCGGAACATTCATCTCCGAACGGCGGTTGCGCACGGCACGAATAACATCCATGATATTCTGCATATCGGAGGCTGCCTGTGGATCGCAATGTGCCTGCTCAAAGCTTGGCCATTTTGAAACCATAATGGACTCGCCCTCGTGAGGCAGGGACTGCCAGATTTCCTCGGTAATATATGGCATAAACGGATGTAACAATTGAAGCGTACCTGTCATCACCCAAACCAATACCTGACGGGCTGCCTGCGCAGTCGTTTCATCGCTGGACTGCAAACGGATCTTTGCGATCTCAATGTACCAGTCGCACAGCTCATCCCAAAGGAAGTCATACAGTTTTTGAACCGCAATACCGATTTCAAAGTGTTCCAGATTGTCTGTAACCTCTTTAACCACCTGGTTAAACTGATGAACAATCCACTTATCTTCCAGAGCCAATTTCTCGGGCAACTGATTGGGAACATCGTGGCCATCGATATTCATCAGAATGAAACGGGAAGCATTCCAGATCTTATTGGCAAAATTGCGGCTAGCTTCCACCTTCTCCTGTGAAAAACGCAGATCGTTTCCGGGGCTATTGCCGGTCACCAATGTAAAGCGCAGTGCATCCGCACCATATTGTGCAATGACCTCCAAAGGATCAATTCCATTGCCAAGGGATTTACTCATCTTGCGGCCCTGTGCATCACGGATCAAGCCATGGATAAAGACCGTCTTAAAGGGCGGTTCCCCCATATGCTCCATGCCGGAGAAAATCATACGGGCTACCCAGAAAAAGATAATGTCATAACCGGTGACCAAGGTGTCAGTGGGATAGAAATACTTGAGATCCTCAGTCTGGTCCGGCCAACCGAGCGTCGAGAATGGCCACAGAGCAGAAGAGAACCAGGTATCCAATGTATCTTCATCCTGATGCAGCTTTGTAGAACCACACTTGGGGCAGGCATGCGGTGTATCCATTGCGACAACCGTCTCCCCGCAGTCCTCACAGTACCAGGCCGGGATTCGATGTCCCCACCACAACTGGCGGGAAATACACCAATCCTTAATATTGTCCATCCAATTGAAGTAGATTTTTTCCATGCGTTCCGGAATAAAGCGCACATGGCCGTCCCGGACACAATCGATTGCCGGTTTTGCCAACGGTTCCATTTTCACAAACCACTGCTTGGAAACACGCGGCTCTACCACGGTATGGCAGCGATAGCAGGTGCCAACATTGTGCTTAATGGGTTCCACGCGAACAAGGAAGCCCTGTTCGTCGAGCTCCTTGACGATCTGCTTGCGCGCCTCTAGGCCGGACATACCTGCAAATTTTCCGCCGTTTTCGTTGATGCTGCCATCTTCGTTCATCACATTGATGATCTCTAAATGGTGGCGCAGACCGACCTCAAAGTCGTTCGGATCATGAGCCGGCGTAATCTTGACGACACCCGTTCCAAAATCCTGCTCAACATACGTGTCCGCCACAACCGGAATTTTCCGGCCGACAAGTGGAAGCACCAACATTTTTCCAACGATATTCTTATAGCGCTCATCCTCCGGATGAACTGCTACAGCGGTATCCCCCAGCATCGTCTCCGGGCGGGTAGTGGCCAGCTCCAGATAACCGCTTCCATCCTTAAACGGATAGCGGATATGCCAGAAATTACCGTCGTGCTCGCTGAACTCCACTTCTGCGTCGGAAATCGAGGTCTTACAATGCGGACACCAGTTGATAATCCGTTCCCCGCGATAAATCAGTCCCTTATTGTACAGCCGCACAAACACTTCTCGCACGGCTTTATTGCAACCTTCATCCATCGTAAAGCGCTCACGGTCCCAGTCGCAGGAAGAACCGAGTTTTTTGAGCTGCTCAACAATACGGCCGCCGTACTTCTCTTTCCAAGCCCACGCGCGCTCCAAAAATTGTTCGCGTCCCAGGTCCTCCTTCGAAAGCCCTTCTTGACGCATCGCCTCAACAATCTTCGCCTCCGTTGCAATGGAAGCGTGATCCGTGCCAGGAAGCCACAGAGCCGAATACCCCTGCATCCTTCTCCAACGAATCAGAATATCCTGAAGGGTTTCATCCATCGCATGCCCCATATGGAGTTGGCCTGTAATATTGGGCGGCGGAATCACGATGGTGTATGGTTTTTTCTCCGGATCGACCGTTGCATGGAAGTAACCGCCATTCAGCCAGAAGTCATAAATTCGATCTTCCACTTCCTGCGGATCGTAGGTTTTTGCCAATTCCCTGCTCATGCATTTTCCCCCTAATCAACACAATCGCCGCAAGCGCTGGAGCAAAGAGCGCAGCGGCGTTTTTTTACGAAATTCTGCAAAGAAATGTATTTTATAGTATGCCATTCACGCCCCTTTTTGTCAATGGGCGCAGGCAGGATCAAACCGGCAACGCTACAGCAGAACCTGACTGTGCGCTACTATCAATCACAGCGGCCATACAAATGCATAATGGCGCATACTTCTCTTGCGCAATGTCAAGCGCAAAGCACTCGCCATTTGATTCCCAGCAACGTCCATGCGACATCCCCAACGCATCCGATACATCTACGATGTCAAAGGAACGCAACACCAAGTCTCCCCGCAATCTCCATGAAATTCCTCGAATCCGGAACGGCATTTTGATAGACGCCAAGTTTTGCAAGATGCGCGCACGTTCCTTATCGGCAATTACTATGGTATAGCGGGAAATCCCCGCCAATCCCATGTGCGTGATACGCGCCACTTCTCTATGATTTGTATCGCACAAAAAAATTTTTCCACCCAGGGTTTGCGCGTCCCCCGTCAAACGGTAACACATGCGGCCGCAGGCATCGTAGACCGTAAAAAGGCCCGCATTTGCCTCCGTATCCTGCTTGAGATACAAATTCAAATTGCAGCCTCCTCTCGAGTCGCGCCTTTCCATTTTCTTAGGATAGTATTGTACCATTTTTACGCTTTTATCGCAACCGAAAATGTCCTCATCCTCAGAAAAACGTAAAAAAGCCGGGGATGTCGGTCCCCGGCTCCTTATGTTCCTTATGCTGTCACATTGGTCAAATTAGGCAACAGCCCCTTTGCGGGCAAGTGCGCAATGTGATCGGTTGAAAACGCAATATTGGTCGAATGATCGGCAATACGCTCCAGATTCATCAGCATATCGTTGTATATCGCACCAGATTGCGGCGTACATGTACCGTTTGTGAGACGCTGAATGTGGTTTTCCTTGAGACGGTCGGTCTCGTCGTCAATGGTCTGCTCAATCCGATTGACTTGATCCGCCAGATCTTTATTCCGGCCGCCGTCTTCAAAGAGGCGCACCGAATCATCCAGAATGGTGACGACCAATTCCTGCATATGTTGCAGTTCTTTGACCGCCGTTTCGCTCAAAGAGGCCTTTTTATCAATAATAATCTGCGCCATTTCCCCGATATTTGTACTGTGGTCCCCGATTCTCTCAAAGTCGCTTACCACATGGAACAGCGCCCCAATCACCTCATGGTCCGGGTCCTGTAGCTCCAAACCGTTGATCTGTACCAAGTATTCTGTGATCTTCTGATTTAAGAAGTTTAAGACCTTTTCGTTTTCTGCTACCTCTTCCAGCTTTTGGGGGTCCTTATGGAAGAGGGCCTCCATACTATTTAAGAAATTCTCGCGCGCTAACGCCCCCATGCGTTCCACTTCCTTGAGGACCTGCACCACCGCGATCGGAGGTGTATTGAGAATTCTCTGGTCAAGATACTTCAAGCGAAGCGCTTCGCGCTGGCGATCCTCTCCTGGAATAATTCTGCACGCAAGCTTCACCAGATAACCGCTCAGCGGCAGCAAAATAGCCGTCGTCACGATATTAAAGAAAATATGAACAATCGAAATCTGCATCATCACATTGTCCGGAGAGATGCTTTTTACAAGATCCGTAAACGGTGTTACCAATGTGATAATCGTAAACATAGTTGCGCCGAGCACATTGAACAACAAGTGTACCGTCGCCGTACGTTTTGCCGTCTTGGTCGTCCCTGCACATGCCATCATTGCCGTCACACAGGTTCCGATGTTCTGGCCATAGATGACGAAAATCGCAGAGTCCAAACCAATCGCTCCCGATGCCGCCAGCGCTTGCAAAACACCAACAGAAGCAGAAGAGCTCTGAATCAACGCTGTGAACACAAGGCCAATCAGCAAGCCCAGGAAGGGGTTCTTCATTTGGATGAACAAATTACGGAAAAATTCCGATTCGCTCAACGGCTCCATCGCCGTGCTCATCACGGTCATCCCATAGAACAAAATGCCAAATCCGCAGATGATTTGCCCAACATGCTTATGGTTGTTCTTTTTACAGAACATCATCATCACGACGCCCAAGAAAATCGCAATTGGCGCCAAGCTATTGAGCTTGATTGCGATCATAAATCCTGTCACCGTCGTTCCGATATTCGCGCCCATAATTACACCGACCGCCTGTGCCAAGCTCATCAAGCCGGCGTTGACAAAACCAACCACCATGACAGTGGTCGCGGAGGAGCTTTGAATCACCGCTGTGACTGCTAGGCCAATCAATGCCCCCATATACTTGTTGGTGGTCAACCGTTCGATCATGGTTTTGAGCCTGGACCCGGCCGCCAATTCCAATCCATCGCCCATAAGTTTCATACCATACAGAAAGAGTCCGAGTCCGCAAAGCAACATCATGAAATTCTCAATTGTCATCTGAGCAACCTGCCAATCATTAAAATTTAGTTACTAATTTTTGTTGGCTATTCGTTAAAGCCAGATTAACTTTATGTAAAAATGATAATACATTCTCAAGCTATATTTATGTCGAATTAGAAAAAATAACCTCTAAATTGGAAAAAAATTCATCGTATCTAATTAACTCATAAAAAATGAGTATTTTTATGAACACGGCGTCTGTACATTTTTCGACAATATGGTAAAATAGGAAGGTAAATTCTTGGTGATGATTTTGTATTCCTAAAATTACAACACGATGAGATCGATCTAATAATTGAGGAGTCTTTTATGAAACAGCACCGTCCAATCAAACCAGCCAACTGGATTCCAGCCATTCTTCTTTTTCTTTCCATTTTTCTACTGCTTTTGGCACAAAACCTGCCCGCATTTGCAGAGTGGTATGCTACCGGTCCTTACCGTGTGCTTTCCCATTGGGGAAACCTTCTTACCTCTCTGGCTTACTTTTCCGTGGGAGAAATGCTGGTTCTTACCGCGTTTCTATCCATAATCGGTTGTGTGGTTTTCTTTGTATGGGTCTTCCTCAAGAAACGTGAAATGTGGTGTAAGCTTCTCCTCCGGTTTTCCCGTGGCCTGCTGAGTATCATCAGCCTTTTGCTTTTTCTGTTCACTCTCTTTTGCGGTATCAACTATAGTCGGTATACCTTTTCACAAACTTCTGGACTCCACCTAACCCCTTCTTCTGAGGAGGAATTGCAGCAACTCTGTCAATCCCTCGCTGAAGAAGTAACCCTCCTGCGCGAACAGGTAAATACCGACTCAGATGGCGTCATGTCTTTGGACGCTACCTTCTCAGATATAACTGGGTACGCTCGTTCCGCCATGCAGAAAGCCGCTTCCGACTACCCGCTGCTCGATGGGACCTATCTGGGGCCTAAACCGGTTCTTTTTTCCCGCGCTCTTTCCCATTGCAATATCACTGGCATCTTTTTTCCATTTACGTTGGAAGCAAATGTAAATACCGACATCCCGGACTACTCTCTTCCCTCCACTATGTGCCATGAACTGGCACATCTGAGTGGTTTTATGCGGGAAGACGAGGCGAACTTTATTGCGTATCTCGCCTGTGAGCGCAGCGAGCGAATAGAATTTCAATATTCCGGAAAAATGTTGGCGTATATCTATACGTCAAATGCTCTGTATGCTGAAAATCCCCAAGCAGCGCAGAAGATCTCCGCTTCTTTGGGAGAAGGCGTGGCGCTTGACCTGAGCGCCAACACTGCCTATTGGGATCAATTTGAAACCCCTATGGCCGAAGTCGCACAACAGGTAAACAATGCCTACTTAAAAGCCAACCGGCAATACGACGGCGTCAAAAGCTATGGCCGGGTAGTAGATCTTCTTCTTGCTGAATGGCGGGAGGAACAAACAGCAACTAATGATTCTTGAGTAATGACAAAAAACAACCGGGGTTCTCCATGGCCATCCTGCCATCGAGCACACCCGGTTGCTTTATTTTACAATCATTTTTTCCTGCTACAATTCCTCCACAAACGATCATTGTAAAAACGTGGATCTATGGGAGGCGAAATCGAACTGGCGGAGAATCCGCCTTCAATGTTTCAAACCGATATCCAGCTTGTTGAAGTGCTTCAATAATCGCCGGCATTTGCTCTAGCGTCATCTCTTTGGTTCCAGTATTGTGAAACAAAATCACTGGTTGATCGAAATTTTTGCTGTCGTTGACCGCATGCTGATAAATCTGCTGTGCAGTGATTCCCACCGTAGCATCCCCTGAATCCACATTCCAATCGAAGTAAGCATACCCTCTTCGGTTCATCTCCGTGATGATTGCTTTCGCCGTATCCCGATTATAGGCGTTTACACTTCCCCCCGCAAAGCGATAGATCGGTGTATCCACACCGGTTTCCTCCAAGATCAATTGATGAATCCTTGCAAAATCCGATAGAAAAGCATCCACGGAGGCATAGATCTTCTGGTAATCGTGCGAATAGCTATGTACGCCAATCGCATGACCTCGCTGGACAATCTCGCGCATAGCCTTCCGGTCTTCTTCTCCTGTTTTTCCAACCAAAAAGAACGTCGCTTTGACGCCGTAGCGATCCAGTACATCCAACAGAGGAAGCGTCAAATTGGATGGGCCGTCGTCAAAAGTCAAGTAAGCCACCTTTTCTTTTGGCTTGACATCCTGTGGAGAAACGCTTGCCGTATATAGCAATGGATAGGGGTCATTTGGCAGAGCATTTTCTTCCGGAGCTGTCTCAACGATCCACTCTGGCCGAGCCGAAAGTGCTCCTTTTATTTCAATTTGGCCGGCAATCGCAGGCAAAGAAGGGACTTCTTCTGTTCGAAGCGCCTGTGAAAGTGGAAAACAAGTGCTGGAAAAAAGGGTAAAAAGCAGCAAAGTTGCCAGAATGGGGATCGCTCTTTCTCCTGAACGTTTTTTGAAGTGTTTTGCTCGCCGCATCTGAAGTCCTCCTTTCATCGATTGATATCGATCTTTTCTCTCCTTCATTATAGCAATCTTACGAATAAAACGGCAGTTAAAGTTTCGTAATCCACGGTTACAACTGTTTTTCATTCGGAAAACAGAAGTCCTTGCGAAACCCAAAATGGTAGAATATAATAAAGACAATATGCAAAGGAGGAGTTTCTCATGATCTTAAACCATACAGTAGAGGCATTGATGGAGCGCCGCTCGCTCCGATCGTATCGAAGTGAACAGATCAGCGAAGAAGAACTAACCGATGTTCTAAAAGCAGGAAAATATGCGCCATCTGCAATGGGACGGCAAGCCCGCCATTTTACTGTCATTCAAAATAAAGGACTCTTATCGGACATTTGTGCAGCTATGCAAGGCACCATAGAGGACCCTTTTTATGGCGCGCCCACTGTCATCGTGCTTTCCGCACCGGCAGATGCACGCTTCGCTCCGGAGGATACCAGCTGCGCCATTATGAATCTCATGCTAGCCGCACATTCTTACGGCTTGGGAACCTGCTTTATCGGTTGTGTACGCGACATCCTTCGGGAACCTGCTTTCCAGTCCCGGTTAAAACTGCCGGAAGGATACATTCCTTATAGCTGCATCACTTTGGGTTATCCCAAGGAACACGCAGAACCCCCTGTACCGCGCCGTACGGACGACGTCTCCTATGTGCGTTGAATCCATATTTGATGAAAAAGCGGCATCTGCTTTCTCTACATTTTTGCAGAGGAGTAGATGCCGCTTTTTTGCTTTTAATAAGACTTATGTGAATCTTCCAAAACTTTTTCAGCACATCGAATCCCATCCACCGCAGCGGATATGATACCGCCTGCGTATCCAGCTCCTTCTCCACAGGGATACAACCCCGCCGCCGCAGGGGATTCGTACGACCCTCCCCGCAGGATGCGAACCGGGGACGAGCTTCGGCTCTCCACCGCGGTCAGCAGTGCATCGGGATACGAAAACCCATGCAAGTAACGTTCCATCTGCACAATTCCCTGGCGCATCGCATCCGATAGCTCTGCCGGAAAACACTCTGCTATGGAACATGGAGTCACCCCCGGCCGGTAAGTTGGTTGTACATCTCCAAGCCGTTTGGACGCCCGTCCCTTTAAAAAGTCCTCCACGCGTTGCACCGGGGCT
>ENA-ORRT01000777-ORRT01000777.1-human-gut-metagenome-genome-assembly--contig:-NODE-777-length-13012-cov-2.41321_pt1 | contig 13012 bp, 16 predicted proteins | sample MGYA00242181_ERZ509146 | MGnify/ENA primary metagenome ERZ509146 (study PRJEB26280, sample SAMEA2338624) | human gut metagenome | biome: human gut; feature: human-associated habitat; material: faeces...
CACGATTGGCAGGAACATAACCCGTGGGCAAGTGAAGCCGATACCCGTAGCGATGCCGCAAGGCTTTCTCGTTTTGCAAGAAAATTCCCCGAGATAGCTAAATCTATGCGTGATGATGGAGTGAAGGGACTTACGCAGGAAGAGTATCGTATGTACGCCGATGGTACGCCGTACATACGGCGTAATACGAACGTAGATACGGCGTTGAACGAACGTAGTACGGATCGTTCTACTCCTGCTCCTTCTCCTACTCCAAACGTAAAAGAAGAGAGTGTGCTTAACGCGCACGCGCGCGTTGAACGCCCGGCGGAAAATCCAGAGCCGGAAGCCGTCCTTTCTCGTCAGCCCTCGTTGGCGTTTGACGAGTTCTTCGAGGCGTTCCCGGAACAGCACCGGGGAGGCAGGAGCGAAGCCGCGGGCGAATGGGTAGCCCTTGAGTCCAACCGTGCTCTTCCCGGCTTAGGGCAGTGGGAGGACTCCGAGGCATGGAAGCGGCAGGGTGGCAGATACATCCCCACGGCGGCGAATTTCCTCAAGCGGGAATACTGGCTGCGAAAACCTCCCGAACCCGCTGAGCAGGGCGGCAACGGCGAACAGGCGCGGCCCCGGGTGGCTACCGTAGCGCAGCAGCGGGTACAGGACAACGACGACATGGCGAAAATGCTTTTACAGGCAAGGAGGGCTCAACATGCACAACCCGGACTTCACGCTTCAACTGCTGGTCAATCTGGCGCTGCATTACCCGCAAGCAGGTAGGACGCCAGCACAGTTGCAAATTTTGGCTGAGGATTGGGCCGAAGACCTCGCGGAGTTCTCGCCCGAAACCGTGGAACGCGCCGTGAAGCAATACCGCCGCAATTCGGCTTACTTCCCGACTGTGGCCGACATCTGGGCACATTGCGACGAATTGCGGCGGGGAGAAGCCAGGCCGATGCACTGGCACTTCCTGAGCGAACAAAGACGTTCGATGAGCGTTGCGAAGAGGGCGCCGACTGGTGCGCGAAGATCCTCGCCAATCTGCGGGGGAAGATGGACGCCAGGAAGCAGGGTAGGCCGGATATGCCCTTGAACGAACAGCTTGCCAATCTCCGGGCGTTGGGGATGGAGCAGTGACAGCCTACCGCTTTGTCCTGAACTGCACGCCCACGGCACAGGCCCGAGTCCGGCACACCGTCCGTTGTGGGCACAGCGTGGCTTACAAGTCTGCCGGGCAGAAGAGCGCGGAAGCCGTGCTTGACGATCTCCTTTCTGCGCGCGCCCCGAAAAAGCCTCTAGAAGGACCTCTCGTGCTCGAATTTGTCGCGGGGATGCCGATTCCCGCATCGATCCCGAAAAAACAACGAGAGGCCATGTTGCGCGGCGAAATCGCCCACACGAAGAAACCGGACTTAGACAACATGGCAAAGCAGCTCAAAGACGCCATGTCGCGCACCGGGTTCTGGGGCGACGACAGGCAGGTGGTGTCCCTGCGTTGCTCGAAATGCTACGCAGCAGTCCCGCATTGGGAGGTAGCCGTGTACACACAGGAGGAAGCGCAATGAATGAACGGAAATTGCTGCTCGGCTGGAAGGCCATCACAGCCTACACCGGAGTTAGCCGCCTCCTCATGATCCGCTACGCCTACCCCGTCCACGACTGCGACAGGGCAACTCATCACGGGTACGGCGTCTGTGCCTATACCGACGAGCTTGACGCCCACAAGGAGGCTACCAGTGCATAACATCGACATCACGATACTTGGTGAACAGGCTCTTGCGGCACTCATGCAGCGGCTGTCGGAAGCACGCGGGAAGCACCCTGTTTTCGCGGAGGGCAAATACCATGCGCTCGGCGTTATCGGGGAGGAGTACCGTGAGCTTGTATACGCCGTTGAGCACGAAACTCCGGAGCGTATCCGCGACGAAGCCCTCGATGTAGCTGTGACCGCACTGCGGCTATGGCTTGGGGAACACAGGGTTGGTGCTCATGAGTGACGTGTGGGTGAGTCAGTTCGAACTGTCAGAGGCCATCGGTGACGTGGGGGCGGTCATCCTCTGCGCACAGTGCGGTGGACGTTCATACTTTATCCCCCGGAAGCCTACAGGGTTTCTTCTGGAGTTGCTTGGTCGGCAGCGTATGGCGGCCCTCTGCACCGAATTTGGGGGGATGCAGATCGTCGTGCCCAACCTGCGCCGTGGTGAACCGTTCAAAGGACGTATCCTGTCCCGTCTGGAAGCAGGGGAGAAGCCGGACGCCATCGCCGAAGCCCTTGGCGTGACCACCAGGTACGTCCGTCGGCTCAAAAAGCAGCTTTGCGGGAACCCGGAACCACAGCAGCAATATCGGCTGTTGTAGAATCTTGTTCACGGTGATCCTCTCTTGTTCTCCTGTGAGAGATTGGACGTAGGAGGATTTTCTTTATGGCTGTTCTTCCCTTGCGTCACTTCTCCCCGGTCGAGTTCCGCTGCAAGTGCGGGTGCGGCGCGGGCATGGAGAAGATGGACGCCGACCTGCTCCAGATGCTCGACGAGGCCCGCGATCTGGCGGGCATCCCGTTCCCCCTTTCTTCCGCCTACCGCTGCCCGAAGCACAACAAGGCGGTCGGCGGTGTGCCCACCTCAGCGCACACTCGCGGCTATGCCGTGGATATCCGCTGCGTGGATTCCCATTCCCGTTTCGTCATGCTGCAAGCCCTGCTTGAAGCCGGATTCCGGCGCATCGAGCTGGCCCCGACGTGGATTCATGTGGACAACGACCCGGACAAGCCGCGTGACGTGGCGTTCTACCAGCATGGAGGCAAGTACTGATGGAAGCGACCGTGATTGATTTCATCCTTTCGACCTTGATGAGCCTTTCCGCGCAGTATCCCGATGCGGCGTGGCTCGTGACCGCCCTGAGCGTGGTCATGACCGTGTGCGGCCTGTGCGCCGTGGCCACCGTCTGGATGCCCGTCCCCAAGGAACAGACCGGGCTTTATGCCGCCTTCTACCGTTGGACGCACGCCCTTGCCGCACACTTTGGGCAGAATAGGGGTGCCGTGGCTGACGGCAAGTCCGAAACCGTGAAGGCCGAAGTCAAGGCCGTGACGGGGAAGTGATGTGCGGGCCGTCCTTGAGTTCCTTTCATCGCTCGCCGGGCTCCTCAAGCTGTGGCTGCGTCAACGGTACGGCGAACGCCGCGAGGCTGATCGCACTGCTGTTCGTGATGACGCTGGCGGCGAGTGGGTGCAGCACAGTGGCGGAACCGACCGCCGCGACAAGCCCGGCGCCGCTGACGCCGGGGGCCGTCGTGACGGGTGAGTGGTCCTACACCTACCGGGGCGAGACGTTCACCGAGCCCGGCGAGTGGGTGCACCTGCCCGCAGGCGAGGCCGGGAACCTGCTCCTGTGGATCAAGGGCGTTGAGGCTGGAAGCTGATGGAGCATACACTGGACCATGAATCCCGGCTTTCCCGCATTGAGGCATTGCTCGAAGCGCTCAACCAGCGGCTTGACGACGCGATACTCACGCAACTCCGCGATCATGGAAAACGCATTCGGGATCTTGAGGATCATATCTCGGTTATGGCCGAGACGTGCGCGCGGGAACGCGGGGAGCGGCAGGGCAGCAGGACAACGGCCATCGCCATCATAACCGCCCTCTCGGGAGTTGGCGGTTGCATCGGTGCCATTGTGGGCCGGATGTTTTGAGAATGCCCTGTGCATGAATGGACACCTATGCGCTCCAGCGTCAGCTTCTTCAGGCAGAACTTCCTCCAACGGAAAAGCTTGTAGGTATGGTGCTCGCCATACACATGGACAAGCGGACCGGAAAAATCCGCGTGCGGCAGGAAACCGTCGCGCAGGAGTGTGGCGTGTCTGCGCGAACAGTGCGCAGGGCCATTGCTGCGCTCGTATCCTCCGGAGTGTTCGTCTCCGTGGCAACCGGACGCTCCTCGGTTTTGGTTGCTGGTTCTGGAAAGAGTACTGGAAGAGTGGACCGGCCACCGGTGTCCTATCAGACCGGTCACGGGTGTCCGCAATTGAAGCGGAAAAGGGCCCCTTGGGAGTATGATTTGGCGCACAGTACGAGGCCCGAGGAAGAGGAGAAACGAGGGCATGAAAGGTTTTTGAGAGAACAGGAAGAACGCAGGCCAAACGGGGGGTGCGACGATGGCTGCACGATTTGATTGGGAATCCATCCGTGCCGAGTACGAAGTAGGGGCGAGCCAGTCCGATCTGTCCAAGCGGTACGGTGTGAGCCGGACGGCCATCCAAAAGCGCATCCGGGCCGAAGGATGGGTGCAGGATATTTCCGGCACCGTGAACCGCATGGCAGAGGCCAAGGTTGCGGGCGTAGTTGCAGGCTGCAACCCTCAAAAAAAGGCCGAAGCCTTGGACCGCGCCGCCGAAGCCAAGGCAGCCGTCATCACCCGCCACCAACGGGAATGGGATCGGCATCAGGCTCTTATTGATGAGGCTTTGTCCGAGGGCAACTTCGACAAGGCCAAGCTCGCCAAGATCACCGCCGAGACGATCAAGATCCGGCAGGAGGGAGAGCGCAAGGCGTGGGGCATCGTGGACAAAGCTGCGTTGGATCATACTTCATCCGACGGTTCGCTGTCTCAGCGTCCGGTGGATCTCTCGCATCTCTCTCCGGACGAGTTGCTTCGCCTGACAAAGGAAGCCTTCAAAACGCCGGATCATGAGTAGCCCAGCCATCCTTTCCGATATCCGGAAGGCGTTGGCCCGGAGCTGTCTCGCGGCCTTCGTGCGCTACACCATGCCCGGCTACCGCATGGGATGGGTGCATGAGGAAATCTGTTCCGAGCTAGACGCCTTCCTTGCCGATGTCGTAGCCGGGCGTTCCCCGCGCCTCATGCTGACCATGCCGCCCCGCCACGGGAAAAGCGAGCTCGCCTCCCGCCGCTTCCCGGCTTACGCCTTGGGCCGCTATCCCGATCTATCCGTCATTTCAACGAGCTACGCCGCCGACCTGTCCTCGCGCATGAACCGCGACGTTCAGCGCGTCATCGACAGCCCGGAATACCGTGAACTCTTCCCGGGAACAGCGTTGTACGGCAAGAACATCCGCACCGTGGGGAACGGCTCATACCTCCGCAACTCGGACATCTTCGAGGTGGTGGGGCACGCCGGCTGCTACCGTTCCGCTGGCGTGGGCGGCGGCATCACGGGCATGGGCGGGCATATCGTCATCGTCGACGACCCGTTCAAGGACCGGGCGTCCGCCGATTCCCCGACCATCCGCCAGAACGTCTGGGACTGGTACACGTCCACGCTGTACACGCGCCTCGCGCCCGGTGGAGGGGTGCTCATCATCAACACTCGCTGGCACATGGCTGACCTCTCAGGGCGGCTTCTTGAGGCCGCCGCACGGGGGGAGGGCGACCACTGGCGCGTAGTGAACTTCCCCGCCATCGCAACGGAAGACGAGCTGCACCGTAGGGCAGGTGAAGCCTTACACCCTGAACGCTACCCGTTGGAGCAGCTTCTTGCCATTAAGAAAGCCCTCGGCACACGCGACTGGGAAGCCCTGTACCAGCAGCGGCCTACGCCAGACGGCGGCGCTATCTTTAAATCCGAGTGGCTGCGGTTCTGGCTCCCCAAAGACCTGCCGGAGCAGTTCGACCAGCTCCTTATCTCGTGGGATATGACGTTCAAGGACGGCGACGATACCGACTTTGTTGTGGGGCAGGTGTGGGGCCGCAAGGGGGCCGACCGCTACCTCCTCGATCAGGTCCGGCGGCGCATGGGATTTACGGATACGGTCGCCGCGTTCCGGGCGCTCGCCGCTAAATGGCCCGGCGCAGCCCGTAAGCTGGTGGAGGATAAGGCCAACGGCCCGGCGGTCATCGACGCGCTGAAACATGCCGTGCCCGGTATCATCCCCGTGGAGCCGGACGGTAGCAAGACGGCTCGCGCCCATGCTGTGACTATGTTCTTCGAGGCCGGGAACATCCTGCTCCCGCACCCTGAGCATTGCCCGTGGGCACGGGAGTACGTCGCGGAACTGACGCAGTTCCCCGGCGCGCCCCACGACGACCAAGTGGACGCCACAACACAGGCCCTGCGCGACTTCGATACCAAGCGGCCCATGTGCATCGACACCCGGATACTGCGCCAGCCGCGCATGGAGTTGAGGCGCATCGGGGGAATTTGAGGCTGCGTGGGACCCACGCGTGGCCCCTGCGTGGGCCACGCACCATATAGCTCGCTGTAATGGTTGATTGTTTTTTTGGGGGTCGTGGGTCCCCCGTGGGCCTTTACTTTTTCTCGTTTTTGTGGTGTGATCTTTCTACGGAGCCTCAGAAACTCCTCTAGGACGGTCGCCATTCCGTTTGTCAATGGCTTTTTTCGTGCCAGTAATGTGGTATTCTATTGCCATATTCGATATTGGCCGGGAGTAGGGTAGCAGTAATGCCCCTGCCGTTCCTAGACGGTTCTGAGCTCCCGGCCTTTTCCTTTTGGGTCAGAGCAAAAGGATAATCAGAGCCATCTAGGAGGCCCTATGTGCCAGCTTTCCCCCGTTACTTTTCACGGCGACACCATTTTTTGTATCAATTACCAGAATCAGCCTTACACGCCCGCAAAGCCCATTGTCGAAAATATTGGCTTGGCGTGGCAATCACAATGTCAAAAGTTGAACATGAACCGGGAAAGGTGGGGTATAACGAACATCGTTATACCTACCTCAAGTGGTTCACAACAGATGCTTTGCCTGCCTGTCCGTAAGCTCCCTGCCTACCTTGCCAGTATCAACCCCAAGAAGGTACGTCCCGAACTCCGGGCCAAGATCGAACTTTATCAGGCCGAGAGTGACGACGCTCTTTGGAACTACTGGATGAATGGAAGGGCGGAACGCGCCACGGCTGCCCCTTCCCCCATCTCTAAGCGTACCGACCCCGAGCGCAAGGCGCTTACCGCCATCATCAACACATGGGTGGGCATGGCCCCGATTCACTACGCCTCGGCCCGTGCGCAGGTAAACGCCCATTTCGGCGTCACTTCTGTGGACGCCCTGACCGTAGCGCAGGTTAAGGAGGCTATTCAGTGGGTACAGGCAAAGATTGACGCTCTCCCCGCTGTGCCCGCCCCCGCCCGTACCTCGGTGCTTCCCGCCTCTTCAATTTACGCCGACCGCATGAAGGCCCTCACTGATCTCGAAAAGCGGTTTATGGAGTTCGCGGGGGAAACCAGAACCCGCCTTTCCGAACTCAACGCCGAGTACATCCGCCTGAACCAAGGGGCTTATGCCGCCATGCTCGGCATAATTCCGGCGATACAGCCCGGTTCCAAGGATAGGCTTATCGACGCGCTGGCGTCTCAATCATATGATGCCTACAACTGGATTGACGCCGGACTGTCGCGCATGAGGCTGGCTATCGTCTCGGCACGGGCGGCAAACAGAACAATCGCAGAAGCGAACTAGCAAACAGGGCCCCCGCCGGAAACGGGGGCTTTTCTTACTCGGGTAGTTTTACGCAATCCGTTTACCACAGCCCATCGTCCCGGCACGGCCCCTTCACAAAGGGGTTTTCGTTGCCTTGCAGTTTTTCGATGCGCTTGGCCCGTGTGCACTCCCACGCATCCACTTGGTACATCTTGTCCCACGCGTCCATGAGCTGCACCTGCTGGCGGCTCATGCGGTAGCGCGGGGCGTAGGCGTCGGCCATATACTTGTAGGTCCGGGCAATTTGTCCCCTTGATCTGATAGGCGGCTCGGCCCTGCGGTCGGCGATCTTCATCCCGCAGCTTCCGAAGTCCGGCTCCTCGCCCGGCAACATCTGAAAGTTGTAGTTCTGGCGTAGGGCATTCACCGCGCCGATGGCCGGATACAGGTTGTACATGTCCGCCTGCATGTACCGATAGTCTTTATTGACCTTCTCGGCACACTTGCGGCCTTTGAACGCCTTTCCCCTGTTGTCCACGCACTGCGCGTCGCCCTCGCGCCACTCCGCGAACGCCTGCCCGAAGTTCTCGGCTGGGACCACGTGTTCCCATTCCACCTCCCCGGCCCGCTTCTCGTGCTTCGCGGCAGTAAAACCCTCCGGGAGGGTGACGTTCTTCTTCTCGTCGAACGCCGCCCCGCAGTAGAGCGTGATCCGATGGTCATAGACCTGCCGTTCCAGCGTCTTCTTGGCCTTGCTGAACGAATCGTTCCATTCGTTGCCCGCGGCCTGCGCCTCGGACGTCATAACCAGCGCGGCCAGCAGAAACACCATGATGCTTTTGTACATGCGGATACCTCCCTAAAGGTATCCATGTATATATAGATTAATCTATATTGATACAATATGAAAGGTGTCCCACAGCCAAGCCCCCCGAACCTTGTTCACGGTGTGTTTTCTTTTTGGCTCGTAGCATTATGGGCACATGAGCAAGAAGCGCACTTATCGACACGCCACCTCCATACCTCAAGTGCAACCGTCGCGCCGTCTGAATCTCTCCCCGGACGTGCGCGGCGGCCTTGCTCAGCCTTTGCCGCCTACGCCCGACGACATCAGCAGGCTGTACGGCCCAGCGAAGACGCTCGGCGCGCCCGAAGAGGTGCAGCTTGCGATGGATGCGCGGCTTGCGGATTCCGGCGTCTATTCCCTGCTCCAGCACTCGCTTGAGCTTGGGGTCGGGATTGCCCCTCAATTCATGGGGTACGGCGTCCTCCAGAATCTTGCCCAGAACGGATTGATCCGTGCCTGTGTCGAGACGGTATCGGACGATATGACTCGAGCGTGGATTGAGTTCAAGCGCGAAGGGGAGGGCGGCGACGAATCATTGCTCACCGACCTTGCGCAGGCGTGCAAGAGGTTCGCACTGCAACGCCTTTTCCATGAGGCGACCGAGCTTGTGGGGTACGAGGGCGGGGCCTTCCTTTTCATCGACACCGGAGCAGTCGGGGAAGAGCTGGAACGCCCGCTGAACGTCAGCCCGTATTCCGCCGAACTCAGGCCCGGCGGCGTGCTGCGCTTCGTCGTCATCGACCCCGTGAACGTCTTCCCCGGAGACTACAACAGCCTTTCGCCGCTTGAGCCGGACTACTTCCGCCCGCGCTGGTGGTGGGTGCTCGGACAGCGGGTACACGCCTCGCGCCTCATCCGATTGGTTGCGAACGAATGCCCGGTGCTGCTGCGGCCCGCCTACAATTTTTTGGGCATCCCGCAGGCGCAGATCCTCTGGGATTACGTCCTGCATTTTCAGGAATGCCGCGCCGCCGAAGCCCGGCTACTGACCAAGTTTTCGCTGACCGTCTTCAAGACGAAGATGGAAGACATCCTGTACTCAGCCGGGGGCACCGCTCAGATCGATACCCGCATCCGGTACATGATTCAGACCATGACCAATGACGGCGTGCTTGCCGTCGACAAAGAATCGGAAGACGTGGTCAAGCTGGAAACCCCGCTTTCAGGCGTGACCGACATCGTGCGCCAGTCCCTTGAAATCCTCGCCGCCCTGAACCGAACCCCGGCGGTCAAGCTGCTCGGCATCAGCCCGTCAGGGTTCAATGCCACGGGCGAATCGGACATCCGCAACTATTACGACCATGTCAGGAGCCAGCAGGAGAAAGTCCTGCGCGACGGCATCAAGAAGGCGCTCGACTGTATCCAGCTCTACCTGCGCGGAACCATCGACCCTTCCGTGACTTTCGACTTCGCGCCCCTCGGCGAAGAGGATAGGGCGGCCCTTGCGACGCTCCAGAAGACCAAGGCCGACACCATCGCCGTCTACATGGATCGGGACATCATCTCTCAGGAAGAAGCCCGGCAATCCCTTGCCAGTGACCCGGACAGCGGCTTCTCCGACATCGACCCGGCGGAAGTGCCGCAGGGCAATGGAATGCCTGATGCCCTGCCGGAAGCCGGGGAAGAGGGCTTGATGCCCGACATCGACGACGTGGACAAGGCAGGGGCCGTCTATGGCTAAGGTCATCCGCGCCATCAAGCCCAACGCGGGCATCCGGGCGAAATACCGGAAGCGGCTGGTGTCGCTTCTCGACGAGATGCAGCGTTCCGTCGTGTGGTGGCTGCGCGCCGAGTACAGGAAGCAGGAAACCCGCATAGCACAGGATGCGTCCCCGGCGAGTGACCTGCAAGACCGCCTCAAGAGCCTGTTCCGGTACTGGACGAAGCGGTGGAGGGAAAGCGCGGAGAGTTTTGCACGGGAGTTCGTGGGCAGTACGAGGCGGCGCACGGAAGCCGGGATGCGGCAGGCCCTCAAGGATGCGGGCTTCACGGTAAAGATGAAGGCCAGCACCCGGGCCATGAATGATGTGGAACGGGCGTTGCTACTGGAAAATTACAATATCATCAAGTCCATTCCGCAGCAGTACATTACCGAAGTTACCGGGCTTGTAATGCGTTCCGCCAGCATGGGCCGGGACGTGGAGTTCCTCGCCGACGAACTGCACAAGCGGTACGAGATCACCCGGCGCCGGGCAGAATTCATTGCACGCGACCAGTCCAATAAGGTGACCGAGTCCCTTAAGCGGGTACAGGACAAGGAACTCGGCATCACCGAAGGCATCTGGGTACATGTGCCGGGAAAGAAAACGAGCCGCCATACCCACCAGCTCATGAATGGGAAAAAGTTCGTCATCACGGAAGGTCTTTACGACTCTGACGTGAAGCGCAAAGTGCTTTGCGGTGAGCTTCCAGGGTGCCAATGCACGTACCGGGCCGTTATTCCTGAATTTGGAGACTAGTCTATGTATCAAAGTAAAGGCGTCACCTTCGACGCGGCTCCCTCACAGCGGGAAACCGACGAGAACGGGTTCCTGCACGTCGGGGCGTCGCACATCACGAAAGCGACGGTGAACCCCTATTACGGGCGGGAGATTCCGGGCTGGCAGGAAGCCGGGCTTGACCCCGAGGCTGTCTATTACGGGCTTCGTGACCCGGAAGAACTTCAAGCATCGCTTGAGACATGGGCCGGGCTGCCGCTGCACATTGAGCACCACATCGACAGCGCGGAAGAGCCGCAGAAGCTCACCCGCGTGGGCGCGGTGGGCACGGGCGCGGTCTGGAACCCGCCGTATGTGGATGCGCCACTGACCGTGTGGGATCGGGCCGCCATCGACGCCATCGAAGACGGTTCCTTCCGGGAACTCTCCTGCGCCTACCGCTACGACCCGGATTTCACGCCGGGCAGCTACGAGGGCACCCCCTACGATTTCATCATGCGGAACATCCGAGGCAACCACGTCGCGCTGGTCGAAGAAGGGCGGGCCGGGCCGGACGTGGTGGTGGCGGATTCTCATCCAACTTCAACGAAAAAAGGAACGCTTATGGGCAAGTTCAGGAAATGGTGGGGAGCTCAGGATGGCGACCCTGCGGTGGAACAGCAGGAAGTCGAATCCGCACAGGGCATCAAGGACTTTGCGGATATCCTTTTGAGCCTCCACAAGAAAAACCCCGTCACCGGGGAGATCGAGGACATCACGGAAGACGAGGATAAGGCGGAAGCCATCCGCAAGCTCGTCGCCGAACTGTCCGAAGGCATGGAGCCCGAAGAGGCCAAAAAGCTCGAAGATACTCTCTCCGATCTGGCCTATTCCCCTGCAACAGGTGACGAGAAACCGGAGAAAAAGGAAGCGATGGACGAAGAAGCCAAGAAAGCTATGGACGCCTGCGGGCTTGATGCGGAAGACCCCGCAGAATCCCGCGCCTTTGCCGAAGGCGTGAAATACGGCGAGGAACTGGAGCGCAATCCGGACGAACGCAGGAAGCTCGACCGCGAGCATGAGTCCGAGGGTATGAAAAAGGCTATGGATGCCTGCGGCCTCGACGCTGAGAACCCGCAGGAGAGCAAAGCCTTTGCCGAGGGCGTCAAGTACGGTGAGGAGCTGATCCGGAACCCCGAGGAACGGCGCAAGCTTGACCGGGAACACGAATCCGAGGGCGAACGCCGCGAACTCGGCAAGGACGAGGACAAGGACGCGGCCATTAAGCGCATCCTCGCTTCCGTCCCCGACCTCACACCGGAGCAGAAAAAGAAGCTGACCGACTCCCTTGCCGATCTCGCCTATTCCCCCGCGACTGGAGATGAAGCCCCGGACGACAAGGGAACCGCTCAGGACAGGGCGTTCCGCCGCCGTGGTCCGCGTCTTCTCACCGCAATGGACGCCGCCCGCATCAAGGCATCCGCAGTCGCCGAAGCGCAGGAGCATATGCGGAACCTTACCCGTGCCGTGCGCGACGTGCGCGGGCTGGTGGGCGAACTTGACCCGTTGTCCTTCGACTCCGCGTCCGACGTCTACGGCTACGCGCTGGAGCAGCTTGGGGAGAATCCCCGCAAGTATCCCCGGCAGGCATGGCCCGGTATGATCGATATCCTCCGCAAGCAGAAGGCGACACCTTCCGTTGCACGTGACGCGGCCCCCGTCGGGCGCATGTCCGGCAGCTTCGCCGGTCTTTCCAATATCACCATTGCAGAATAGGAGGCACACCATGCCTTTGCAGTCCCAAGTCAATCTTTCCGTCGCTCCCGGCGTTGCGGGCGATAAAGCGACGCCCGACCAGAGCATCTACACCCCGCTCAACCCTCTGGCGGCGGTGGCCCTCCCTGTGGGGCGCTTCGTCTTCCCTGTCGTGGATTCCGGCGTGATCGACAACACGCGGGCCACCAACGTCGCGGGTACCGCCACAGCCGTGCTCGGCTTCGTGGAGCGCGTCATCAACTACGTGAACTATGAACTGCTTTCTGACGGCACCCTGACTGTCCCGGCAGGCTCGAACCTCACCGTGGCTGTGAAGGGCGACTATTGGGCCGTTTCAACGACCAAGGCCACGGTGGGGCAGGCCGTCCTTGCCTCCACCGCTGACGGTTCAATCAGCACCGGGACCCCCGACGGGACGCACCTCGATACGGGGTGGGTCGTCAAGACGCCAGGTGAAATCGGGGAACCGATCATCATAAGCAATTGGGGACAGGCCGCAGCGTCGGGATCCGGCGGCGACACCTCGAACCTGATGCAGAAAGATTTCAGCAACGCCACCGGAGCGCTCGGCGTGGCCAACGGCGGAACTGGCGCAACCACTGCG
>ENA-ORRT01000778-ORRT01000778.1-human-gut-metagenome-genome-assembly--contig:-NODE-778-length-13001-cov-2.17828_pt1 | contig 13001 bp, 12 predicted proteins | sample MGYA00242181_ERZ509146 | MGnify/ENA primary metagenome ERZ509146 (study PRJEB26280, sample SAMEA2338624) | human gut metagenome | biome: human gut; feature: human-associated habitat; material: faeces...
TGTACTTCCGGCCGCTCGTTTTCAGGCACGCTTACATCAACAGCCGTACCCTTTGCAGTTGTAAATTTCAAATCTGCGTCATTATAAATTGCTTCCCCTGTTTTTGCCGTTTTATTGATCATCGTATCAAAACGGATCTGAAGAAATGCAGCCTGAGCATCCGGATTATTAATCGCTTTTTTCAATTTTATTTTTCCCGCATCGGTCAGACTTATTATCAATGTATTCTCATTTCCTTCTGCCGGCTCTTCCACTGAATAATCCGTATCTTTTTCTAACTCATCTATTACCGTTTTATAATCCTTATCTACCGCTTTAACAACAATGTTCCCTTTATATGTAAGCTGAGAATCGATTTTATCTGTCACTTTGTATAATTTTGCGGTATCATAGCTGCCGTTATCATTTGTCAATGCAATATTACCCGGAATCGCCGTATGGATAATCCACGTCTGATTCTCTTGCATATCAAAAGAATCATGCTTATTTCCTGCATATGTAACATCCTTTTCAATAGACAGCACTTCATTCTTTGGATATACATGTACATTATAATTAAGTGTCTGACCGTCTGCCTGCGTCATCGGAACATCAACATAAAATGCTTTTCCTACCATCGCATCATCTTTCTCATTCGGAAGAACCGCATCACTTCCATCGGATGAATCCAAACCTAACTCTTCTACTTTGTATCTGCCCAACGGAAGATCTTCCAAAACTGCTTCTCCGGACTCATTCGTAACTACCGTACGAGATATTGTCGTTTCGTTCCATTTTCCCGCTTGGTCCTGCTCCATTTTTGTAACCTGAAACTTAACATTTGCCAGCGGTTCTGCCGTTTCAGGAAGACTATCCATTTCAATACCGCCGTTTTCTGTGTTTGATTCAAACGCATTTTCTGCATCAGGCATCTTATATTTATGAATCGTAATAGAACCTTTCTGGTCATTACCCACTACTTGTCCGCTATTTTCCACAGCAAACGCCGTCGTCATTGTTCCAAACAACATTACTGCTGCCAGAGCTATCGTTGTCATATATTTCAAAATCTTTCCCATAATTTTAAGCTCCTTTTCTTTTGAATCTAAAATATAATACAAGTGAACAACAGATGATCATAAATCCACTGAACACAAAAATCTTCGTACCGTTTCCTCCCATCTTCGGAAGGAGGCTTGTCTCTCTGTTAGAAACCTTAAATCCTTCTATATGATTTCCACTGATTGCCGGTACGTCGCCTCTTGCTTCAAAAGTGACTTTCTTACTGGCATCATCTGTAACAGCAATAGTCACCTTCCAATATCCCGTCGGTTTCAAATATCCTTTCGGAGCTTTTGTCTCTTTAAGAAAATATTCCCCTTGTTTCAACCGACCGAAATCAACAATTCCTTCTTCTGATGATACAACCGGACCTCCTACAATGCTCCATTTGTCGGCATCGTTCTCATCACCCTGATAAAGGGTAAATTCCGCGCCCGCAAGCTCATTTCCTGTTTTTTCATCTACTTTTATGAAGGAAAACGGGACTGTAGGTTCATTTTCCACTTGAAGAATTCCATCTTTTTTTTCGAACTGCGGAACTGTGGAATCGTCTTTTTCTGTTTTTTCTACTTTAACTTCATCTTTATGTGCATCGACGGTTACTGTCCATGTTCCTTCCGGCAAAATGAATCCATCCAATGTCGCCTCTTCTGATAATATGTATTCGCCGGATACAAGTTCTGAAAACTTCACGATTCCATCAGCCTTGCTTACCTCTTCCGCGCTCCATGTACATCCTTGTTCATCCACAAATCCCGTCTTATCGTTATGTGCATGTGTACAAGACTCCGGTGAAATCAAGCCTTTGCACTTTTTATCATGTTTATGATTACATGTTAGTTTAAACCGAACTCCTTCCATCACAGTTTGATCTTCTGCGCTTACCTTTTTAAAAACAAAGTCCGTTTTTTCTCTGTCATTTCCGACTGTAAGATTCGCCTTCAATCTGTAAATCGGTTGAACTGTTACCGTACCGTCAATCACCCCGGCCTCTTTTTCATCACCTTTTCCTTTGTTAATAAACTCAGCGGCGTTTTTTGCCGCTTCTCCCGTCTCATTTGTAAAGGTCTTCCCGGTATTCTTCTGCGTTTTCCGGTCAAAATACGTTACAATGATCTGATCTAACACCATCCCTGTTCCCGGAGTAACTTTAATATTTACATCCGGCGAATATCGATCGATATATGTACTGTTTTCCCCGGCTGATGTGGATTCTCCTTCTGTAGGCGTTACCGTCTGTTCTCCGCCTGTGATTTCCATTTCACCGCCCCCAACCGAGAAAAAGACAGGATCACTGTTTAACTCAAAACCTTCCGGAGCTTCTGTTTCTGCAAAACAATAGTCTCCGTTCGGAATCTCCGTACTAAAATTTATCTTTCCCTCTTCATCTGTTATATACTCATCCGGCTGATACAGCTCTCCTTTTACAAAATTGCCTTCCTCGTCCCGAACGGCTTTATACAGCTTAAATTTTGCATCTTTTACAGGTCTGAATCTTCCTTCGTCGGTGCCTGCTACCGTTTTTGTCAAAGTAAGCTTTGTTTCTGCGGGTTCCGGTTTTACTTTTACATAAATACGGATCATATGATTAATTAAAAATTTCATGCTTGAACTTCCGATCGTCGACATATCTGTTTCCGCATTTTCCGCCGTGCCATAATACCACAACACATTATCTGTTCCCAAACCGCATCTCACATATCCACTTGACGAAACATTACGCACCGGAAATATTTCATCTGTCAGTTTATCATAGTCCAAATAAGCGCCATCGATATTGGTAGACTGAATCATCGTAGCATCTTGGTCTTTTAATATTTCAATACGAAGTCCACCGCGTTCAATATAAGGAATTGACAGATTTATATTCTTTATATTTTCATCTGAATTATCTTCCGGTTTGATCAAAATTACCGGATCTGCTCCTAATTTAAACGCCTGGTCGAGCGTTTGCTTTATGATCAAACGCCCTCCGGCTATTACCGGATATTTTCGCACCGGATTTAAAGATATATTAAGATGTGTATTTCTAAGCTGCTCTCCAAACCACTTTTTTCCTTCATCAATATCGGTCAATCCTTCCGCAGAACCTAATGATTCCAAATAATTTATTGATAAAGGCGACAAATCCGAAATGGCATTGTTCTCTAAGTCGATCATTCCGGCTTTTCTAAGCCACTCGATTCCTTCGATACTTTTGATCAATTCATTCTCCGGCTTCTGAGTGTCTAACTGTTCTGTTTTTTTCTCAACTTTCTTATTTGCATATTGCACAGCTCCGGGCTCATCCACTAATGACTCCAGATACTTGTTTGCCTCTTCCTGCGTATTAAATTCTTTTGATATATCCTTAATTTCAAACGATGGAATAAACGTAGCCATCTGTGCAGATGCTATATATGTTACTTTCCTTGCATATCCGTCTGCTTTTATCATCCCCGTAAAAGACCCTAAAACTTCTTTCACGCTTTGCCCCGGTGTTCCCATCCATCCTGCTTCAAACAAAGAATCATAAACTGCAACGGCAAAATTACGATCTGTAAAACCAACGTCCATAATCTGCCCGATGCCTATATCTCTGTCTATACTGATTGCCGTAGTTCCTTGTGTATAAACAGGCAACACAAAAAAAGTTACTTTTGATTCAGCAATATCAGTCTGCGCTCCTTCCCCTGCTTTATTTTCCTCATTCCGCCCTGTCTTACCTGATGTCTGATCGTCGGAAACTTTCTTCTTTGTTTTCGTATTATTTATTGTTTGTTTTGTCTCTGTCTTTATCTGTTTGCCTGCCTGTACATCGGCCACATTCCCCAATGTTACGGCAGAACCAAATAGCAAACTGCATAATAACAGTGACACGCCCCTTTTTATTTTATTCATTATCTACTCCTCTCCCCATCTTCTCTATTGTTCTGCTCATCGCATCCCAACTCCTTTCTACTATACTGCTGTGAAAAGCAGAAGATATTAGTGAGAATTTCCCTTCACATCGCCTCTTTTCCTCTCCCTCTGTTCCACTCACCCAAAGTGCCAAAAGACGCATTCTTGGATTGCAGGCGGCTTCCAAGTTCTCGGACAAATCCGGACTTTAGCTCGTCGTCGTTGCAAAAACAAAAAGCCGCTTCCTTTTTGCCCCTCAGAAAAAGTTACTTTTCGGAATATTTTATCTGTCAATCCCATATAGTAACTAGACATTACCAATATTAGCATAACAAACCTATAGACTCAAGAGAAAATGTAACTATCTATTGCCAAAATTTCGCTAAAAACTCAGCAAACTACCACTCGAAAGGAGACGCTATATGCAAAATCCAAAACAAATTTTTGCGTCCACACTAAAGTATTTACGATATAAGCATCATTTTTCTCAAGAAAAATTAGTTATCCAGATGCAAATACGCGGGAGTACTATTACTCGTGAAGTTTATAAATTCATTGAATCCGGTTCCGGCAATATCAAAGTTTTTGACTTAGTTATTTTAAAAAATATCTATCGTATTCCTTACTCTGATTTCTTTGTCGGTCTTTCTCCTGCCACACTTCCACGAACTTCGATAACTATGTTACTTAGACATCCTACTTTCACCGATAATCTCGCACTCTTAAGAACATCCCATGAATATACACAACAACAGTTAACCGATGCAATGAATGAGATGGGAACTTTTATTCACCGGGCTGCTTATGCAAATATTGAACGCGGAAAACGAAATCTTAAAGTTACAGATCTTGTATGCTTAAAAACAATCTACAATGTCCCTTATGAAGCGTTTTTTGAAGGAATCAAAATCCACGAATAAAGATGTCTATACAAAAAACAGAGCTGCCGATCTGTACAGCTCTGTTTTTTGTATAACTCTCATATGATAACTTTATTCAAACAGACTATTGACCGTTAAATGCAGTTATATTTTCTTCATTTAACGTAAAATCATAATAATTCAGATCCAGACGCTCCGTCCATCCGATTGTATTCCAAAATGCATTTCCAATATCATTTTCCGTAAATGCGATCAAAGATACTTTATTAATCTTTTCTTCTTTCAGCGCTTTCATCGCAAAAACAACCATCCTTTTTCCGATTCCGTGACGTCTGTAATCTTCATCTACACAGACATGATACAAACACCCCCGTCTTCCGTCGTGACCGCACAAAATACTTCCGACAATGCGACCGTCTTTTTCTGCCACGACACTTGTCGTCGGGTTTCGTTTCAAAAAGCGCGCCACTCCTTCTTTTGAATCATCGATACTTCGGATACCAAATCCTTTTATTTTTTTCCAAAGGGCATATACCCCCTCATAATCTTCTATCGTCATGATCCGTACCATACTGCATCATCTCCTCTGTTTTTTCCCGTTTGGTTTTACTTTCTGCCCTGCTGCTTTTTGCACGATATACATCTTAAGGAAACATCGGAACAAGCTCAAGGCCTTCACTTTCCGGAAGTCCGAACATCAGATTCATATTCTGAACCGCCTGTCCTGCCGCTCCTTTAACCAGATTATCGATCGCTCCCATCATAATAATCCGATTTGTCCGTGGATCGATCTTAAACCCGATATCGACATAATTACTTCCTTCCACCCATTTCGTTTCAGGGCATACGTCTTTTTGAAGCACACGCACAAATTTTTCACCGCCATAATATTTATCATATACAGCCTTTACGTCTTCATAGCTTACTTCTTTCGTAAGTTTTGCATACTCTGTAACTAAAATTCCTCTGTTCATCGGAACTAAATGCGGCGTAAAATTAAGAACGACTTTTTTCCCGGATGCGTATCCAAGCTGTTCTTCGATTTCGGGCGTATGTCTGTGTGTCGCCACTCCGTATGCTTTAATATTTTCATTCACTTCGCAGTAAAGATTCGGCAGTTTTGCTCCTCTTCCCGCTCCTGACGTTCCTGATTTTGCATCGATGATCAAGGTGTCCATATCGATCAGCCCTTCTTTTGCCAACGGATATGCCGTCAAAATGGAACAAGTCGTATAGCATCCCGGATTCGCCACGAGACGGGCCTTCTTCACATCTTCCCGATTAACTTCACATAATCCGTACACCGCTTCTTCAATAAACTGTGGGGATTTATGTTCGAGCTTATACCATTCCTCGTATATTTTTACGTCTTTCAGACGGAAATCCGCGCTTAAATCTATAATCTTTGTCTTTGACAAAATTTCTTCGTTTACAAGAGACGCACATAATCCCTGCGGCGTAGCCGTAAAAATCACATCTACCTGTGATGCCAGTTCTTCCATATTATCATCCATGCAGACCGCATCTATGATCTGAAACATATTTTGATATACGTCCGCATATTTTTTATCTATGTAACTTCTCGAACCGTACCATTTAATTTCCGCCTCTCTATGCCCTGTCAATATTCTGACCAGTTCACCTCCGGCATATCCTGTTGCACCGATAATTCCAACTTTTATCATAATCTATTCGCTCCTCTCTGCTGTTTGCTTTTCACAAACCTGCCCTGTCTCAATATTTCTTCACAAAAAATAAAATGAATATGCATTCTTTTTGCATAATAATACATCATTCTTGCATAATATGCAAGTTTTTTCTGTTATCAAATACATTAATCTGTATTTAACTTATATCCACTTACAAAAAATATCGGAAATCGAGACGCTCTCCGAATTAAACTTCAGCTTACGGTTCGATTTCCGATATTTTTATATTTCTTTCTATTATTTTTTTCTATGTTTCTTCTCTAACCAGTTTCTTCACACATTCCTCTATAACAGCAGATATATTTTCTGTAAACTGTTCTAGCATCATCTCTCCTTTTTCTTCTGTTGCAGGTACCGGATTTCCGTATGTTCCCGAAACGCTCAACTCTCCGATCGATGTGTTGTCCATTCCGTACGTAGTCGGTCTGACAGGATATTCCTGCACTGCCCGCTCCATATGAACTGTCTCCGGCTTTACTGCCAGCATAAGTGACGTTTCAAACTCGCAGGCATGAAACATTCCTCCCCATGTCGGAGTTTCCATATATTTATCATAAATTTCTTCCATTCCCGGATAAAACATCCCCAACACTTTCACATCTGTTTCATCTTGTATTTCCCGTATCGCATATTTTATCACCGACCTGTTCGCCTCATGTCCGTTCATAAAAATAAGAATTTTTACCCCGTATCTTTCTACAGAACGAACAACATCTTTCAATATTTCCCGAAGAATATCCTGTCGGATCGTTACAGTTCCGATTCTGTCACGCCAACTCCAAGAATACCCAAAATGAATACTTGGATACACAAGCGCTCCCGTTTTTTCTGCTGTCTTTTCAGCCAATGCTTCCGCCAAATAAACATCTGTTCCAATAGGAAGATGATACCCATGCTGTTCCGTTGATCCAATAGGAACGATTACTACCGGAAACTCACGTAACCGCTCCTGCACTTCCCGCCATGTCATATCTTTTACTTGATTGCTCATATTTGGGACACCTCCACATACTTTCGCGCTGTTTCTCTGATCTTTTTCAAATCACTCCTCTTTGCATGTTTCGGAACAAGATTACTTCCGGCCGCCACACCTTTATATCCTAATCTATAGAAATTCACTGCATTTTCCGGTGTTACCCCGCCAACCGCCACATAATCCATCTCCGGGAAAGGACCTTTTAACGCTTTAATATAACGATCGGAAAACGCATCGGCAGGAAATAATTTTGCAAGATGGATTCCACAATTTACCGCTGCCTGAACTTCAGACGGTGTCAGCACTCCGGGTAAAACTTCTATCTTCTTTTCCAATGCATATCGAACAATCTGCTCATCAAATCCGGGAGTCAGAATATACGGCACTCCCATATCTGAAAGTACATCAATTTCCTCTTTTTTCTTAACTGTTCCTGCACCGATATAAACATCCCGACCTTCAAAATACTTTCTGCTTGTTCGGATACACTTCATGCCGTTTTCTCCGTCACTTAGCGAAATCTCAAACCATCTGATCCCTTCTTCCACAAGGCCTTCTATGATCGAAATAATTTCTTTTTCTTCCACTTCCCGAATAATCGAGACAAGTCTTGCACTTTCTAACATCATTTTCTCCCTAATAAACTGCCAGCCATCGCTTTGGATTTTCAACAAAAATTTTATGAATCACGTCCTCATCCACCCCTTCGTCCAGAAGTCTTGGAATAAATTTTGTCTTGATATATCGAAATCCCGGACCTCCTCCGTATCCTTCCAGATAAGAGGCTCTCCCCATATCTCCCGAAATAAGAAGCTGATCAGCATATCCGTGAGATATCAATGACTTAATTAATGCAACTCTGATACTGTCAGGATAGTATTTTACCTTTCCCGGTCCATCAAATTGAATATAGATTCCCCGGTCAGCAAGTTTTAACAAATAATATTCATCCGGATTTCGATCTAAATGCCCTAAAGCAACAGTGGAAAAATCTACATTTTCCCGAGCAAGAATATCTAACAATTCCATTCCCATTGTTCCTGCTTCTGTATGTCCCCAGATCGGCGCTCCACACCTTTTGTGCCGCAGCAACTGCCGTCTTTTCTTCAAGTGGATGGATCATATTGTAATATGTTCCTATTTTTATGAATCCTGCTCTGATTCCGTCTCTCCCTTCCAAAATATCGTCTGCGAGAATATCGGAAATTTCTTCTGTACTTTTTTCTTCTACCCAATTCGGATAGTAAATATGTTTGTTAAATCCGGTCGTTGCAATGACATGAACTCCTGTCTCTTCAGACATTTTTTTTAAAAGAGACAGATTGCGCCCATAATCTAACGTAGACGCCTCTACTAATGTCTGTCCGCCTACAGACTTAAACAGCTTTAATTCTGCTACGCTGCCTTCATAATCGCTCACTTCCAAATCCCTGTCTTTCTGACATGTCGGCGGAACTGCATACAAATGTTCATGTGGGTATGTAAATCCCATCTCCTCTGCCTGAATATCTCCGCAAACTGTTCTTGCAAATTTCATTCTCATACCGCCTTTCTTCATTTTTCCGCTTTTCTTTTAAACTCCTGCAATCATTCCTATTAAACGCATAAATACACTTACCAGAATTGCATCTGTTGATGCAAACCACAGACCTTCCACTCCATATCCTGTCACATCAATTAACGGGTATGCCAACGCAACTATCAACGTAAATAAAAATCCTAACAGAAATGAAGCAACGACGCATCCTCTTTTTCCTCCTAATTTATCTCCAAATACTCCGGCAGCGCCTCCCATGAAAAACAATCCGATCACTCCCGGTAATACGACAACTTTCAACTGAGTTGAAATCAAAGTTGCAAGAATCCCGCCTACCATCGCGCAGAGGAAACCGACTGTTGTAGCAACCGGACCGCTTGCATAAAAGATCGGAACATCTAAAGCAGGTCTTGCACCGGGGATAAGCTTCTCGCTGATTCCTTTAAACGCCGGGATAATCTCACCCAGAAACATTCTGACACCTTGAAGAAGTACGAGTACTCCCGCTACAAATGTCATTGCCTGAATAACAGCATATACTATTATATTTTGTCCTCCCGCCAATTCTGAAACAACCTCTGTTCCTGCCATCAAAGCCGTGAAAATATAAACTACTATCATGACGATACTCATAAGAATCGACATATCTTTTAAAAAGTCCAGTTTATTCGATACTTTCACTTTTTCCCATGTATCTGTTTCTTCATCACGATTTTTCTTTCTGACCAGCCGACCTACAAATCCACTAAAAACAATCAGGGAACTTCCCCAAAATCCAAATGCAACTTCATCCGTCTTTAAAATTTTCCTTGTATAAGGCTGAGCGATTGCAGGAAATACGACCATACAAATTCCCTGGACAACAGAACCTATGGCAACTGCCATCCATCCGTTAATCCCCATCTGATCCAACACGATCGCCATAGTTCCCGCAAACGAAAACATCATATGCCCTGTCAGAAAAATGTACTTAAACGGAGTAATTCTCGCCAGAATAATATTAATCACAAACGATAAAAGCATAATCATAGGCGTTTCAAATCCAAGCACTGTCTGAACTGCCGCTACTAATGCGTTATCTTCCGGAACAACACCTGACATTCCAAATGCTGCATTGAACATTGTGCTAAACGGTGTCAGCGCAGATGCGATCAAACTTGATCCGGCGCTCAAGATAAGAAAACCCAACATTGTTTTCATCGTTCCCTGAATCACGGTTGACGGTCTGTTTTTCATTGCAATAAGACCGATCATCGCCACTAATCCTAATACAACTGTAGGCTCACTTAAAAATTTAACAAAAAAATTCACCATAATATACCGCCTCCTTACTTATTCAAATATGGTCTGATCTTTTCTTCGATTTCCGCTTTATCTAAGAGATTTGTAATTGCCAACACCGGAACATCTGCTTCGATCTGTTTTGCAATCTCTGACGATGCCACAATCAAATCGCAGCTTTTTCCTTTATAAGAACCTAGATCTGTTGCCTCACCTTCTACTGTAATCCATACTTTCTTCCACTTTCTTTCACTGACATCAACAACATAAGACTTGTTCCAAACCCCATTCCGCACACTGTTACAACTTTCATCTTCTCGCCTCCTTTTCCATTAATTTTTCCAGTTCCTCATATGTATTCAAGGCTGCCAGTTTTTCAATCATCCGTTCACCTGCCAGCAAAGAACTCAAATCCTGCAAAAGCTCAATATGCCCATCATCTGACACCCCTCCGAGCGTGAACACAACCCAAACAGGATCATTACACGGATGATGAAAACAAACCGGTTCTTTTAACTTCACAAAACTAATACACGGTTCTTTTACATTTCCGCCCGGTCTTGCGTGCGGCAATGCCAATCCCGGAGCCATTACCATGTACGGTCCGAACCTTTGATAAGAATCGATCATTTCTTTTACATAACCTGCTTTTGCTTTTTTATTTTCTACAAGAATATTCCCACAATATTCGATCACTTCTTCCGGTGTAGACAAAAGCGGCGGATCTAACCGTACCATTTCTTCCGTCAGCATCTTTTTCAATCTATTTGCCATAATACACCTCCATACAGCGTTCTATCTCTTCCGCCGATTTACAGGACAACAATCTGTTCTTATCTTCTAAGTTCAAAAAGAGATGAAATATATATTCTAATTCTTCTTTCATACGCTCATCTCCCCGCTGAAAACATCCCATAACAACTAACTTTACCGATGTTCTCCCCCAAATAATCGGTTCTTTCAATAATGCAAACACAAGAAAGCTGCTTCCTTCGATCAAACCGTGAGGCATTGCGATTCCTTCCACTATTTCTGTTGATACCAAATTTTCGCGTCCTACAATTCCCTCTGCTTCTTGTTCCGTAATAAATCTTTTTTCTCTGCATAAGTCACATAAATAATTCAACAGCTCGATTTTTTCCATATATTGATCAATATACAAATACATTTTTGAGACGCTCTCATATCTCCACTTCCGGTGACGCGCTAAATTTCCGACAAGCTGTTCCAATGCAATCTGTTCTTTAATATCCAACATCGGCGACAGCCTCACCCACGGTTTTCCCATAATTTCAGGCTCTTCTACCGGAAATGTCGTAATAAAAAAGTCTGCTTCTTCCGCTTTTTTTCCCGCCTCTTCCAAAAGGCCTGTTCCTATTACTTCGAGATGTGGATATTTATTATGCAGTCTGCTTTCCAATAATTTTGCCGATCCGATTCCGCTTCCATAAATAATCGCACATTTCCACTTTTTCGACTTTAGACTTCTCTCCAAATAAGATGCAAAATGCATGCCCAAAAAACTGATTTCATATTTACTTAATGAAAGCTTCGTCCATACCGAAATTTCTTCTGCCACTTCCATCGCATAGTAATACGCTGTCGGATAACTTTCCAAGACATCATTGTAAAACAGATTTTCTGTTTCCATCCCTAAAAGATATCTGCTGAAATTCGATGCCAGATGAAGCACCAGTCCGTTTACTAAAATATCGTCCTGAAACAGATCTACCTTGTAATCATTTTTAATCCTCTGAAATGCTCTTTCTGTCATATCCTGATAGAATTGAAGATTTTTTTCATTAATGCTGTCTACATATCCGTTTTGCCAAAAAGCCTGCCTGTAAACAAGAGCAAGATAAATATTTTCTATTTCCTCATCAGATTTCGGACACACTGATGTTTCAATTCTCTTTTGTATGTTACGAACAACTTCCATATCATGATTTAAATGAACTGTCTGACTGATATTTGCAAAATAGTCAGTTTTAATCGTCTTTCCTATCGCAATCCTTTGCTTTTGTATCAGTAAGTATTTCAAAAAGAACAGTTCATTTTCTTTCCTTTTATGCACTGATTTTTGCGCAAGCTCCGCATCAATCTCACTTCTCACTTTTGCCAGCATTTCTCTTGGAACACGAAAAATCTTCTCCGTTTCTTCTAATGACTTTTTCTTCAGCAATTTATACAAATAGTTTCGTATATAAACTTCACTGCCTCCTATAAAAAAACCTACATACGGTTTGTTTAAGAGTCTGAGCCCTTCTCTTTCCAGCTTTTTCTCTACTTTTTCTATAATTCTGGACATACCTGATCTGCTATAATGCAAAAGTTCCGCAAGATCATCCAACTTACATGTCCGCTCGAAAAACAATTTAAAAAGTACTTTCGTCACTTCCACATCTTCTTCAACCGCCAACGCATCCCTGAATTTTTCTTCTTCAATAATCTCTAACCGATACCCTCTTCCTTTTACGGTATGAATAAAAAATCCATATTTTAAAGATTGTTCTTTTAATTCTTTCATATATCGGATTACTGTCCGCTGACTAATTCCAGCCAACTCCCCAAGTTCTTGTGAATTCAAAAATTCTTTTGAGGATTCCAACAGAGCCTCTAATAACTGCTTGTATTTTTCCTGCATCTTCAAGCTCTTGTCCTCCCTAATAAATCAAGTCTTTTTTCCTTTAAAATAA
>ENA-ORRT01000795-ORRT01000795.1-human-gut-metagenome-genome-assembly--contig:-NODE-795-length-12710-cov-4.66527_pt1 | contig 12710 bp, 17 predicted proteins | sample MGYA00242181_ERZ509146 | MGnify/ENA primary metagenome ERZ509146 (study PRJEB26280, sample SAMEA2338624) | human gut metagenome | biome: human gut; feature: human-associated habitat; material: faeces...
GCTCGCGCGGATAATCCGAGCCGCCTTCTCGTCTTCTCCTGCATCCCCACGCCAGCTGCCGATACCGATAGACTGGCGGAGCCAACCGCATCCGTTGGACTCGAAGAACGCATCCAAATCGGCGTAGCTCACGGGCTTGCGCCACCACGGAGCGCACCAATCACCCAAGTCATATATGGAATTGATACCGAACGGGCTGTCTACCTCTCTTTGCAAAGCCAAACGCATGGTCAGCAGGTAATGGCAATCGCAGATTCCGTTGTCCTCGACAAGGTTCTCCATCTTCTTCATCCTCCCAATCCTTCAACAAATCAAGGAGGGGCCACCGGTCTTCCGGTGCCCCTCCCGTGCCGCGCCTAGCGCTTTCCAAAGCTCGTGACCGAGAAGAAGTCCCCATTGCCGACGGTCTTCCGCACACAGTAATAAATCCCCTCTGCGCAAGTCTCCTTCGCTATGATGACATCGGAGGGCTTGACGTTCTTCCATCCGTACATCTCGCGAACCCACTTGTCGAGGAACGCCTTGGTGGGGTGGAATGAACGGGGAGAGGCATTGCGGTAGAAGTCGCGCCTCGCCCTCTCGCGCCTCTTGGCCTTCGCTCCATCCGCCTCACGGGCATCATCGACGTACCAATCACCATCGACCTTGAAGAACACGCGCTCGCTGATGACGTTCCCCAGCTCAACCCAATCGAAGGACCCCTTCGGGGCGCGGCACTCGAACAGGATGCGCGAGTCCAGCCCCCGCAAGTTCGCGTAGCGACCACTTTCAGTCACCTCCTTCAACTCTGGGCGGCGGATGCCGACCGCGACGCGCTCGCGGCCACGGGAGAGAAAATGCACGCCCACGACATCGCTGTAACTCGCATTGTCCATCTCAAGGACCCAGCCGTCCTCGATGTAGCGATGCACGATGCCCGTGATGATGGCGTTCAGGTCGTTGCGCTTCATGGTGGGGTTCCTTCCCTCGTGGTTTGCGTTGCCTTAATTATAGCAACCTACAATACTATAAATATGGCAAAGTAGGAACCTACACATATCACACACACCCCCTACATCAATCCCTGACTGGTGAACAGAACCGTTCATATTCCTCCCTGCTTAAAGTGAACGTGGTGCCGAGCCTATTCAGCTCGCCGTACCGACCTTCTCTACTCACGAGCACGCCGTCTTCCCATTCATCTATGACCACAAACTCATTGTCATATTCGGTAATCACTCCAAAGGACAAAGCTGCCCGACTCTTACCGTCTATATCATCCCGAACACATACCACATGTGGGCATAAAAGTTCGACAACAGGTTTCCCGAAGGTATCAAACTCCTTGAGCCTCACTCCTGCATAAGTCCGACCACCATCACCGTAAAAGTCGTGCATCGCCCTCAAATCAAGCCTGACCCTCACCACAACATGCTTGGACTCGGTTCTATATAACATATATGTCCTTCCACTCTTCCATGAGGAAAGGGGCACCCTCGCGGATGCCCCTCTTGCCACCTAGTCGAAGACGAAGCGACCACCTTGGACGTGCATCTTCTCGCCATCGAACGTATAGCGCCAGATGCGCGGGTCCTTCTCCTCTGCCTCGTCCCAGTTCTCCATGAACACGAGGACCGAACCCGCCCCGATGACGGGGGCGCAGGCCTCGAAGACGGCGCGGCCCATGTCATCCCTGTACGCGGCGATGCCGCTGTCCTCGAAGAAGACGAAATCAATGCCATCCTCGGTCTCGTCCTCCACCGAGAAGCCGAGCCAGTTGAGGATGCCGCGCGGCCCCTCCTTCTCGGCATCGAACCAGAACTCGCCGCTCTGCGACTCCTCGTCGTAATCCCCGACAAGCGCCTCCCTCATGCCCGCGTCCAGCGCCAGCTCGACGAACCTGCCGTAATCCTTCCTCTTGATGGAGAGGATGCCCTTCAACAGGACCGTCTTGTCCTCCCACTTAATCTTCCTCCACCAGTCGCACTTCGGCTCGAACATGTCGGTTCCTTTCTCTTGGTTGCCTGTGGCTTAATTATAGCAATGTGCCGTACTACCAATATAGCAAACTATAATACTACACGCCCTCTCCACAAAGCCGCCCCCGCAGGGAACATGGTCATAGGGGCTTGCCCCTATCCTTGCCTCCCCCATCCGTCACCCATGCGAACCAGCCGCCATCTCTGCAACATCGCCCTTCTTGTGACCGTCACCCCCTTCCCCTCTCTCCTTGCCTTCCCGCCGCCCCGATTTGCGGCTCCGTGAGAAAAAACGACCCCACAGAATCGCTCCTGTGGGGTCTTGAATGTCACCCATGTCCCAGATGACCTATGTCGGATGATGCCGCCTAAAATCGGCTCACAGCGCGTCAGGCGGGAAACGAGCAGTTCACGGCATCATGCAGCCGTAGTCTCGTCATCATCGTTCTTGCCGAGTCGATGCGCGAAGGATGTCCGTCTGGTATGTCATCTGCATCATCCTTCCATGTAATCAGGAGTATACCTTATGTGGGCGGGCCACGGGGGTGTCGATGCCCCATGACCCGCCGTCATCCTATGAGCGCATCCGCGCTGCGCCTCGCGGTTCCTCTCCATTCCCTTTCGTATCGGTGCGTTGCGGTGCGAATCCACTGCACGTCAGCTCTTGGCACTGCCTAGCCATCGCCTATCTCGTCTATTCTTTTCCGCCGCCAGTCGCAGCGTGTCCTTTCCGTCTCACCTCGCGTCGAGGCCCCTCGCACATATCATATCCCTCTCGGTTCAGCGCCCTTCAACACGCTGCTTTTCCTTTCCATCTCGCAGCTTTGCCGGTCTTACCCGTGGTGCCGTATCTGCGTATATGGGTCGCGCGGTCAGTCCTCTTTGGCGACCTCCTCCCACTCGAAGCGGCCCTTGCCGCTGTTGCGCCACTGGAACAGGCCGCGCAGGGCACCGTAGTCCAGCCATTCGCGCACGGTCTCCGCGTCCTTAGGGTTCATCACGAGGATGCTGAACTCAAGCACGGTACCGGCTGGGACGGTCTCGGATGCGGCCAGCGCCACTCGCTCGCCGGAGGCGGAGCTGGCGCGAAGCGGGCGCTCGCAGCGACCGCACTCGGCACCCTCGGGGAGCTGGAACGGGATTCTGCGCTGCTCCACGAACACGGTGCCGTCGATGACCTTCTTGAAGGCCGTCAGCTTGCTCGAACGGGTACCGGGCACGCGGCGCAGGGCCGAGCAGGCGTCCTTGAAGAAGCCCTTGATTTGGTAGTCCCAGCAGAAGGGCACGCCATCCTCCGTGCGGGGGAAGCAGGTGGTCGCGTCCTCCACGGCATCCATGCCCTCGATGACCCCGACCTCCTCAGCGCCGTTCTCCGGCTCGGGGGCCTTCGAGGCAATCCAGTTGCCGTAAATCTCGGGGTCGCCGGGGGTCATGCCCAGAGCCTCCTCAAGCAGGGTCAGGCGCACGGCGATTCGCTCACCGATGCCCTCAAGGCGGTTCCCGTCCTTCTTCATGATACGTACCATCCTTCCATGGTCCTCGGCACCGTCCCTTCGGTGCCGTCTGCTGCCTACAATCATAGCAAACTATAAAACAATAATGATGGAAACATTGAGACGCATAATTCCATCATGACTTGGGAGACCCTACCCCCTCCCCTTATGGCCGAACTTCTCACGCAGGAGCCTCATGCGCCCCGTCAATGCGTTGGCGAAGACCTCCTCGGCAAGGAAGTCGCGGAAGCCACCACCGACACCCGTCACCCGCCTCACGCGGTAGGGCTTGACGGACAGGAAGCCCTCGCCGACGGCCACGGCCATATCCAAGGTCGGGTACGCGCCGATGGCGGACCAGCGCCATTGCTCCCCGTCCGGCACCCAGACCTCCAAGCTGTAAACGGTGTCCATGCCATCCACGGCGACCGCCTACTCCCCAATCTCCTCGGCGATTTCACCGGCGATATGCAGAAGCTCGCTTCGGCAGTAATCCATCTTCCGGGCGTAGGACTGCATGATGACCGAAAGCTCGGCGTTCAAGAGCGCAAGCTCGTCATAGCAATCCGCCAATGCTCGGTGCGCGTCCGTGCGCTCGATTCCGAGGATGTCGCGCAGGCTGTCCATGGAGCGGCTGGGCAGGTCGGGCCACAGCTCCCTCGCCACCTCCAACGTGTCGATGACATAGGGGTAGATGAAGACGCGACCGGATTTGGCGGCTGCGGCCTGCACGAACGGGATGTCGAAGGAGGCGATGTTGTGCCCAGCGAGCACCGCGTCTTCCCCGATGAAGTCGAGGAACGCGTCAAGCGCATCGCCGATGGCGGGAGCGCCCTTGAGCATATCGTCGGTGATGCCGTTGACGCGCCCCGCAGCCTCGGGCATAGACCCCTCAATCGCCACGAGCGTCGAGAACAAGCCCTGCGGCAGGCCGTCCTTGACACCAATGGCGGCAATCTCGCAAATCTGGTCGCTATCAGGGTGCAGCCCCGTGGTCTCGATGTCGAACACGACGTAATCGTACTTGGATTCCATTCCATTCTCCCTCTCGATTGAAAAAGGGCCGCGCCACCTGCGACACGGCCCCGCAAAAGGTCATCTCCGACTGTTAGTCGCGCACGACCTTCTCCAACATGACCATACCCGGCGCGTCCTCGTCACCGCTGACGGGCACGGCGCTGAGATGCACCGAACCCTCCTTCAACGCGGCAGTGAATCCCGCGACGGCGATGTCCTCGATTTCCCCGCGCAGGGCGAAGGCGGCATCCACCCAACCCTCACCGCGCACCCACACCGGGAACGGAGTCGCCGAGACCATGAACATGCGCAGGTCCCCATCACCGGGCAGCTCGTCGGAGTCGGTCGTGCCACCGCCCTCCCGATGGAGCGGGCAACCCTCGCAATCATCGTCACGGAACAGCTCGCAGAACAGCTCCTTGATGATGTCGGGGGCACCATCATCATCGTCATCCTCGCAACGCGCCTCCTCCTCAGCCAAGGCCGCAGCAGCCGCACGGGCGTTCGCAGCCTCCTCGGCGAGCGTGGGGCGGTGGATGGCATCAGGTTCGCGCAAAGCGTCGTTCTTGACGGTCTCCATCAGCGCGACGGCCTCGGCAATCTCCACGTGGGAGGAACAGGCGGTGAGGTTCAGCAGGTCATGGCCGCACCCGCACGTCCATTCATCCTCCTTCCGCACGACCACGGTCCTGCCGCAATCGGGGCACCAGCCCACCAGATACATCTCGTCCTTCTTGTCAGCCATATCTCAATCCTTTCCCTTGATGGCTAGATAATCTCGTCCCTCAGTATACCTTTCGGGTTCGGGTAGCAATCGCGCATCGTCCAGCGCTGGGACACGAACTCGACGCAATCCCGCATCTCAGGTAGGAGCTGCGCAACCGCCTCCTCCTTGCTGCGGGCGCGGCAAACTGCGGTGTCCATGCCCAGCTTGTGCTTCCGCGTGGGCACCTTGCGGCGCAGCTTGATGAAGAAGTAGTAATCCATGATGTCGTTTCCTTCCCTTCTCCTAGTAGTTCAGATGACGGACGCAGGTGTTCTCATACGCCCGAGCCATCAGCCAATCCGGCACATCCTCCCCGAAAGGCTCGTAGTAACGCGCGACCTGACCCGGACGCGCCACGAGGACGGTGACGAGCTTGCACGAATGCGCGTTGAACACGAGGACGATTCCCGTGCTCGTGAGGACATGGACCTCGCAACCGGCGCGGTGCCCGGTGTCCACGAGGCACTGACGGACGATGTGGCCGAAACCCACCGTCTGGGCGATGCGCATAATGCGCTCATGGCGGTCGCGGTGGAAGTGCCCGCTCTCGCGGAGACGGCCAAGCTCACGGCGGAACGCGTCGAGGTTCCCGCCGACCTTGCGCTCGATGACGTGGAAGTAGCTGCCCATGGCGTGTCCTTTCCGTTGTGCCGCTATCATCATAGCAAACTACCAACCCACAAATATGGTAAAGTAGGAACCTACATATATAGCACACAACCCTTTTCATGGACACGCGGGAACGATTCGCCCATGCCAAGGAAAAGGGGGCACCCCGTGGGTGCCCCCTTCATCGACCAGCTAGGCGATTCCGTATGACTTGCAGAGGTACTGGGCGTATGCCTCGCAGAGAAAAGCCACATGTTCGCTAACACCGTCGTAGTAAGCCTGCTCGCACTCCTCCAACTTCCCCAACTGATACTCGTCAACATACCCATCTTCATCGCCATCGAGAAGCGATTCCCAATCACAGTGCAGTGGTGGAAGTTCCCCGCCCAACGAAGGACGGCCTCATTCTTATCCATCCCGGGGAAGACATCGCCGCCGAAAGCCACCAACCTGCAAAGCATTATGAACTGCTGGTTCAAATCGAGCTGCGCCACGTCATCATCGCTGTACGGTGCGCGGTACTCGTGGTAGCCGTTGAAGACGTACTGCTCTATGCCGCCGTTGCAAATCTGGTAGTCCATATTGATGACGGAGCTGAGGGCGCTGACCTCGTGGAACTGGGTCGGCGTGAGCGCGGCATTGTCGCAGGTGAGCAGTTTGTCAATCCAGTCGGTGCCCTCGTCGGTCTCCATGACGCGGCTATGCGACAGCTTGACCTTCTTGTCCAGACCCTCAAGCTCGATGCCCTTGTACTTCATGGTGGGGTTCCTTCCCTCGTGGTTGCCTGTGGCTTAATTATAGCAACCTATCATGCTATCAATGTAGCAAACTACATTCCTACACGCCCTCTCCACAAAGTCGCCCCCGCAGGGAATATGGGTCATAGGGGCTTGCCCCTATCCTTGCCCTCCCTCATCCGTCACCCATGCGAACCAGCCGCCATCTCTGTGGCACCGCCCTTCCCATAGCCGTCACCCCCTCCTCCTCTCTCCCTGCCTTTCTTTCCGCCTTCCCATGAGAAAAGGGGCCGCGCCGAAGCGCGACCCCTCTCCCTGCCATTTCACGTCAGAACAAGTCTGGTCTTCTCTAAGCCATATCTGCTCACTACATTGCCCGTCTTTTCCATCGCATCGCCGGTCTTACCCGAGGTGCCGTATCGGTGGAAATCTCACAAAGGCGCTATTCGACCGCGTATCGCTCCGGGTCGTATACCTTCGGGGCGCAACGAGTCATATCCTTATCCTTTCTCTCCTCAATCTCCGGGATGAGCTGATTATACAGCCCTGTCCGCACCCTCCATCAGCGCGTCGATGTAGCCTCGCACGCGGTCGGCAACCTGCGCGGGACACTTGATATAGACCATGCCGTCATCAGTTCGCCCCGCCTTGTTCGTGGGTGTAGGCAAAGGTGCCGTAGGCGCATCCACATCGAACAGAGCGCCTTGCGACGGCTCGTGTACCTCCTCGACCTTGGCGGCGAGGGAGTCGTAGAACTCGATGACCGACTCGTTGGCATAGAGGCGCTGGCGCTCTATCTTCGGCCAGACGGTGAGGCCGTCGAAGGTCGTGCAGCGCGACAGGGCGACATAGAGCATACCCGCGCCGAACACTTTGGAATGGACGGCGCAGTGCTCGAAGGTCTGGCCCTGCGACTTGTGGATGGTGATGGCGAACGCGAGGCGAAGAGGGATTTGCGTGAATGACCCCACCGTGTCGGTTACTAGCTCCTGCGCGGGGTTGCCGTCATCGCCGATGAAGTCGCGCACGGAGGATTTCAGCACTTTCCACTCCTTCTCGGTCACCTCGACGGGGTACTCGCAGTCATCGAACTCGACTACCACGCTATCCGCCCCGACTTCCGAGATGGTCCCCAGCGAGCCGTTCGCAAGACCGTGGTCGGGCATGTTCGCCAGCAGCATCACGCGTGCGCCCTCCACGAGGCGCAGCTTATCGTCGGTTGGCTTGTCCGAGGGCTTCACATCTCCGTAGGAGTACGCCGTATACGTCCGCGCCCTCGCGCCCATGCGCTCCAACTCCCCCACGCGCTCGTCGTTGATGGTGGATGCCATGCGGTTCGTGGCGCACAGCCACAGGTCATCCTCCGGTGCCCGCTTGCGGTCGGAGATGGAGCGCTCGTTGAAGTAGGCGATGCAGTCCCTATCGCCGATGCGGGCGCGGTTGAGCTGACCGATGAACTCCGGGTCGCTCTGGCGCACCACCTCGGTGAGGACATGCGGCTCGAAGCCCATGCCCTTCCATAGCGGGGACTTGAAGGCGTAGCCGTCATCATTGCCCGGCCACAGCTGCATCAGCACCTTGCGGTCATCATCGGTCACGACCGGCGGAAGCTGGAAGAAATCGCCCACGAGCACGACCTGCTTCCTGCCCGAGACGCGCTTGGCTGCGAGCACCATGTTCATGACGCGCTCGAACAGGTCGATGCGGCACATGGATACCTCGTCGATGATGATGACCTCGGCCTTGTTGAGCACCTTGCGCGTGAGCGTCTTCTTGTTCTCGTCGTGCGGGTCGAGCACGCCGAAACCCACCTGCAAGGTGCGGTGGATGGTCGTGCCGTTATGCAAGTTCTGCGCGGCTATCCCCGTCGGGGCCATGGCGAGGTAGGGAACCTCGCGCTCCTCAAGCTCCTCGATGAAGGCGTTGAGCACGTAGCTCTTGCCCGTACCGGCGTTGCCCGACAGGAACACGTTCCTTCCCGACCGCAGCGCCTCGAACGCCTCCGCCTGACCTGCGGTAAACGTGCGCTCTTCCTCTTCCATGCTCATTCCCTACTCCTTACTCTCCGGTCTCGCCGATTCGCGCCATGTCAAGCGTGCCCGCCGGCACGTGGATGCGGTACTCTTTGTCGGAAACGGTATATTCGCCCTCGATGGGAAACACCAACCATATGCCATGAACTTTGGTGACGGTGCTGACCTCGACCTCCTCGACACGCGCCGTCTCTGCCGTGGCATCCTCGTACATGCGAGTCTCGTCCTTCGGGTAGGAGGCCTCCTTGATGCCTCCGTCCCCCAACTCGTCCTCCATGACCGTATACGAACCTGACTTCTCGGATTCGCCCACATCAATCGACTCAGACACGTAGACGGCGAGGTTCGTCTTTCTCCTGTCGATATGGATTCCATCGTCGTCATTCTCATCGAATGCCCTGAGTTGTCTGGTCTCAAGAACATCGACCGTCGGCTCCTTCTCATCAAAAGTCAGACTTTCTATGTCCACGCAACTGAAGAAACCCATGACCGCGATAATCACAAAGCACATGCTTAATCTCACGTAGAACAGGCACTCCCCCTCGCACAGCTCATACCGACGGGACTCCCATGCCATACACAACAATAAGACAGCGGCAATTCCTCCCAGTGCGAACGACAAAAACGAGACAATGCCACCTAAAGCAAGCACCACTACCAACACCGGCGTTCCCCTTCCTCCTATATCCTTCAATCATTATAGCAAGATATAAAACTATCAAGCTAGGATACTTGGATTATACACAACTATCGAGCTGTATCGGCGTTCTCCCTCGCCTGCTCCACTGCCGTACTCCCTCTGGGTCTATTTGAGCATGAAATCCCCGTCACGGTCGCCGACCTCATGGACTGTGCCCCCAAGCTCGCCGCGCGAGGCGTTCACCACCGTCGGGGCAATCCACTTGATTTCAAGACCGGTGGGTTTCTCCCTCGGACCGGTCCAGTACCCGTGCCAATGGCCGCGCCTGACATGGGGTGCGACATGCCGCCCGGTCTTTCCGTCCTGCCGCTCATGCTCGTAGACGCGGCGAACCTCCGCGAGCTGCGGAGCGATGCGGAAACCCACGTCATGGACGGCGCAATCGGTCTGACGGCTCTTTCGGGACTGGTTCTTCTGGGGGACGTAGACCGTGCGCACATCGGCCTCCTTGGAGGAGATATAGAGAAGAGACCCCAAGATATGCTCAAGAAGATAGCTGCGCGAATGAGCCGTCATCAACAGCTCCTCATCGGTAACCTCACAAGCATATGACATGGACTCATTCGCTTTACGAACAACATTCAGCTCCTCGGAATACCATCTTTCAAGCGAAATCCCCTCATCTATCGGAAGCTCGATTGCATCGAGCCACATCCGCATCCCGCGTCGAACCTCCGCCACGTCCGAACCATAATCGTCCGTGTGCCTCATCTCGCAATGATGGGTCAAGCTATCGACGAAGAGAGTTCGCCCCTCAACCCAGCAAAAACATCCCTCGTAGTAACGCGTCACATAACAACTCGCCTCACCCCAGGTGTCAGCCATATCATCGGTTAGCAGCTGTTCATACTCATCTACCCATCTTCTCTCTATGAAGATGCAGCCATATGGCAGTCGCAGCAGCGCATCCACCGGCACCTCGTCCGCCTCATCAATGCGAAGCTCATCCCAAAGCTCCTTGCCGATTCTATAAACCTGTTTGCTGTCATCCCAAGAAGACAGCAACATGCTCTCCACTTCATCCAAGTCGGCACGCCGCCTCGCCCTGTCAGCCCACACCTGCGCGGGTACCTTGCTCGCCGGTATCTTCATGTCGGTCTCCTTTCGAACCGTGAATGCCATCCGCCCCCATTATCCATCGCGTGAGCCGTCGAGTCATGGGCGCAGCCGTGAATCGACGGGGAGGGCGATGCCTCTGGGGAGTCCGAGGGGATGAAGTTCCCTCGTCATCCCCGACATGGGCATATCCAATCATCCCAAGGCTCGTCAAGGTCATCTGATGATGCGAAGGTCTCGGGAATGCGGTCGTGATACGCGGTATGGGTGAGTCCGTATATCCGCCCCGATGTATCGCCGTCCCATGTGCGCGTGACGCGCTGGACAATCGCCTCCTCGCAAAACCCCGTGATTGCCGACATATCGGCGAGGGTGCATCCGGTGGCGAGGAAGGCCACGGTCATGCCTACCGATTCCGCCCGCCTCACGTAGAGCGCACCTAGGTCATCCGCCCCATCCTCCATGGGGATGCCGTGCAGACGCATCACATCGGCGAACACGGATGCGGCATGTCCGCGCTGTCCGTCATCATCAGGAAGGCTCCCGCCGTATCGCTTGAGGAAAGACCGCAGTCTGCGGGGCGTGAGGGGCTTTTTGTACCAAGGCTCCTCGCAGCCGCCCATGAGCAGCGAGGCCTCGTCCCAGAAGGGGCTTTCCACTCCGGCTTGCAGGGCGAGCCGTTCGACCGTGAGGTAACAGGCGGTAGTCCCCAAATCGCCTTCGCGCATATCCGGCATATCCCCTCCCCGACCTCTTATCTAGGTGCTATCACATCAAACCACAATACCATCAGGATAGATTAGTATCTATCTATATGAGCCACATGCCAAAGGGCACCCTCTCGGGTGCCCCACGGCGTCACCATCCCCGGTTCTCCCGTTCGGCCCTGCGGCGCTCGCGCTCGGCGTGACGGCGGGCGAACTCCGCTTGGATGCGGCGGTCTCGAAGCATACCGGCGATGTAGAGCGAGACGGTCGCGATGACGATGCAGGCGATTCCCAAGCAGAACTCGACCACCGTGCCGTCGCAATATCCGTAGACGCGTGCGCAGACAACGGCATCCTCGCAGAGGAACACACCGCTCCCGCCGAAACAGAGACCCGCGACCGTGTACTTCTCGGTCTTGTCCATCTTCCCCATGTCCCCATCCCTTCCTCATTGGCTTGTGTTAATAGTATTGTAGCAAACCACAATACTACATAGGTAGTAAAACAGGTATCCACATATCCATCATAAAGAAGGGCACCCACTCGGATGCCCTCGCTTGGGTATATGTCCTGCCCTCACCATCGCGCGATATATACGTCTCGGTATTTCCCACGGCATGACCACCCAAATCTCGGTGAAGGGGTCGTTAGCCTTCCACTGGTCCACATCCTCCGCGAACACCACATGGAGGTCTGGCCGCTCGGCTCCCAACTCCTCTGCACGTCTGCGAGCCAGCTCGACAAGCTCCGGGTAGCCAATGCCGAGGTCCGCTGCGTAGCTCCCGTCATACATGGCGGAGAGCTGGACGCAGTACCGCCCATTCCACTCGACAAGGTAGCACTCCACCCCGTACCCGTCCGACCACAACTCGTCCAGCACGCGCCTGAGTTGCACGGGAAGGTCTTCCAAGGCGGCGTTGAGGTCACCGGTCGCGTTCGACCAGTAGCGGTGCCCCTTCGGGTACTCGCCCTTCTCCAACGTGTGCAGCATGTCATTTCCTCTCTTCTCGGTTGCCTGTGCCTTAATTATATCAATGCGGCATCCTACCAATGTAGCAAACCACATTCCTACATAGCCTTTCCATGAAAAAGGGCACCCCATCGGGTGCCCCTCGAACACCCCCTACTACTGCAACGCGATGCCGCATCCGGTCAACGGCTCACCCTCGCGGTACTGGCGGTCAAGCTCCTCAAGCTCCGCCCTCCGCCACTTGCGGGCGTTCTCCGCATCCCCGAGGCATCCCGCATCCTCGTGCTCGCAGATTTCCTCAAGGTAGTAATCCTTCACCTGACGGCACTTCTGTTTGTACTCTTCCTCGCGGCTCATATCCGGTTCCTTTCTCTCGGTTGCCTGTGGCTTAATTATATCAACCTACCATGCTATCAATGTAGTAAACTACATTCCTACACGCCCTCTCCACAAAGCCGCCCCCGCAGGGAACATGGGTCATAGGGGCTTGCCCCTATCCCTGCCCTCCCCCATCCGTCACCCATGCGAACCGCATCACCGCGCCTACTGCACCGCCCTTGCCATAGCCGTCACCCTCCCTCCTCTCTCCCTGCCTTCTCATCATCCCGGCATGAAAAGACCCTCCCGTGGCATCGAGCCGCCGAGAGGGTCTTTTCCTAGCCTT
>ENA-ORRT01000801-ORRT01000801.1-human-gut-metagenome-genome-assembly--contig:-NODE-801-length-12614-cov-1.96791_pt1 | contig 12614 bp, 11 predicted proteins | sample MGYA00242181_ERZ509146 | MGnify/ENA primary metagenome ERZ509146 (study PRJEB26280, sample SAMEA2338624) | human gut metagenome | biome: human gut; feature: human-associated habitat; material: faeces...
GAGCCTGTTCGTATTCCCCGCCGGGGAGGAGAGCAAAACGCTCGCGACGATCGCCGATATGCTCAGCTTCCTGGCGGAGCAGTCGCTCACGCGCGGGGATATCGTGGTCGCGCTGGGCGGCGGCGTGACAGGTGATATGGCCGGATTCGCGGCATCCTGTTACCTGCGCGGGATCGAATTTATCCAAATTCCCACCTCGCTGTTGGCCCAGATTGACTCCTCCGTCGGCGGCAAGACAGGCGTGGATCTGCCGCAGGGCAAAAACCTGTGTGGGGCGTTTCATCAGCCGGCGCTCGTCATCATCGACCCCGATACACTGGAAACCCTGCCCGCCAAGTTTTTCACCGACGGCATGGGGGAGGCAGTCAAGTACGGCTGTATCAAGAGCCCATCACTGTTTGAACGGATCGAAAATGAGCATGTGCACGACTTCTTGGACGATATGATCTACGAGTGCGTGGATATCAAGCGGATCGTCGTGGAGAACGATGAGAAGGAGAAGGGCGAACGGATGCTCCTAAACTTCGGCCACACGCTCGGCCACGCGCTGGAAAAATATTATCACTTTACCCACCTGACACATGGGCAGGCCGTAGGTATTGGGATGGTGCTGATCGCTCATGCCGGTGAACGCAATGGGATCACCGCACCGGGAACAGCCCGGCGGATCGAGGAAGTCCTGCGGCGCCTCGGACTGCCGCATACGGATCCCGCTCCCCTGACCGACTTGCTCCGTGCCGCCCACTCCGACAAAAAGCGGGCCTCCGACGGTTTAAACCTGGTCCTGCTACGCGAGATCGGTTCCGCCTTTGTCCAAAAAGTACCGGAAGAAGAACTCCCCTCATTTTTCGGGTGTAAAACCGCGGAGGGGAACAATGGGTAAATCTGTTATTTTCCATCCCGGCACACTAAATGGACAAGTTCGTATCCCCTCCTCCAAGAGTATCTCTCACCGCCTGCTGATTGCGGCTGCACTCGCCCACGGAGAGAGCGTTGTACGCCGCGTGGATCCAAGCAATGATATTGACGCCACCGTTCAGGTCCTTTCCGCACTCGGCGCAGCAGTCCGTACGGAGAACTGCGCGGACGGAAGTGTGGACTATTATATCAGGGGGATTCCCCCACGCCATTCAGGCATCGTAAAATTCGCCGACTGCGGGGAGAGCGGCTCCACACTGCGGTTTCTTGTACCCGTGGTGGCTGCACTGGGGATACCCACCCGGTTCACCGGCCATGGCCGTCTCCCGGAGCGCCCCATGGGGGAACTGATTGAGGCGCTCACTACCCATGGAGTATCTATCGAAACACCACCCGGATATACGCTGCCCCTCTCCCTCAGTGGGCAGCTGGCAGCGGGAGAATATCGCCTGCCGGGTAATATCAGCTCCCAATATTTCACCGGGCTGCTTTTCGCGCTCCCCCTTCTGTCTGGGGACAGTATTCTGCGCGTCACAGGTAAGCTCGAATCCGCCGCCTATATCGATCTGACCATCGATGTGCTTAAAATGGCGGGAATCTGCATTCAAAAAGAGGCAAATGCCTTTATCATCCCCGGCAATCAGCGCTATCAGCCGTTTGACACGCAGGCCGAGGGTGACTGGTCGCAGGCCGTATTTTTTCTGGCGGCGGGCGCGTTGGGCGGAGATATCCGCCTGACGGGGCTCAATCCCGAATCCGCACAGGGGGACCGCGCGTGCTGCGAGATCCTGCGTACCTTTGGGGCGAGAATCGACTGGGAGGACGGTGTTCTCCACTGCCGGGGCGGTGAACTGCGCGGCTGTGAGATCGACGCATCCCAGATCCCGGATCTGGTTCCGGCGTTGGCTGCGTGCGCCTGCCAATGTACCGGTGAAACGCACATCACCGGCGCACACCGCCTGCGCCTGAAGGAGAGCGACCGGATCGAGAGCACGTGCGCAATGATCCGGTCACTCGGTGGGGCTGCGGATCCGGACGACGACGGCATCGCCACCCGTCTGTCGCATCTGCACGGCGGAACCGTGCGCAGCTTTAACGACCACCGGATCCTGATGTCCGCCGCCGTCCTTGCGCTGCGAGCGGACGGCCCCGTGACCGTGGATCAGGCGGAATGTGTGAATAAATCGTACCCCCGCTTTTTTGAAGACTACCGAACACTGGGAGGGATCGCCGATGTCATCGACACTCGGGACAAACTATAAAATATCCATCTTTGGGGAGAGCCACGGCACGGCCATCGGCGCCGTGATCGACGCACCACCCCCGGGTCTTGTAATCGATATGGAGCAGGTACTCGTGCAGATGGCGCGCCGCGCACCAGATGGAAAGGACGGCTCCACCAAGCGCGTGGAGGCGGACACCCCGCACATTCAGTCCGGCGTTCTGGAACGGGATGGCGTGCTCACTACCACCGGTGCGCCGCTGTGCGTGCTGATCCAGAACACCAACACCCGTTCCGGCGACTATGCAAATATCGCCCGGATTGCCCGTCCCGCCCACGCGGACTATACGGGATATATTCACTACAACGGATATAACGACATCCGCGGCGGCGGTCACTTCTCCGGGCGGCTGACGGCTCCGCTTGTGTTCGCGGGCGCGGTGGCACGCCAGGCACTGGCCAAAATGGGCATCCGTATCTGCGCGCATATCGCCTCCATCGGGGATGTGTGTGACGCTGCTTTGGATCCGTGCGATATCCCGTCAGATGTCGCAGACCGGCTGAGCCATTCGGACTTTCCGGTGCTGGACGCCGTACAGGAAAAACTGATGAAAAACGAAATTGAGCGCGCCCGCATGGACGCGGACAGCGTCGGCGGAATTATTGAGTGCGCCGTGACGGGTATCCCCGCCGGGATCGGCGCGCCGATCTTTGACGCGCTCGATCGCCCATGCGGTGTTTGGTATTCCCGCCGTGAAAGGACTTGAATTCGGCGCAGGATTTGAACTGACAAAAATGCGCGGCAGCGCCGCCAATGACCCGATGCGAATGCAGGGGGATCGCGTTATTACCACATCCAACAATAACGGCGGTATCCTGGGCGGCATCACCAACGGAATGCCAGTGCTTTTCCGTGCGGCCATCAAGCCGACGGCTTCCATCGGGCTGCCACAGCAGAGCATCGACTACGCCAAAAACTGCGACGCGGACCTGATTATCAAGGGCCGACATGATGCGTGCATCGTGCCGCGGGCCGTACCGGTGATTGAGGCTGCTGCTGCGGTGGCCATTCTGGATGAAATGATGGCGGAGGGTAAATATGAGTGACAATTACGACTATCAGCAGGATTTAAACACGGTCCGTGCGCAGATTGATCGCATCGACAGCCAGCTGCTCCCCCTGCTGGAACAGCGGATGGATACGGCCAAGGAGGTTGCGCGGATCAAGAGCCGGGCCGGGATCCCCGTGCTCAACGCCGCGCGGGAGGAGGATATCCTCAACCGCGTACGGGAGCAATCCCCGGAGTACGGCGACGCGCTGCGCGTGGTGTACTCCTCCATGATGGACGTCTCCCGCGCGCTGCAACATAAAATTCTGGAGATCGCAACTGCTCGAGCCAATCAATTTGATACATCTGTCCCCTGCTCCATCATGTGTCCCGGCGTGGACGGTTCCTTCTCCGCGAGTGCGGCGCGCCGGATGTTCCAGCATGGGGAGCTCCACTTTACCGAACGCTTTGGCGACGTGTTCAAGAGCGTGGCCGAGGGTAAGACCGACTACGGCGTGATCCCGATCGAGAACTCCTGGGCCGGCAGCGTGCACGAGAGCTTTGACCTGATGATGAAGTACCGCCTGCGTATCGTATGCGCGGTGGAGCTGCCCATCCACCACTGCCTGGTGGGCGTGAAGGGTGCCAAAATTTCCAATATTAAACAAGTGGTATCCCATCCTCAGGGACTGGCACAGTGCGGGGACTATATCAGGGCGCACGGATTTGAGTCCATCTCCTACTCCAACACCGCCACGGCGGCCATGGATGTGGCCATCGCCTCCGAGGAGACGGCGGCGCTCTACGGGCTGGAGGTACTCGAGCGCGATATCCAGTCCAGCAGTGCAAACGTAACGCGGATCATCGCCATCTCACGCGATCTGAAAATCGCAGATAACGCGGACCGGATCAGCCTGATCTTCACTGTGCCGAATGTGACAGGATCGCTCTATCGCCTGCTGGCGCGCTTCGCCCTGTGCGGGCTGAACCTGACCAAGCTTGAATCCCGCCCCACCAAGGATCGGAATTTTGACTACTACTTCTACTTGGACTTTACCGGCTCCGTCGCAAAGGAGAGCACGCTCGACCTGCTGTGCGCACTGGAAGAAGAATTGCCCGTATTCAACTTCTTGGGCAACTACCCGGAACTGCGGGGATAAAATGGTCTAAAACACACGCGCCCCCCCGGACGATGATTTCGTCCGGGGGGCGCATTTGTATTTTACAGAAATTATCCCTGCGCTCCTGCAATTTAGCAATTGCGCATCGACCTAAGGTCTCCTCTCGACTTTATTGATACAGTACGACGTTTGCAAATCCCCAGTCCGGCCCATACTCTGTCATTTCAATTTTCAGGTTAGCCGCACCGTTAAGTGGGATTGTAATCTTCTGTGGAACAGACTGCCCGCTGAGCGAATAGGCTTGAACAAATTGGTCATTCAGATACACTTTCATTTCTGAGTCTTCAATGGAGGAATCATTGATATGTCCCACCGTGAATGAAATTGAAGTGTATGCCCCCTTCAGATCAAACAGCGCATATCCGGTATCCCGGATGATAAAGCCCTCATAATAGGTGTCGCTGCCCATTGAAAATCCGTCGCTCTCCGCTGGATCGACAAGTTCGTAATAGCGTCCGCCATAGAGTGCGGTCGTATCGAGCAAATCAATTGGCCGCGTATTCTGAACCTCCGTTAATTTGTCCGACAACACCTGGGAATCCGGCAGTAATTGAAGCGCCTGCATCAACACATCCTCGGCCGCATCGAACTGCTCCGCCGCAAATCGTTCTGTAGCCTGCTGGACACAGACCTGCTCATAGGTACTCGCAGTGGAATGATAGAGGGCGGCGATGTCGGCATCATCCCTTGCTACCTGGGCGGCTGTGGACAAAATCTGGAGTGCACCCTGATAATCCTGGCTGTCAATGCATGCCTGGGCACGTGTCAGGGCATCCGATTTATAGCTTTCCATCGCGGTATTGACATTGTCCTGAATGGACGCATAGGCCTCGCTCCCCGCGTCAATCTTTGAATACTCCAGAAGGGCGTTTTCATAGTCGCCATTCTCATAATACTCATTCCCGTTCGCAAGCGCTGTGTTCACCTCATTGACTGCTGCAAGCTCATCAATAAGCGCTGTCATATCACCCAGGCCGACATACTCAAGCGCCTCCAATGCTTGTACAGCATCGGGATAATCTATCGTTCCGGCTTTGAACGCTTCTGCAACATCGGTATCCGAACTGCCCAATGCTGTCTTAAGCAGCAATTTTTTCACAGCACTATCGCCCACTTCGCGGCTGTATTCTGTGCGGGCCTCATAGTAGTTCTGATCTTTTATATTCCGATACACGTCATAGGGGCCGCCTAAAAAGAACACCGCCGTCAGGGCCAACACCACAACCAAGATCATTGCAAGCAATGTGAGCAGAATGATTTTAACCTTTTTTCCGGTGCTCATTTTCTTTTTGACCTTGGGAACCATTGCCTGCTGTTGAACCGGAACCGGGGGTACATGATAGGTATTCGGCGCCGACCGGGGGGGATCGGGTGTGAAAAACGGCTGCGCCTGATCGTCTGGCGCAACACTCGCCCCTGTTGCAGCTTTTACTTGGGCGCGAGTACCACAGTTGGGACAGAACTTTTCATTTTCATCAAGCAGAGTCCCACATTTTTCGCAAAATTTTGACATGACATCCTCTTCTTTCCTCATTCACATGGTTTCATAATATAAAAATTAGTAATTGCTGTAAAAATCGGTATCAATCAGGCCGCGCGGCACCGTCCAATCGCCGTTTTCCTTAATTACCAAAAAACCTTCCGGGAAATAGAAGGTATCGGAGCCTTCCTCCCCCTCGATAGAAAGCTCAATATTCAGGACATAGGCATCGGTAATCTTGAGTTCGCCCTCTTCATAAACATAATAGGCAAAATTGTCGTAGATATCCTCCTCCAGATCCTCCAAATCTGATTGTGTTGCCCTCGTTTTCGACTGGATCTCATAATCAATTTTAATATCCTCACCACAATCAAAATCATAAACGGCCTCGTCAATAATATCTTCAAAATCCTCCATCAGATATTCATCGGTATCGTAATCAGCCAGCCTGTACTCCACCCAATAGTCGGATGTAACATCCCGCATCAACTCGGCATCATGTGTTTCAATTGCCGTAAAATAATCGTCAACTGCCTGCTTATATCCGCCGCCTACTGATTTTGCCACCAAAACAATGGCCACAACTGCCGCCACAAGCAGAACACAGGCAACGGACACACTTACCATCACTTTTACAGATCTATTCCTTTTTACCGGTGGAACGACCGGTTGTACATTTACCTGCGACCCACAGTTCGGGCAAAAAATCTCATTTTCTTCAAGTGGCGAACCACACTGTTTACAATATTTTGACATATTCGTTCCTCTCCTTTCCATTCTTATACGTTCTTAAAATGCGGAAATCCGCTCCCTACCGGCGACAGCACAGGCATCTGCGAGAAGGGGCGGATCCACCGTTTCGATTATTCCATCACAGAACCTACTATTTCAAAAAACCAAGGCTGCGGATAATTGCCGGCTCTTTGGCCTTTCCAGAGCAGATCTGGAAGAAGCAGATAATTTTAATAACAAAGAAGACGATAGACATAATCGCTGCGGCAATTATCGGCAGCACCAGCCAGAAGAAAACAATAGCTGCAATCCACATCAGAAAACTGACAACCTCAAACTTAATTACCTGCCGGACATGGAATGAGACGTAAGGGGAATTCCCGGCTGCAAGCAGGGCAATCAGGATCCCAAAAATTCCCAGCAGATACGGAGCCATGGCGATCACCTTGTTATCCGAAATATCTTTATTGTCAAACTCCATCGTATGGTCGTACGGATCAGCATAGACCACCGGTGAATTTACGGCTTTGGGGGAATTATATGCGTTTCCCATGCCGTTTTGCGCCCCAGTATCTTGGTACCCATCCTGCGAAATAGGGGCGCCACAGTTGGTACAGAACGTGGCGGTGTCTTTTATCGGCGCTTGACACTTTGGACAATTTTTCATGGTTAAATTCCTCTCTTCTATCAAAAATATTTATTGCTTTAAAATAAGGTAGCCCTTATTTTGAAACCATTCCCATATCGGTGGCTCTGCCTGACAGACACCAATCTGCTATTTATCCAAATTATAAATAATTTGTCGAATCAAAACAATTGCTACCAAAAAGTAAACTTTTGGTAGCAAAGTATGTAGCAATCTGTCCACACAACAAAGCGGGCGCGTTTTGCAACGCGCCCTACATATTCAAAATTCTTTTGATACGCGGTCAGAGAGCTTGAGGATCAGTTCATCAATTAAATGCTGCGTAAACTCCTTGCTGTGCACCTTACGGCTACGTATCAGATAGTCGGCAGCACGATCAAAAGTCTGTATTAGTGAAACGTCACTGAATTCAGCAAAAAAACGATCTGTCTGTGAAAAATCCGGAATACTGCTGTCAAATCCATTAAACATTATTCGATTAGTATATTTTTCAATAGCCAAGTTGCGCGGCATATAAAACTTTTGATCATCAAAAACAAAAAAGCGATCCGCCTCCACGGCACGGGAAATATTCCGTAAAATTTCGATCCGGTATGGGATTCCCGCCGATCGGACCAGAGCCCCCGACGCTTCCGCCACATTCCCAGTCTCGGCAAAGCGAGTGAGTCCGTCAATCGTTGCAAACTCCAAAAAATCAATCGTGTCAAAAATACTCTTATAGTGCTCATAGGCGATTTTGGCAAGGAGTTCACGCTGAGGTATTTCTTCCCGTACAACACTTTGGATGAATGAATAATCGACAAAAGGCGCTATACACAGATAGCCCTGGAAACTGATTACCTTGCCTCTGTCAAAGCAACTCATCTGATAAATCTGTTTCACATCCATCACATTCTGTACGGTGTCTCCCAGCTTATTGCATTGATTGAGGAGCGCTTCTGCCTTCTTCTTCAGGTTTAATACAGCGTTTTCTTCTTCGATAAAAATCCCCCAGTTGTGATCAAACAAGACCGCACTATCAGAGCCAATGGCAAAGTTTGGGAAGGAGATAAGTTCCGTCAGTTTTCCTACTGAGCTCCACTGATAATAGGGAAAGCTCCGGGCATACATATATTTGAAGGAAGAAAAAAGCGTCTTGTAATTGTGCGCATCGTCTCCTTCCTCTGACAGAGTGATAATATGGCGCAGATCCTGTAAACGTCCGCTACAAACAGCGTGATAAAACAGTTGGTCAATGATTTTATTATCATATGAAAAGTTTGTAGTAACTGATTCATTCGTATTGATCAATTGCTCCAGCGCCGAATGGATCTCCGCTTCCCCCATGAGAATCTCTTTCTTTTCGAAGGGAAGCGTTTCCCGTTGTTCGCAAGGCTGTTCCTTGCCTATTTGTTGAATCTCGTACAGCAGGCTCTCAATCCTTCGAAATTCTGACTCACCGAAATAGTCACAAAAAAACAAGTGAACCAGTTTTTCCTCTTCAGCACAATTGAGGCCGGCAGCCCGAATGATATCAAACAATTTATCCTCTTTTAATTTTCGCTCATTTTTAAAGATACTGTAAAGACCTCCACGGTTAATCCCGCATCCCTTTGCAAGCGCGTTAATGCTGATATCTTTTTTTCGGATACAGCTCTCTAAATAGGTCCCAAAATTCATTTTCTTTCTTGCCCCTAAATCCCGAAATGTTATTCTATATTACAGTATTATAACGGTTCTTTCATAGCGCTGTCTATTGCTTCAAAGCATGCTACGGATTAAAAACAAATACTGTAGCATGCACCGGATTATCGCTTTATATTATAGCCCGTATACGGACAATTGGCAATATAAAGGCAACCATATAGAATTAAAATATATTGTTGCAGAGGCTGACAAAATGATAGTTTACGACAGACTATGGCAAACCTTAAAAGATAAAAACATCTCCCAATACAGATTGATCAAGGAATTTGGGATCAGCACCGGCCAGCTCGACAGGCTCAGAAAAAATGCAAATGTGAGCACCTACACCCTCAACCTGCTGTGTAAAATCCTGGACTGTGATCTCTCCGATATCGCCACGTATGAAAAGGACAAGAATTAGTTTTCCCACAAAATAAAGAAGCCGCCAAGACTTTCTCGCACCTGAAAAAAGTCCCGGCGGCTTCTCCTATAGCGTATGGAGAAATCCCCCTGTTATTTCAACTCTGCCCGGTACTGTTCGACCAGCTGGATAAATTCATCCCACCGGCCGGTATCCCGAATGGTCATCGGGCAATTTTTGCCGTTGAAATTAAAGTGCTGCAGCACCGCCCCGGTATCCAAGTCGTACGCATCGAGCAGGTAGGCTGTCAACCGTGCGCCGTTGTCAAAGGTCTTTTCAAAATCGCCGTCATCATTGACGCACAGCTCAATCGAGATACCGTTGAGGTTCCCGCCGTTCTCGCGCAGCTTGTCCCCCGCATTCCAGCTAACCTCGTTATCCGGAATATGCTGGACGATCTGGTGATCGTCCACTGTGTAATGCCAGGAGGTCTCCGCATCCCCTCCGGCTGCTAAGTAATCCGCGTGCGCCTGTGCATCCGCGCCCAAGTTATGGTTGGCCGTCTCATGGATGACGATGTACTGAATCCGCCGTAGGATACCGGGGCGATTGTCGAGCTCCTGTGAGATGTACTGCACGCTCAGCGGGACGCCAAGCACCTCATCCACCTCCGGCCGGTTCCGGCTGTACGTCTCCGCATCCGCCCACGGGTGGAGTACCAGCAGCACAACAGCTGCGATCAGGAGTACGCCCCCGGCCACCGCCGGGAGAATCCATTTCCGCCTCCAGTGGAATACATGATAAACCTCTATTTTTCGCTTCATTTATTCCCGCCCCTTTTCACATTCCTGATGGTTCTCTCTACCATTTATATGCGGCGGAAAAGTTTTCAGAACTTCCGGACCACATAGCATGGCGCACAAATATTAAATTTGAAAGGCGATATACTGGAACCTGCAAAATTGAATGTATATTTTAGTCGGTCTGCGGCGATTTGGCCTGTAAAACCGGCGTTATACAGCTATCAGTGAATGAATTCCCAGTGAAATAAGTGTAATCTTTTTGCCTTTACACTGTGGAAAACTCGGTGAAAAAAGTGAAAACTCGTTTAAAATTAGGAATCAGTCGCATATTTATAGCTTATTTTGTCAAGGAATCCACTTGCATTCCACAAAGTTTTCCACAATTTCCCCCAAACGCCCTGTTGAATATTCATTTACCGCTATGCAGGCTTTTGAAGCGGAAGGGCCGGGTAACTTTCACTTCTCCTGGACAAAAAGCCGCCGCATCAGCTCGAGCGCGCGGCGCTCATCGTACCCGCCAGGGGGATTCTCAAAATTTTTCAAGCCCGGCCAACGTGCGGCATAACACTGTGCCGTCTGATCATCCATATGGACCTCGATTGCAGCGAGGCCATCGACGGTCGCCTCGAATTCCTCGAACGTCATTTTTAATGTGCGGAGCACCTCATCCACGGCCTCCGGTGCAGTGGTCTGCGCATATTCCAACAGCGACGGCAAAAAGGCAGCACAGGCGCGGCCGTGCGGGATCCCGTAATCCTCCGTGAGCACATAGCCCATCGGGTGTGGGAAGGCAGTACCACAGGCGGCCAACACCACGCCGGCGTACAGGGAGCCATAATAGAGGCGCTCCCGCTCCGCCCGATCCGGCAGCGTATGTTCCCGATTCATGCGTGCCAGTGCCGGTCCGATCAATTGGAGAGCCCGATGGCCAAACATCCGGATAACTTCACCAATGCGCGGATTGAGCATCCCCTCCACCGTGTGGGAGAGTGCGTCCAGCGCCGTGGATACGGTGGTTCCATACGGTACGGAGCAGGTGTAACCGGGATCGGCAAAGGCGGTATGTGCAAAACACCATGGGCCGGAGATACTCTTTTTGCGGCCGTCGGAGTCGCGCGTCAGTACAGCTACGGCCGACACCTCGCTCCCCGTCCCTGCGGTTGTACCCACCAGCACAACCGGCAGCGGGGCATTGCCCGCCTCCGGTGTGTAAGCATAGATCTCCTCCCCGCTGAGTTCCGGGTTGGCGGCATAGACCGCCGCAGCCTTGGCGGCATCCATCGGGGAGCCACCTCCAATCCCGATCAGGAAGTCCGCGCCAGAGTCACGTGCCAGCGCCCCCGCCTGATCGCACGCGGAGACAAGTGGATTCGCTCCAATCCCACTGAAGATCCGGTAGCTGATCCCGGCCTGCTCCAGTGCAGCCTTCACATCATCCAGCGCGCCGCTCTTCTGAGCCGAGGAACCCCCGGTGACAATCACACAGCGGCTGCCCAACTCCCGCAAAACATCCGCGTGTTCGCGCACTGCACCCCATCCGCTAATAATCCGCACCGGCATATGAAAATTAAAATCCATCATTCAACATCCTCCTAATCTGCCATTCGGCTACTCTAAGTAAAATCATACCAGATATAGTATAACACACACCCTTGCGAAAAAGTGTGAAATCAGATAAAATAGTTTGGAACAAGGTCGAAAGGGCGATGGGGAATGGCAAAAATACTGGATCGCACCAAACGCGGCACACGCACTGCCGTGATCATCACAATCGTCTGTGCACTGCTGATCGCAGGTGTGTTAATCTACGATGCAGTGGGTACCAAAAATGCCGCCATCCGGAGCAATACTGCTATGGGGACCGTTGTAACCGCGAAAGTATGGGGAGCCTCCGGCGAGAACACCGCGCAAGCCGTACTGGATCGCATTGCGGCAATAGATGAAGCCAATTTATCCGCCCATAATGACACTTCCGATATCGCGCGCATAAACAACGCCTCCGGCCAGAGCGTAAAGGTAGATACCTATACAGCCAATCTAATTACCCGGCTTTTACTGGCCGCCGGCCAGACAGACGGCGCCTTTGACCCGACAATCGGTGCACTGGTGCGCTTATGGGATATCGGCGGGCCAAATGAAAAGGTTCCAAGCGCGGAGGAGCTCTCCGCCGCACGTGCTACGGTTGACTGGCATCAGGTTCAGGTGAGCGGCGATACCGTTCAAATCGGTAAAGGCCAATCTCTTGACATCGGTGCAGCGGGAAAGGGCGCGGCCTGTGATGCGGCCAAGGAGATTCTGGCGGAAAATCAAGCTAAAAGTGCAGTGATCTCCGTTGGCGGCAGTATCCTTTTATACGGGGAAAATCCGGCGGGCGGCGACTGGTCTGTCGGCATCCGCGATCCGCGTGGAGCATCTAACGCCCAGCTTGGCGCCCTCACACTCAAGGCCGGTCAGTGCGTCTCCACCTCAGGGGATTACGAGCGCTACTTTGAACAGGACGGCGTCCGCTACTGCCATATCCTGGACCCGCGCACCGGCGCACCGGCGGACAGCGGCC
>ENA-ORRT01000807-ORRT01000807.1-human-gut-metagenome-genome-assembly--contig:-NODE-807-length-12448-cov-2.13604_pt1 | contig 12448 bp, 13 predicted proteins | sample MGYA00242181_ERZ509146 | MGnify/ENA primary metagenome ERZ509146 (study PRJEB26280, sample SAMEA2338624) | human gut metagenome | biome: human gut; feature: human-associated habitat; material: faeces...
AAAACAGTTGGGTTCTGGATTAACTCTCTATACAGCTTCTTTTTGACTTGGGCAGACATCGCAGAGGAATTCATCAAGGACAAAAAGGATCCGGAGCTCCTGCAGAACTTCATAAACTCCTGGCTGGCGGAACCGTGGGAGGACGCGCAACTTAAAACGTCCGCCGAACTGGTGATGAAACGTAAGACCGATATGCCGGAAATGATTGTGCCGGCCTGGGGCAAGCTGCTCACCGGAGGGGTGGATATTCAGGAAGGAAGCTTATACTACACCGTCAGAGCCTGGGGGAATCATGTGACCAGTCAAAACATAACGCACGGACAAGTATTGTCCTTTTCGGACATTGAACGGATTATGAATCTGGAATGGGAGCGAGAGGACGGAGTTAAGATGATTGTGAACCTGGCGCTAATCGACTCCGGATTCCAGCCAGATAATACCTATGATTTCTGCATCACTAATGCGGACTGGGCTATGCCGTGTAAGGGCGCAAGTAATCCTATGCACAATCACTATCACATCAGTCAGATCAACAAGCCAGGGAGCCGAGTAGATGGAATTAAGCTGGTCATGATCGATGGCGGGAAATATAAGGACAATATCGCGGCGCGGCTGCACCGAGAAAACGGGCCGAATACAGGAAGCTGGATGGTCAACCGGGACTGCGACGAAGATTACGCGCAACAGGTAACGGCAGAGCACAAGATCAGTATCCGGAAAGGCAATGGGAAGGTGACACAAGAATGGAAGCAGAAGAAATCACACGGCGACAACCACTACCTGGACGCGGAGGTGTACGCGATGGCCGCGGCGGACATTTTGGGCGTGCGCAGCCTGCACTTAGAGCCGGAGCAGACCGGGTGTAGCGAAAAGCCGCAGGAGGAACAAGCGCAGAGCAAGGATTGGATTCAGGCCGAGACTGAATGGATAGGAGGATAACATGGACAACACGCCGGTATTTGCAGACCCACAGCAGCAGCTGAGGACGGTCAATGATGCCATATACAATATATTAGTGGGCGGCCAGTCGTATCAGCTTGGCACCAAAAGGCTCACAAGAGCGGATCTGGGCCTACTCTACGACATGCAGGCGAAGCTTCAGGCACAGATTGCAAACAGTGAGCCGAGCACACTATTTCAGGACACGGTTGTTGCGGTATTTGATGGGAGGTAGCAGATGAACTGGTTAGACCGTGCAATCGAATGGGTTTCGCCGGAAACAGCCTATGAGCGGAAGGCATACCGCCGGGCACTGGAACAAGAACGCAATTATGACGCGGCCGGATTCGACCGCGTCAATTCAAATTGGCGAGTAATTAATGAATCAGCGGAAATGACGGATCGCTACGGCCGGGATGTAGTCAGGGCAAGAGCCAGGGACTTGGAGCGTAATTCCGACATCATGGGCGCGGTGATCGGAGCCTACAAGCGCAATGTTTTCGGGAGGGGATACCGCCTGAGAGCAAGCAGCGGAGACGAAAAGCTGGACACCAGGATCGAGGAGTTATGGGAAATCTGGTGTAAAAAGAAGAACTGCGATGTAACGGGGACACAGAGCTTTAATGCCATGATGCGCATGGCGGTCAGGCGCAAGAAGATTGACGGTGGAATTATTTTGCTGAAGCGCTACACCGCCGGCGGACTGGTTCCATTCAAACTCCAGGCTATTGAGGTTGATGAGCTGGACACCAATTCAATGCGCCCGCACAAAAAAGGAAACCGGGTGGTCGGAGGCATTGAGTATAATCCATACAACCGGCCGGTCGGATACTGGATTAAGCAGTACAGCATCGATGGAATGGACATTACGGACCCAACTTTTATCGAGGAAAAAGAGGTTATATTTTTCTTTACAAAAAATCGGCCGTCACAAATTCGGGAAATGTCAGACATGACGCCTACAATCACCAGAATCAGAGACGCGAATGAATTCATGCGGGCGGTTTCTGTCAAAGAAAGGATATTATCGTGCTTGGCAGTATTTATTACCCGAAAATTGCCAGAGGCCGGAAAGAGTCCGGGAAGAGGAATAACGGCCGGGGTGTCGGGAGAATCAAACGAGCGATATCAGGGAAAGACGCTGACCCCGGGTATGATTCAAAATCTGAACCAGGGGGACGAGGCACAGGTGGTAAACCCAAGCGGGCAGGCAACCGATGCCACGGCATATACAAAGCAGGAGATACGACTGGTTGGCGCGGGGCAGGGACTAAGCTATGAGACAGTCAGCCGCGACATGTCGGAAAGTAATTACAGTTCCGCAAGGCAGGGGATGATCGAGGATGATCTGACATATGAGGAGGACAAGGAACAGCTGATGGAGGTAATGGACGAAATCTACGAAACCTTTGTCATATCCCTTGTACTCAGCGGGAAAATAGCTGTACCGGATTTCTGGGACAAAAAAGACGGATATTTGGCGCACAAATGGATCCAGGCGCCCAAACGCTGGATCGATCCATTAAAGGAGGCCAATGCAAACAAAATAGCCCTAAATACCGGGCAGAAAACATGGGCCAGCCTTGCGGCGGAGAACGGCCGAGATTGGAAAGAACAGATCGACGAGATGGCCGAGATATTGGCGTACGGAGATAGCAAAGGAATCGACATGGGAGGGATCATATTTGGAAAAGCCGACAAGCAGCCTGCTGCGGGAGCAGGCGCGAAAGAAACAAACGGAAATGCGGGGAAATCTTAGCAGAGCCATTTTCTCTGCCGCGATCCGGGAAGTAGAGGGAGAGGAGAGAACAGTTGAACTTTCCTTTTCGTCAGAGGAACCATACGGACGGTGGTGGGGGGTAGAAGTCCTTGATCACACAGAAGGCTGCATTGATTTGGCGCGGCTCAACCAGATCGGCTGGGTGCTGTTCAACCACAAGCGCGACATCGTAATCGCGAAAGTGATTAAAGCATGGCAGGAAGGCGGGAGAGGCTGCGCGAAAATCCAATTTGATGAGGATCAGGAGTCAGACACAATCTACAAGAAGGTCAAAAGCGGGACCTTAAAAGGGGTATCGGTGGGATATACGGTGGATTCATGGGAAGAAGTGGCAGCGGGAAAAAAATCCGCAGACGGACGCTTCACGGGCCCGTGCGAAATTGCGAAAAGGTGGACTCCACTTGAAATATCAATCGTATCGGTTCCGGCAGACCCTACCGTGGGAGTCGGGAGAGAAATGGAAAGTTGCACCGGTGCAACGCATAGCAGAGGTACAGACTGCTACACCCGGCAGCTTCAGATAAATTATAACAAATATAGGAGGTAACAAACGTGACAAGACAGGAGATTTTAAAGCGACAGCAGGAAATTGTCGATGCCGCAAAACGCGAAAACAGGGAACTGACAGCAGCAGAGCGGGCAGAGTTCGACGATCTTCAGCGCCAGTTTGAGGAGCTGCCGGATGGGGCAGAAGGACAAGAAGGGGCGCAGGGGCAGAGAACGGCGCAAGCGACCGTGACAGAGCGGCAGCAGGTCCAGGACCCGCAGCAGGCGGCCCAGCGCGCAATCGCGGCCGAACGCAAAAGAGCGGCAGACATTACAAGCCTGTGCCGCAGCTTCGGGATTTCGCCGGAGGAGTACATCAATAACGGTTCCACAATGGACCAGGTAAGGGAAGCAGTATTGGGAAGATTACAGCAGACCGGTGCGCCAGTCAACGCCCGCGTAACCGCGGACGAGGGAGACAAATTTCGTAGCCGCGCTTCGGACGGAATGCTGTTAAGAGCCGGAATTGCAGTTGAGTCGCCGGCCGACGGAGCCAGCCAGATCAGAGGGATGAGCCTGAGGGACCTGGCAATCGAGTGCTTTTCCAGAGAGGGCGAGGATGCTATGCATTACCTCAGAATGGACTCGTCCGAACTGTATAGCAATCTTTGCCGTCAGTTCTACAACCCGACAGCCGCATTTCCATCAATCCTGGACAACACCATTCGCAAGAGCATCGTGCAGTTGTACAACCAGGTGCCCACCACTTTTCAGGCATGGACTACAAAGGGAAGCCTTAGCGATTTTAAGGAGACGCCAGATCACGAGTATGTAATGGGAGGACTGGGAGACTTTGAGGAAGTTCCGGAAAACGGAGAGATCAAGGCAGATGTACCCAGAACGGAACTGCTCCCGAGCAGACGGCTGAAAACCTACGGAAAACAGTTCAGCATGACCCGACAGGCGTTCATTAACGATGACATTGGATTCCTGACGAAGATTCCGGGAGCGTATGCAACCAAGGCCAAAATGACGCTTGACAAGCAGGTGTACTCCTTGATCTTCAATAACAAAAAGATTTTTGATGGGAAGCCGTTATTTGACGACGCGCACGCCAATGTATTGCCGACGGGCGCAAAACCGTCCCAGCAGACGATCCAGAAAATGATCCTCAAGATGCAGAGGCAGAAAGATCAGTTCGGAGAAGCAATCTATATAATTCCGAAATGGATCATTGTGCCGGTGGGGTATGAATTCGATCTGGCCGTAATCCTGCATTCCACACAGGTGACGGGGTCGAACAACAACGACATCAATCCGCTGTACAATTATCCAATCAACATTGTCCAGACGCCGGTGCTCAATGCCATGGCAGCAGGCAAGGCGGCGCCGTGGTTCATGGTAGCGGACCCGATGAGCGCAAAATCAATTCAGGTAGATTACCTGAACGGCCAGGAAACCCCGATTGTGAGAAGGATGGAGACACCGGGAACCCTTGGATTTACGTGGAACATTTACACCGACTGGGGCATTGCAGTCAGGGACTTCCGCGGGATTAACAAGAACCCCGGAGAAGTGATTGAATAGGAGGAATTTGCATGAAAGCAACATATATTCAGCCGGGTGGAAACCTGGACTATAAAAACAACGGAGACGCCGCGATTGAAGCGGGTGATGTGGTGGTATTGGGCGACAGAGCGGGAATCGCAGGGACGCCGATTCCAGTTGGAGAATTGGGAAGTATCGTAATGGACGGCGTTTACCGAATCAACAAGAAGTCGGGAGAGACGATCTTGGCCGGTAAGGATGTATTTTTTTCGGAGGAAGGAGTAACCGCAACCGGGACCGACCAGGCCGTCGCCGAGGGAACGATGCCGAAACTCGGATACGCTGTGGAAGATGCAGCAGAAAGCGACATGTACGTGAAAGTCAAGCTACAAGCGTAAGGAGGGCCGGGAATGGCATACACACCACATAATTGGGTAGACGGAGAACTTATCACCGCGGAGAAACTGAATGATCTGGAACAGGCAGCCGGGCAGGCCGCACAGCCGGGACCGAAGGGGGACAAGGGCGATCCTGGGGAAGGACTCATGGGTACGGCTACCGCAATAGCAGACCTCGCAGCAGACGCCGACACCGCGACGATTGCCACCAAGATTAATGATATCCTGACGGAATTACGGACGCGCGGCGTCATCGGAACGTGATGAGCGCGTTCAAAGATGTCCTCCGGAAAGACAACGCGTTCGTATTCCTAAATCCGAACGAGTTCGGGGAGGAACATATGGTCGGGAAAAAGCGCATGGTGATCAGCATAGACAACAACGAGATGGTCGAGCGAGAAAAACGCAGAACCGGGCAAGGTGAGTTAACGAGTTATCGGCAAGGGGTGTTTAAAGAAACACTCCTTTTTTATGTGTTGGCACAGGATTTTGGGCCGCTTCCGTCGATCGGACGCAGACTGGAACTGGACGGAAAGCATTATATTATTTCAGACGCGATCAACGAGGACGGAATCTATTCGATCAGTTTGGAGGCGCAGAGATCATGAGCTCACTAATTTTAATTGGCGTTGACATGGAGCATGTCAACGCCATATTTAAAAAATTGGAAAACAAAGGAACCCAAAACGAGGCAATGAAAAAGGCCTTAAACATGACAGCCAAACAGGCCAGAGATCGGTTGGCGGCAGAGGCGCAGAAAAGCTATGCAATCAAAAAAGTGAGTTTTCGGAAGGAAATGAAAATCAAGAGCGCTACCACGGCAACTTTGACGGCCAGGATTGTTTCAGGAGGATCCCCCAATGATATCGTAGACTTCAAGGTATCACCCGCAACCGTAACAAGCGGAAAAACCCGCCCGAAAATCGTACGTGGGCAGGTGCTGAAAGCCGGAAGTTTAAAGCCTCTTCAAAGAGGAGGAATAAAAGCGTTTCTGGTACGGTTTTCAAGCGGACACAAAGCGGTCGCACAAAGAACTGGGAGAGAACGCCTCCCGATAAAGACATTGCTCAGTCCATCTGTGCCAATTATGCTTGGAAGTTCCAAGCGGGTTCTTGGTGTTGCACAGCCACATATTGAGCGGAATCTGAAGGAGAACTTGCGGAATTTTATTGCACAAGCAATGGAGGGATAACGTGACAATAAACGAACTCCAGCAACAGCTCATTGACGAGATTGTGCATATCACATCCGAAATGAGCATGACCGGAAAAGACGGGGAATTAAAAGAACTGAGAGGATACAGACAGGCGATTCCGGTATTTACGGCATATTCGGACGACCTGGAGGGAGGCGGCGATAACCTTTTCCCGTATTTTGTGGTACGGGCGGATAGTATAACCTATCATAGCGAGGACGACGGGAATACTGCAAGAATTATGATCATGTTCGCAATATACGACGAGGATCCAGGGCAAAGAGGTTATTACACACTGACATCAATCATGGAGCGCGTAGTTTTGCGATTTCAAAAAGATCCGGTATTAGGCCCGTTCTATTGCAGCGAAAAAATGGCACTGCAATATCAGGAGGACGATTCGTACCCGCAATTTTTTGGTGGAATTGAGATGATCTGGCATATGCCGGACATATCAAGAGAGGAGACATAGTGAACAAAAAAGAAATTAGCACGGTGGTGTATGTCGGCCCTACGATTGAAGGTATCGTATTGACCGGAACCGCGTTTCGCGGAGGATACCCGCCAAAGGTATATGCAGAGATTGAAAAAAAACCGTATTTGGCAGATTTAATGATTCCGATTAGTGAGCTGGCTGAAGCGCGGAAAAAGGTGCGTGATCAGAAAAGTGACATCGGGGCATTGTGCCAGATGGTAAAAGAAGGAGGACAATGAGATGTATAAACACGGAATTGAAGTGACCGAAAGGGCGACATCGTTTCCCAGCCCGTTATCGACGAAGTACGGTGTACAGGTTATTTTCGGTACTGCCCCGATCAATCTGGCAGAGAATCCGGCAGCAGCGGTCAACCGCCCGATTAAAGCCACAACATTTGAAGAGGCGGAAAAGGCATTGGGATACAGCGAAGATTGGGAGAAATACACGCTGTGCCAGAGCATGTATGCGAGCTTTAAACTTTTTCAAATCAACCCGGTGATTTTTGTAAATGTGTTGGATCCGCAGAAACATGTTGCGGAGTTGGCTGCTAAGGCCTACGAGGTCAGGGGGCATCAGGCGATTATAACAGCAACTGGGGTTATCGCAGAAACGATCAAAGTTTCCGCACAGATACAAGCCGCCAGGGCAGGATCAGCAAAGACGGGAGAGGCAATGACAGCCGAAGAGCCGCTGGAACTGGCAAACAATGTCGATTATGTCAAAAGCTACAACGACTACGGCCAACTGGTCATAACACTGCTCAGCACAAGTGCAGCCTATGAAGCAGCTGAAATTACAGCGGAAGGGAAGAAGCTGGATCCTGAGATGGTAACGGAAGCGGATATTATTGGAGCTTACGATGTTGAAACCGGGGCCGAAACAGGTATGGAGGTGCTTCGCCAGGTATATCCCAAACATGGTATCGTTCCGGGAATTCTGATGGCGCCGGGATGGACTGAAAACCCCAATATTGGAGCAGCGCTGCAGGCAAAATGCGAGGACATCAACGGGGCATTCCGGGCATTATGTCTGGTTGACTTGGATACGACGAAAGCAAAAAAACATACAGACTGTAAAAAGGCCAAAACAGATGCGGGGTATGACGACGAGCACTCCATTGTGCTCTGGCCGAGGGTACAGAAAGACGGAAAGATTTGCGCCTATTCCGCGGTTTATGGGGCCATGATGAGCTACAGCACAGCTGCAAATGGTGACGTTCCGTACTTATACCCGTCAAACAAAGAGCTGAATATTGACGGCGCAGTGCTGGCGGACGGAACAGAGGTTTTGCTCGATCAGGTCCAGGCAGGGGACCTGAACGGAGATGGCATCGTGACAGCCTTTTGCGACAGCGCATGGAAATCATATGGGAACAATACGGGGTGCTATCCGGACAATACTGATCCCAAGGACCGGTGGATTGGATGCCGGAGGATGTTTGACTACGTGGCAAACTATTTTGTGATTGAATATCGAAAGCGCCTGGACCGGAACATGAATCGCCGAACGGTGGACGATATCGTGAACAACTTCAACATCTGGGGAAACAGCCTGACGGCTGCCGGGATGTGCGCTGGATTATACGCAGAGTACCGGGCGCAGGAAAACACAATCGAAGATGTGTTAAATGGACACATGAAACTTAGGATATATTTTGCCCCATATACACCGGTGGAGTATATCAATGCACTGATGGAATTTGACATTGCGACGCTGGAAAGCGTCATGGCAGAGGAGGGATAAAATGTTCAAAACACATCTGGTAAACAGGTACAATGTGTATAAACATGGACGCCAGTTGGTCGGCGTCGCCGGAGAGGTGACACTGCCTGAGATCACAAACTTAACGGACACTATGGAGGGGGCGGGAACAGGTGGAAACATGGATGTTCCGGTCATTGGGCTCATTGAAGAGATGGAAATTGAAATTCAGTTTCTATCATTGTGCGAAGATGTATTTTCTATTATGGACCCGACGGAAACGGCCGATCTTACACTGAACGGAGCATTACAGGGAGCAGATTCCGGAACGGGAGCAATCGTGTACCAGGATATCAGCATCGCGGTTCGAGGAACCACAAAAAAGTTTTCTCCCGGAACATTGAAAGCGGGAGCCAAAATGGGATCAAGTATTACGCTCGGACTCAGCTACTACAAGATCACCCTCGGCGGGAAAACGATGATTGAGATTGACCGCCTAAACGGAGTCTATATCGTAAACGGAAAGGACGTCCTGCGCGAAGTGCGGGACATGTGTTAAGGAGAACAAATGGACGAGAAAAAAGAAACGGGAGCGAAAGACAAGAAAAAGAACGATTGGCTGATTTTCGAATTGAAGGACCCAACGGAGTATCAGGGGCAGCCAATTACAACGTTGGACCTGACCAAACTGCGGAACATGAACGGAGGGGAACTCAATGTAGTGTATGACCTGTACAACAATTTGGGAGGAACAGGCACAATCATGCAGGAGAGCACTCTGCTATTTGCACAAGTGATAGCATCGAGAGTTACGGGATACCCACTCGAAGCGATCAATAAGATCAGCGCTAGGGATTCCGTTACGTTGAAAGGAAGAATATACCGTTTTTTCTTCCTGTCGGTATAAGCTGCGTAGAAGATATAAGGGAACTCAATAAAGTATTTATTGCTGCGGGCAGATATACAAAATCTGGTCCGCAGTTTTTTATGCAGCTACCCATATATCAAGCGGCGCGGCTTATTAAGGATTCCGTCGAGGCAGCGAAACGGGAAAGCCAAGAGATCAAGAGGAGGAAATAGTGGCTGGAAAAAAGGGACAATACGAGCTTGAAATTTTGATCGCTGGAGGCACGGACCAGTCGCTCTCATCCTCGATTAAAAAAGCAAGAAAAGAGATTGACAGCCTGGAACGCAAGGCAGGAATGGCAAAACAGTCCATCAGCGATTCTTTTGGTGGGATGAGTATCAAGGGAATCGATTCACTGGCGAATGTATCGGATCATGTTTTCGGGACAATCATTGACGGCGCGAAAATTGCTGGAGCCAGTATAGCGGGCATATTGGGAGCCTCAACCGCTGTAGGAATGGGGTTTGAGGCTCAAATGAGCACAGTACAGGCGATATCCCAGGCTTCGAGCTCGGATATGCGTCGGTTAACCGAACTTGCCAAGGAAATGGGAGAAACGACAAAATTTTCGGCAGAAGAATCGGGAAAAGCCCTTGAATATATGGCTATGGCCGGATGGGATGCGGACAAGATGATCGGAGGCCTACCGGGCATCATGTACCTTGCGGCAGCATCAGGTGAGGAGCTTGGTATTGTATCAGATATTGTAACGGACGCCATGACAGCGTTTGGAATGTCTGCCGACGAAGCTGCCAGGTTTGCGGATGTATTGGCGCAGGCATCGTCAAGTTCCAACACCAATGTATCAATGATGGGAGCGACATTCCAGTATGTTGCGCCGGTCGCTGGAGCATACGGATATACGATCGAGGACGTCGCGATCGCCACAGGATTAATGGCGAATGCGGGTATCAAGGGTGAAAAAGCCGGAACCGCAATGAGGACCATGCTCACCAACCTAGCAAAACCGACAAAGCAAATGCGGGGCTACATGGAGGACCTTGGAATCTCATTAACAGACAGCACAGGAGAAATGAAACCATTCAGGCAGCAGATGCAGGAAATGCGCGAAAGCTTCTCTGGGCTAACCGAGGCACAAAAAGCAGAATATGCGGCCGGAATCGCAGGGAAAGAAGGCATGTCCGGACTGCTGGCAATGGTGACGGCATCCGATAAAGACTTTGAAGATCTGGCGAAAGCGATTGACAACAGCACAGGAGCAGCGGAAGAAATGTCGAAAGTACGCCTGAACAACCTGGCCGGAGATCTGACACTGCTGGGAAGCGCCGCACAAGGAGCTGGAATCGAGATATACGACGGATTTTCTGGTGTGTTACGAGATCTAACACAGAGCGCTACCACATGGGTGGCGGGATTCACACAGGATTTTAAAGAAGATCTTCCAACTATTCAACGGAATATAAAAGAGTTTGGCGCAGATTTCAAAACAGGATTTGGGCCGGTACTCGATTTCGGAGAGTGGTGTCTGGAGCACCCAGATGTGGTTAAAGGAACAATCGTGGGGATCGGGGCGGCACTGGGGACATTCAAACTGGCGCAGGGAGTAAAAGCCGGATTCAGGCTGCTAACATCTTTATCGACAATGATCACAGCATGGCCGGTTGCTGCGGCCGGAGCAGTGGTCGGATCCATAGCGGGAATTTCCACAGCGGTAAAAGAAAATAACAAGCGCCTAAAGCGCGAGGATATGGCGAGACGGTTTGGAGACATAAGCTTGTCCTTGGAAGAACTGGATGAGACGGCGCGGATGATCATCGACAATGGAAACATGGGAAAAGCTGCGCTGGCGATCGAAGAACTGGGAAAGGTCGAAGGCCTATCAAAAAGTTTCGAGCAGGCCGAGAAGGATATAAATCGCCTGAATTGGAAAATTGGCATGGGCTTGGAATTGAGCGAGGCCGATAAGCAGGATTACGCCTCGGCCATTGACCAAATGGTCCAGGGAGCCGTAAACATCGTAGAGCAGGAACAATATACCGCAACAGTCAGCGTACAAGCACTGTTCGGAGACAGCGAAACCGGTGATGAGCTGATTGCCGGATTCGACCGAACATACACTTCAATCAACGAAGAAGTGAAGAAACTGGGAAAACGCTTGGGAGAAGCGTACAGTACGGCAATGGAAGATGGGATCATAGACGTTGACGAGGCAAAAGTAATTAACGGCTTACAAACAGAACTGGCAAAAATTACGCATCAGGTATCGCAAGCGGAATTCAATGCCAAACTAGAACGTCTTGGACGGCAAGCTGGTGGAATGATGTTGACACCTGATACGTTCGAAAACCTTCAGACAGAAGTACACAACACCTTGGCAGAACAAAGAAGTAATTTAGAACAGTTCACAGACAAACTCCTGGCAGATGCTGACTTGCAGTATGGTCGAGGAGAGATCACAAAGGACGCGAGGGATGATAAATATAACCTCATATGGAATCAGTATACCTTACAAGATATGGATATCACCGCGCGTGGAGTTGAATGGTCGGCAGAGTCAATCACTGGGGCTTACCAAGACGCGCTCCAGAATGCAACGCCAGATATCAGGGCGGGGATAGATGAGGTTACTCAAAATGCGATTGAATTGCTGGCAGATGGATATAACGACACAATCGCTTGGAACGCAGATGATGTTATTAAAGCTCTTGGAATCGATCAGATTGATAAGGCAACAAAAGATGGGATGGCCGAGCTGTGGGAAAATATGGAGCCAGACTTTGAACGGCTGCAAACGACTGCCCAAGAGGCCCTGGCCGCCGGGAGAGAGGTTCCGAAATCAGTAATTGACGGATTGGCGGATGCCTCACTAATCGGGGCAATTTCTGGAAATCAAGAGGCAATATGGCAACTGATTGCCATATCAATAACAGACAATCCGGAATACAAAAAGGCGATTGATGAGGCGCGCGAGGGCGGGGCCGAGATTCCAAAGCAAGTCGCAATCTTTATCGACAACAATGATAAAGTCGTTGAATTTGCGATTAATGATCTTGCA
>ENA-ORRT01000811-ORRT01000811.1-human-gut-metagenome-genome-assembly--contig:-NODE-811-length-12365-cov-2.58781_pt1 | contig 12365 bp, 16 predicted proteins | sample MGYA00242181_ERZ509146 | MGnify/ENA primary metagenome ERZ509146 (study PRJEB26280, sample SAMEA2338624) | human gut metagenome | biome: human gut; feature: human-associated habitat; material: faeces...
CTCGATCACGGTCCGGTCCGGGTCGTCGGCCAGCAGCATCACATGGGGCAGCTCGATGGGGGCGTTTTTCCGCACCGCCACCCGGGGCGGGATGCGGGAGAGCACCGTCCCCTCGGTGGCCCGGATGGGGGCGGCGGAGCCGGGCTCATAGTCGTACTGCTCCAGATCGATCCGTCCCACCAGACCGCGGCGGATCTTGCCGCTGTCCAGGGTGCGCTCGATGTAAAAGACCGCGTTGGGGTGGACCTGGAACCGGTCCTCCCGGAGATAGCGGCTCATCGCGCTGTTGATCTCCATGATGTCGCTCTGGGTGTCGGGGCCCTCCAGCCGGCTCTCCGGCAAGACGAGGCGCAGGGTGGATGGGGCGGAGCCCACCCGCTCCTCCACCCGATGCCAGTACTCCGGCTGGGAGGTGTACTGGTCGCAGGCCACCACGCTCCATTTGCTGTACTCACAGTCCCGGGGCAGGAGAATGTCCGCGGGCAGGAAGGGAAGTTTATCTTGATCCATGTAGATCCACCTCTTTCCAAAAAACGACCGGTCTATCTCTCCGGATATGGGCGCGTCTGCGGGTCAGTCCAGCGCCGCCCGGATGGCCTGAAGCAAGTCGCCGAACTCCTCATAGGCGGGCACCTCCGGGTGGTCGGCCTTGATGGCGTCGGTGGACTTGAAGAGGAAGCCCGCCTTGCTGGCCTGGATCATGCCCAGGTCGTTGAAGCTGTCCCCGGCGGCGATGGTGTCATAGCCGATGGACTGCAGGCCCCGCACCGTGGTCAGCTTGGACTGGGGACAGCGCATCCGGAAGCCGGTGATCTCACCGCTGTCCGCCACCTCCAGGGTGTTGCAGAAGATGGTGGGCCAGCCCAGCTTCTCCATCAGGGGCTTGGCAAACTGCTCAAAGGTGTCGCTGAGGATGATGACCTGGGTCTCCTTCCGAAGGGCGTCCAAAAACTCCTTGGCTCCGGGGAGCGGGTCGATCTTGGCGATGGTGTCCTGGATCTCCCGAATCCCAAGGCCATGCTCCTTCAAAATGCCCAGACGCCAGTGCATCAGCTTGTCATAATCGGGCTCATCCCGGGTGGTGCGCTTCAGTTCGGGGATTCCGCTGGCCTCGGCGAAGGCGATCCAGATCTCCGGGACCAGGACGCCCTCCATGTCTAAACAAACAATATTCATGGGATTCTTCTCCTTTTCAGACCACGGGCCGGAGCAGAGGGCTATGCCCCATAAGCCGGCCCGCGGATGTGGTATTGATGTGATGGCGCGCCGGTCTGCGGCGCCGGGTCCAAATCATTTGAGGGGAGTCCGGGGATTATGCGTCCTGCTTGCGCCGCAGGTTCTGGAGGAAGTTGTCCAGGCGGCTGATGGACTCGGTGAGGTCCCGCATAGAGGAGGCGTAGCAGGCCCGGACGTAGCCCTCGCCCCCGGCTCCGAAGGCGGTGCCGGGGATGACGGCCACCTTCTCCTCCCGGAGGAAGCGCTCGCAGAACTCCTCAGAGCTCAGGCCGCTGGAGCGGATGCAGGGGAACACATAGAAGGCGCCCTTGGGCTCGAAGCAGTCCAGGCCGATGCGGTTCAGGTTTTCCACCAGATAGCGGCGGCGGCTGTCATACTCCTCCCTCATGTGGGCAATGTCCTCATCTCCGCTGCGCATGGCCTCGATGGCGGCGTACTGGCTGGGGGGGGGGGCGGACATGATCCCGAACTGGTGCAGCTTGGTCATGGCGGCCACCACCGGCTGGGGGGCGCAGACGTAGCCCATGCGCCAGCCGGTCATGGCGTGGCTCTTGGAGAAGCCGTTGACCACCACGGTCCGGTCATACAGCTGGGTGAGGTTGGCCGGAGAGACATGGCGCTGGCCGTAGGTAAGCTCGGCATAGATCTCGTCGGAGATGACCATGATGTCGTTGTCCTCCAGCACCTGGGCGATGGCCTCCAGGTCCCGGCGCTCCATAATGCCGCCGGTGGGGTTGCTGGGGAAGGGGAGCACGAGGGCCTTGGTGCGGGGGGGGATGGCCGCCTTCAGCTGCTCCGGGGTGAGGCGGAAGCCGTTCTCCGCCGTCAGCTCCACATAGACGGGGACGCCTCCGGCCATCTCGGTCAGCGGGCCGTAGCACACAAAGGAGGGCACGGGAATGATGACCTCGTCCCTGGGATTCACCAGGACCCGGAGGGCCAGGTCAATGGCCTCGCTCCCGCCCACGGTGACCAGGATCTGATTGGTGTAGTCATATTCCAGGTCAAAGCGGCGGCGGAGATAGTTGGCGATCTCCCGCCGCAGCTCCAGCATACCGGCGTTGGAGGTATACTTGGTGTGGCCCCGCTCCAGGGAGTAGATACCCGCGTCCCGGATGTGCCAGGGGGTGACAAAATCGGGCTCGCCGATGCCCAGGGAGATGGCGTCGGTCATCTCCTCCAGGATGTCAAAAAACTTGCGGATGCCCGAGGGCTTGATATTCTGGATCTTCTGAGAAATGATCTGATCGTAGTTCATGAAAAGACAAACTCCCTTTCCTGTGGCTCCGGGCGGCGGAATACCAGATGCTTTTCCTTATATTTCTTCAAAATGAAGTGGGTGGCGGTGCTGGTGACCCCCTCCAGAGGGGCCAGGCGCTCGCCCACGAACTGGGCCACCTCCCGCAGGGTGCGGCCTGAAAGGATGACGGTCAGGTCGAAGGCGCCGCTCATCAGGTACATACTCTCTACCTCGTCATACTGGTAGATGCGCTCCGCGATGCGGTCAAAGCCGTCGAGGCTCTGGGGCACCACCTTCACCTCGATCAGGGCGGTAACGTTCTCCCGCTTCACCCGGTCCCAGTCGATGATAGCCTGATAGCCGAGGATCGCGCCGCTCTCCTCCAGCCGCCGGAGCTCCTCCTTTACCTCTGCCTCGGTCATGCCTGCCTGTGCGGCCAGCTGTGCCGGGGACTGCGTGCAGTCCTGTTCCAGCAGTTCCAACAAAGTGTACATATCCTGAGACCTCCTGATCCTTTATATTGCTCCGGTCCCGCCACGGGGCGGGTCTGAGCTCCCCACCATTATAGCTGATTTTTTCCCGGAACGCAACGGAGAACCTCGGGCGGGCAGCGTCAGCCAAATCCCCGGGCCTGGGGATTTTGACGCAGCAGCGACTCCAGATGGTCCCGCAGTCCGGCGTTCCCCCAGCGGGCGCAGGCGTCCAGAAGGACCTCCTGGACGTGACCGGTATAGGCGCTGTGGAGAAACAGCTGCCGGGCGAAGCGCTCGTCGGCCCCCAACTGCTCCAGAACCGTCCGGAGGAAGTCGTCGTCCCACATATAAGGCTCCACAGACTCATCCAGAAGCACCTCTGCGGCCTCCGGTTCCTTCAGATGCTCCTGGGCCGCATCCAGCAGGGTGCGCCACAGCCGCAGGGCCAGGGCGGGATCCCGGCGGCGGACGGCCTCCAAAAGCGCATCGGTAAGCCCATCCTGGATCAGCTGCTGCTCCTGGGGGGAAAAGACGTGGGGAAAGCGCTGGAGCAGCAGCTCGCACAGCGCGTTCTCATTGCGGGCGAGGTCCCAGCACCGCACCGTCTCCTCCGGAGAAAAGTAGACATGAAAATACTCCTTCCAGTGATGGGCCAGGACCGCCTCATATACCTCGGGAGATGGCGCGCCGCCCCCAGCACAGAAACATCCCTCTACCGCGCACAGACCCTCCAGGATCCGGCATAACCAGTCAGGCCAGACAGGGTCGGAGCCGCCGGCGGGGATCTGGGTCAGAAGCGCCTGCCAGAAGGAGCCCAGCTGTTCTTTTGAGAGTGCGAACTCCGGAGCAAAGACCTCCGTACCAGCCTGGGCAGTGTCCAGGAGCTTCTCTGCGTCCAGAATTGGATACTTTGCAAAAAACGCGCGGAGCAGCTCCTGCCGCTCCGGCTCCAGCCTTCCGGCGGAGCGCAGCCCTCTGGAAATCCCGTAGGCCGTCAGCTTCCAGAGAGGCTCCCGGGCTCCCTCCTCCCCGCCGCAATAGACCCTCATCCCCTCCAGAATCGAAAACGCCCCCTGTTCCAGCGGGAGCAGCGCCTGGTTGATCTGCTCCGCGCGCTCCTTGTATTTCCAGTCTGCCGCAGCCCTTCTGGCGCTGGGGAGGGAGGACAGATCCCCGAAGTCCCCGCACCAGCCGCACTCCCAGCGGTGTCCCCGGACCGTAACGGGGGAGCCGCACCACGGACAGCGAAACGACATATCAACCGCCTCCTTTTGAATGTTAAAGGTATTGTATCACGAAACAGGCAGGTTCGGCGAGAAAAATGCTCCGCTGAGCGCACAGACATCTCAGCGGAGCAGATTGGAAACTTTTGTTTGAGTGGGTTCAGACTTTACGGATGATACCCATAGGTGTGGATTCGCTGGACTGACCCAGGGGGTTGTCCCCCAGGATCCTGGCCAGCTGGTCCATGGAAGGCTCTTTTTGGGAGAAGCCCAGGATGTTGGCTCCCAGGTCGTTGATGTCCACAATGGCCACCGGATGCCCCAGGGCGGCGGCCAGCTTCCTGGCAGTCCCGTTGGGGTCGTCGGGGGTGAGGACCACATAGTGGTCATAGGGGGGGATGGTCCCCTCGGTGGGACCGTCGATGCCCCGGGCCTTGGGTCCGGCGACGATATAGAACCAGCCCCGCTGACGGAAGAGCTTGCCGATCACGCTGCAAAAGGCGGCAAAGAGGATCCGCAGGGTGCCGCACTCCTGAAGGGCCATCTCCATGGTCTCCGGGATGCCCAGGCCGATGCCGGCGGGGGTCTTGGTGACATAGCGGCTGAGGGTGACAGCCAGCTTGCGGGGCTTGATGTCCTCCATGGGAATGGCGCGGCTCTGGGTACAGGCCACCGCCTTCTCCGAGATAAAGAGGATGTCTCCCTCCTGCATCCTGTCCCCGGCGTACTGAAGCACCACGTCCTCCATGCGGTCCGCCTTAGTGATCAGGTGGGTCTTGATGGGGATACGCTGATAGTCCACACCGTCCACGGTACGGATCAGCTGCTTGCCCGGGTTGGCACTGTATACGGTCTCTTCGCTCATTGGTATCGGCTCCTCTCCACGCGGGGCAGGCCCGCGGTATCATTGTCACTCCGTATTGTATCCAGCCGTCCGGTATTTCACCCGGAACGGGGAGGTTTTTTGGGGATCTCCCCCAAAACAGCCCCTATTATATCACCCCGGCCGCCCGGTTTCCAGACGGACCGGGAATTTTCTTCGGTCAAATTTACTGAAAATCCTCCAGTTCCTCAGGCAGGGGCCGCCTGCGGTGCTCCACCGGGCCCCACTCCGGCAGAGGGAGGCGCTGCATGGCGCCAAAGGCCCGGGCCTTCAGCCCTGGATAGCGGCCGTTCAGCTCATAGATCAGCTCCTTGATCTCCTGTCGCTTGGTGTTCCCGTTGGCGGGACATGGGTTTTCCACCACAGGCAGGTCAAGACGCTTCGCCGTGTGGCGGATCAGGTTTTCCCCGCAGTAGAGCAGAGGGCGGATCTGGGTGATCTCCGTCCGGTCCAGCCAGGTCACCGGCTGGAAGCAGGAGAGCCGCCCCTCGAAGATCAGGGACAGGAAAAAGGTCTCCACCGCGTCATCGTAGTGATGCCCCAGGGCGATCTTGTTCAGTCCCCGCTCCTTCAGGGCGCTGTGCAGCGCCCCCCGGCGCATTTTGGCGCACATGGAGCAGGGGTTCTTCTCCCTGCGCACATCAAAGATGATGTGGTGGATCTCACTCTCCAGCAGAGTGAAGGGGACGTCCAGCTCCCGGCACAGCTGGGCCACCGGCGCGAAGTCCATCCCCGGCCGTCCATCGGCATGGCCCATGTCTAGGGTGAAGGCCTCTACCTGGAAGGGAATGGGGTAGAATTCCCGCAGCTTGGCCAGGGCGGCCAGCAGCATCAGCGAGTCCTTACCGCCGGAGACGCCCACAGCGATACGGTCGTTGGGGGCGATCATCTCATAGTCCTCCACACAGCGGCGGACCAGGGAAAGAATACGGTTCATTTTACGTCCTCCCAAGGGGAAAAGCTCCGGTTTCCGGAACATTTTCAGTCGATAAAATTGAAAATTGAAAGTAAGAAAACGAGAGATATATTGCGATAAAATGAGAAAATAGGAGATTTTGGAGCATGAGTCAAAAAATAATAAAAAACAGGTTGACACTGCATCGCCCAACTACTATAATACAAAATGTTCCGCTTGTACAGTGGAGCAGCTGATTTTGTTGTAAATCAACTTTTCGATAAGTAAAGTAGAGGAAAATGGAGGTTTTACCTATGTCCACTTTTATGGCCAACAAGGGTAACATCGAGCGTAAGTGGTATGTCCTGGACGCTGCGAACAAGCCCCTGGGCAAGACCGCTGCCACCGCCGCTACCCTGCTGCGCGGCAAGCATAAGCCCGAGTTCACCCCCCACGCCGACTGCGGTGACTGTGTGATCATCATCAACGCTGAGAAGGCCATTCTGACCGGCAAGAAGCTGGATCAGAAGTACTATCGCCACCACTCCGGCTGGGTCGGCGGCCTGAAGGAAGTCAAGTACCGCACCCTGATGAGCGAGCGTCCCGAGTTGGCCATGAAGCTGGCCGTTCGTGGTATGCTGCCCAAGAATATCATCAGTAAGGATTCTCTGACCCGCCTGAAGATTTATCGCGGCGGTGAGCACGAGCACGCCGCCCAGAAGCCCGAGATCTGGGTTGCCGAGTAAGCAGGAGGTAGACGATCATGTATAAGAGCAAGAAGCCTTATTTTTACGGTACCGGCCGTCGGAAGTCCTCCGTGGCCCGTGTGCATCTGTTCCCCAACGGGACTGGTTCCATCACCATCAACGGCCGTGACATCGACGATTACTTTGGCCTGGAGACCCTGAAGCTGCTGGTCCGCCAGCCCCTGGTCACCACCGAGCAGCTGGGCAAGGTGGACATCGTTGCTACCGTCACCGGCGGCGGTGTCACCGGCCAGGCCGGCGCCATCCGTCACGGTGTGGCCCGCGCCCTGCTGCTGGCCAATGAGGAGTTCCGCCCCGCCCTGAAGGCCGCCGGCTTCCTCACCCGCGATCCTCGTATGAAGGAGCGTAAGAAGTACGGCCTCAAAGCCGCTCGTCGCGCACCTCAGTTCAGCAAGCGCTAATCTGCAACTTAAAAATGCTAAAAAAGCCCGGAAACACGCAATTTTCCGGGCTTTTTCTATGCCTGAAATCACCTGATTCCGATGGTGAAATTTGAGGAAATTTGACTTCAAATTAACCCATTTTGATGGGTTTACCATGGGTTTACGGCCTATTTTTTATCCTAATGGGTGGGAAAATGGGTTTACAGAAGGCCATTTTGGAGGGGTAATTCGCCCCATATCCTTGACAGATTTTCGGCAAAAATCCGGCTGAAACGGAATGAAAAACAGTGTCAGGTTCGTTTGGCGAGTTCTGACGAAATTTGCAAAAAAATAATATCAGGTATCCTGTTACATAGAGCCTTGGCTCATTCTTTGAAAACGAGAATGGGTCGAGGCTCTATTTTTTTTCGCCCGAAATCCGGCGAGACAAATTTGAGTAGGAGGTAACAGGTATGACGGATTTCAATCAGAAGACCCATGACACCGATGTGGGCAGTCATGGCGGAAAGTCGAGGCAGATGATGGAGGTGTTTGAAAATCAGGAGTTTGGTTCGATCCGGTTGTTGCAGGAGGCAGGCAAGACCTTCTTCTGTGCAAGCGATGTGGCGAAGGCGTTGGGGTATGTGAATCCCTATGCCGCAGTGAAACGCCATTGCAGAGGCCCCCTAACGAAACGCGAGGGGGTCGTGCAGAAGATGAATCAGTATGGGGATGCTGGAGAGCAGGTTGTTGAAATCTCCTTTATCACAGAAGGCGATGTTTACCGGCTGATCGTTCACAGCAAGCTGCCATCGGCAGAACGATTTGAACACTGGGTGTTTGATGAAGTTCTCCCGTCTATTCGCAAGCATGGTGTGTATATGAGCGATTCCATTTTGGATCAGGTGATTCAGCATCCGGAGGTCATCTACACCCTGGCACAGGAGCTTGTGGCCGAGAGGGAGCAGCTTGAGGGTATCCGCAAACAGCTGGATGCGGCACAGCCCAAGGCAGACTACTTCGACACCTTTGTGAATTCGGAAGATTGCACCTGCATTCGGAATTTCTGTAAGGAAATCGGAATCCCGGAGAAGACAGCAGTAGCTCTCTTACTGGATCACCGCTATCTGTACCGCAGTCCAAGCGGCTGGCTGATGCCTTTTGCAGACAAATCTGCAAGGGGCTATTTTATTGTCCGGGATTGCTACGGCAGAAGCGGAAAACTGGTGCAGCAGACGAGAGTGACCTGCAAGGGAAAGAATCATCTCTTCAAGTTGTTTAGGAAATGGGGTGTGATCGAATGACGCTTTTTACAGAGGGACGGCTTCAGGCGTTTGAACGCATGATGCAGGATACCGGCAAATACCATCGTCGGGAGGACAGCGAAGATCGTCCGCGCAAATGTCCGAAGAAAAAAGCTGAGCCTGCGAAAAAGGATGGTGAGCACCATGCCGGTATTCAGGGTTGAGAAAAACAGCAATTACACAACGATGTGCAATTACCACCTGCGGGATCAGGGTCTCAGCCTGAAAGGAAAAGGACTTCTCTCCATGCTGCTCAGTCTGCCGGACACATGGAACTATTCGGTACGGGGACTATCTTCGATTACACCGGATGGCGTAGATGGAGTGCTTACGGCTCTGAAGGAGTTGGAGCGTCTTGGGTATCTGGAAAGGAACCAGCAGCGTGAGAGTAACGGTCGAATGGGGAGAGCGGAGTATGTGATTTATGAGATGCCGAGGAAAAAGCCGTGTTCGGAATCACCGTGTACGGAAAAGCCGTATACGGTAAATCCGGATACGGACACACCGGTTACGGAAAATCCCGCGCAATTAAGTACTAATAGAACAAGTACTGAAACAATTAATAAAAGAGAGAAGAAGGAAATCCAGCATCGGTATGGTTCATACGAAAATGTCCTTCTCTCTGACACGGAATACGGCAAACTCCGGCAGGAGTTTCCAGGTGATTATCAGATGCGGGTGGAACGGCTCTCTGAGTATATGGCCTCCACCGGCAGGAGCTACAAAAATCACCTTGCCACAATCCGGAGCTGGGCAAAGAGAGAAAAGCCGAAGTATAATCCAGCAGACTACACATTTGAGGAAGGAGACAGCCTATGAGCGACATGGTGCCTGAAGTTTTGAATGCGGCGTTGGATTCGCTCTTTACGCCGAAAGAACCCGGAGAGCAGGAATACCAGGGTGGGGACGGACTGCTGTATTGCCGAAACTGCCACACACCGGTGCAGTGCAGGGTGAAGCTCTGGGGCAGAAACAAGATTGTTCCCTGCCTTTGCAGATGCCAGCAGGAAGCGATGGCGGAGAAGAAACGCCAGGATGAGCTGGTGGAGAGGCAGCGTAAAATCAGACAGCTGAAAGCAACGGGGATTCAGGAAAAGCATCTTCTGGAATGGAATTTTGCAGTTGCAGAAGATAATAAGGACATCCAGATGGCAAAACGCTATGTGGAGCAGTGGAAAAAGGTCAAGGCTGAAAACCTTGGCCTTTTGTTATGGGGAGATGTCGGCACCGGAAAGTCCTTTGTGGCGGCATGTATTGCCAATGCACTGCTGGATCAGGGTATTCCGGTTTTGATGACGAACTTCTCCAAAATTCTGAACCAGATGGGAGCCATGTATTCGGAAGAACGATACCGGTATATTGCTTCGTTTTCCAACTATTCCTTGCTGATTCTGGATGATCTGGGAATTGAGCGCAGCACCGAATATGCGCTGGAGCAGGTCTACGCCGTTATTGATGAGCGGTATAAGTCCGGGCTTCCGGTCATTATCACAACCAATCTGAAGATTGCAGAAATCCGCAATCCGCAGGATGTGGCATACGCCCGGATTTACAGCAGGATTCTGGAAATGTGTACGCCGGTGCGAATCAGCGGAGAGGACCGCAGAAAGAGCATTGGAAAAGAAAAACAGCAGGTCGTTAAGGAGGTACTTGATCTATGAAGTGTAAGGCAAAAAAGGCGTTTTTCGCAGGTAAGAATGACATCTATCACCGCTGGAAGGAGGTTAAGAAGCTGAATGGCAAAAGCAAAAACCAGTATTACAACAGAAAACCGCAGTGGCTCAACTGCCGACGCTGCGGCTAAGGAGCAGCGGACGGAGATGCCGCTTTCTGACCTGCATCCCTTTGAGGGTCATCCCTTCAAGGTGCTGGATGACGAGCTGATGGAACAGACCGTGGAGAGCATCAAGCAGATTGGTGTGGTATCACCGTTGATTGTCCGGCCTGACCCGGAAGGCGGATTTGAAATCCTTTCGGGTCACCGCAGACTTCATGCAGCACAGCTGGCAGGCTTGGAAACAGTGCCGGTCATCGTCAAGGAAATGGACGATGATGCGGCAATCATCTTTATGGTGGACAGTAACTTGCAGCGAGAAAATATCCTTCCCAGCGAGAGAGCATTTTCCTACAAGATGAAGTTGGAGGCGATGAAGCATCAGGGGGAAAGGGCAGACTTACAGCCTGAGACAACTTCTCGCCAACTTGGCGAGAAGTTACAAACGTCGGTGGCAGTAATGTCTGAGGAGATGGGAGAAAGTCAAAGGCAGATTCAACGTTTTATCCGCCTTACCAACCTGATTCCCGAAATTCTGGATATGGTGGATGAGAAGAAAATCGCCTTCAATCCGGCGGTAGAGCTTTCCTATCTGAAACCGTCTGAACAGAAAGAATTTCTGGAGGCAATGGACTATGCACAGGCATCCCCGTCCCTGTCGCAGGCACAGCGGCTGAAAAAGCTCTCGCAGGAGGGCGGCTGTACTTTGGATGCCATGTGTGAAGTGATGAATGAAATCAAAAAGGATGAGCTTGACCATGTGACGATTAAAAACGAGGTTCTTCGGAAGTATTTCCCGAAATCCTATACGCCGAAGCAGATGCAGGACACGATTATTCGGCTGCTGGAAAAATGGCAGCGAAGTAAACAACGAGATATGGAACGATAAGAAGGAGATTTTTATGATGATGAACTTTAAGAAGAATCAGAACAACGCAGTGTGCAGCATGGATTGCAAGAACTGCCCGCACGGTGCATCGCAGCCCAATCCGATGGATGACCCCATGTTCGAGAAGTCCATTGCGATGCTTCATAACTGGTTGATGCTGGAGGCAATCCGTGAAGATCACCCGAAGGAGCGCATTGTGATGGTGATCCTGCCGGGGGCTGGCGGCGAACTTCTGACCGAGGATGGCAGCCGAGATATCTTTGAGGATGTTTACGATGAGATGGAGGCTGATCTGGTGGCAGATGGTGAGCTGCTTCTCCATTATGATGAGAGCGATGTGATCGAAACTGACGGAACCAGGTATCTGCTGGGAGCTGCGGAGGTTTCGGAAATCGACCAGAACGGCAACGAGTGCAGCATCAACCTGTTTACGCTGGAACGCACCATCGACTATGTGAACAAAAACCTGACGGTGGTTTCCATTGGCGGCGAGTTGGTTCCGGCACTGCGCCTGATCTAAGGAGGAGCCTATGAAGAAATTTGATGTGGAGATTACAGAGACTCTCCAGAGAAAGGTTTCTGTGGAAGCTGCCTCACAGGAAGATGCGGAACGCATGGTGACACAGGCGTGGAACAATCAGGACTACGTTCTGGATTCCGGCGATTTCACTGGTGTGGATTTCAAGACCGTTGGAGAACATGAATTGGCAGAGACCAGGACAATGGATGTGCTGCTGGTACAGCCCAATGCCTATCCGAAGAAAATCAGTGTTGGCACGGAGCTGGAAGATTTGCAGGCTATGGTCGGCGGCGATATTGAAGTAACCTATCCATTTGAGGATGAAGTGGCCATTATTCTGAATGAATCCGGCAAAATCAATGGCCTGCCGCTGAACCGTGCGATTTACACCGAAGACGGGGATATGCAGGACATTTATGCCGGTGATTTTCTGGTGGTTGGACTGACAGAAGATGACTTTGGTTCTCTGACTTCGGAGCAGATGCAGAAATTTGAGGAGCAGTTCCATCAGCCCCAGATGTTCGTCCGTATGGGGCGCAGTATCATGGCGATTCCGGTTCCGGATGACATGGTGAAGAAGATGGAGGAAAAGGCTGCAAAGCCCCAGGAAAAGAGCAAACCGGCACCGGACCGGGACAGTTTGTAAGGAAGGAGGCGGAGATTCATGCAGGAAGAAGTTGAAAATCGTACCGTCAATCTGGCAATCAGCACCACGAAACTGACCTTTCGCGCTATCGTGAATGGCTATAATGCGTGGAAACGGCACCATCAGGCGAAGGTGGCTCAGAAAACAGCGCAG
>ENA-ORRT01000820-ORRT01000820.1-human-gut-metagenome-genome-assembly--contig:-NODE-820-length-12178-cov-2.69875_pt1 | contig 12178 bp, 10 predicted proteins | sample MGYA00242181_ERZ509146 | MGnify/ENA primary metagenome ERZ509146 (study PRJEB26280, sample SAMEA2338624) | human gut metagenome | biome: human gut; feature: human-associated habitat; material: faeces...
GTAGATTTCTCCCGCTGGGGAATGGGTGCCTGCGCCTGTTCCTGGACGTCGGACATCGTCTGTGCGGCTGCCGTCTGCGTGGGCGCGGGCTGACCGGTTAGTACGGGAGCGGGCTGTTCTGTATATCTCACCTGCTCCGGCTCGCGGAGAAGTGCCTCCACCTGGGACAACAGCACCTCGGAGCCATACCCATTATCATCGTGTTCCACCAGATCGGAAAGCTGGATACCAAAGCCAGCATTATCCAACGCCTTATTCAACGCCTCGTCCTGGGCGTTGCGGATGTACTGGGGACCGGATTCTTTTCTGGTGTGGCAGCTTGTAAACTGAGCGAGCACGGTGTTGTCGCCCCGGTCGGCATAGAGTTGTGCCTCGAAGATCGCCATCTGGTCGGTGATACGCAGGATATTGGTGAGCATCCGCCCTCTGGGATGTACCAGCAGGAACCACATCTTCTTGTAACTCAGGTCCAATCGCAGGACCTTCTCCCCTGTCTTGGCAGACGTGGTCATCCGCAGCAGCTTGAGCGGGTCAAACATTGGGACGCTGTGCAGCGCACTGGCTGCGGGAACCGTTTTGATCACGCTGTTGGAGCTCTCATTCATTTCAAGTACTCCCTTCATAAAAATAATTGATATAGAGGTACAATGACGTACCTTATCCAGTAGCCATCGGTCGCTCCTCCTCTCAAGCTTTCTTTGACTGCTCGTACCACGCCAGCGCCTCATCGTAGGCATCGAAGTAGTCGATGTAGTGGTCGCACATTTTGTTCTCGGTCATGCTGCTCTTCGGCTTGGTCTCAGCTTTGACAGAGTACAGGTTGACCTTCACCCGGCCGCTGTCGAAATACTTGGTGCTCACAGCCCAAAACTCCTTCATGGGCTTACCCCCTCATTTCCGGCCTTGGCAATCCTGTGGAGGGCAGAGATGGCTGGCATGATATGGCCGCTTTCAAGATTGGCCACATCATACTTGTCCAGACCCTCCTTACCGTCGATCCAGGCCACCAACTCCTGAGGAGTGGCGCAGAAGTCGGCTAGGTTGCCCAAGGTTCCAAAGGCCTGCATACGTTCAACGCCCTTCTCGTTGAGATAGTAACTCATCTCAAAGAGTTTCCGGTGTTCGGCGTTGACCGCCTGAAGCCATTCCTCATAGTTTTTCACTCTCATGGTTCAGTCCTCCTCCAAATCGCAAAGACTGTCCAGGTTTTCTTGCCGATGCTCTTGGATCAACTGGCCCGCTTCGCCTTTGTATCGCCGGCCTTCATGGTCTGGGACTGGTGATACAGCCGCATCCGTTCGGCCAGAAGGGTCTTCCTCTTGCCCTGCCGGTTCGTGTGGATCGCCGTATACAGGGCCTTCTTCTGTCCCACCAGCAGTACCCGGCGTTTGGCGCGGGTGACCGCCGTGTAGATCAGGTTTCTCGTCAGCAGGATCCTGTGGGCCATCAGCAGGGGGATGATCACGGTATCGTACTCAGACCCCTGTGCCTTATGGATGGTCGAGGCATAGGACAGCGTCAGTTCGCTCAGACCATCCAGAGGATAGTCGGCATAGCGTTCATCAAAATTGATAACGACCTTGCCTGACTGGATATCATGCACCCGGCCGATTTCTCCATTGAACACCCCCGACGTTAGTTCCTTGCCCGCATCATCCCGAAGTTGGATCAAGCCGTTGTTTTTGGTCTGCATCACCCGGTCGTCCAGGCGGAACATACTGCCGCCAAACATGACCTCCGGCTTGCCCTGCAAGGGCGGATTGACCTCCTCACGGATGGTCTCGTTGAGGGCGTCCGAGGACGCTTCACCTCTGGAGCGGTAAGGGGTGAGGATCTGCACCTGGTCGATACCGCTCCGGGCGATTTCGCGTTTATAAAGGCTGCGTACCATATCGGCGGTCTCTTCCTGAGAGTCCGCCTGAATAAAGGCGAAATCCCTGCAGAAGTAGAGCTCCGTGCTCCCTTCATTGATGTACTTGGCGTTATGGGGAATAGGACTGTCCTTTGCCTGACGGAAGATCTCATCCAGTACTGTGACAGGGACAAGGCCGCTGTCGATCAGCTCGTGGAACACATCTCCCGCCCCAACACTCTCCAGCTGGTCCGCGTCGCCCACAAGGAGCAGTTTCGTGCCGGGCTGGATCTGCTGAAACAACTGCCACGCCAGCCACATATCCATCATGGAGGATTCATCGACGATGACCAAATCGGCGACCAGGGCTTTTTTCTTCTTCTGCCAGTTATCGTCTCCGTGAAGTCCCAGCAGACTGTGCAGAGTCTGTGCATCCATGATGCCGGTAGTCTCCGCCATACGCCGGCTGGCCTTGCCTGTGGGAGCGGCCAGCTTGATGATTTTTTTCGGGTAGATCGTCCGGTACGCTTCGATCACCGCTTTGAGAACCGTACTCTTGCCGGTGCCGGGGCCACCGGTGATGATGGACAGATTGTGGCGGAAAACCATCTCCACACCCTCGCTTTGTTTCTTAGACAGGCTGATCCCCAGCCGGCCCTTGATGCGCTCCATGACAGGAGCAAGGTGTATCGGCTCCGGGACCTCCAAAGTCATCTGCAGAGCCTTGCAGGCGGTTTCATTCTCCTGAGTGTAGACGTGGGGGAGGTAAATGTTACCCTTATTGGATACCACCACGTTGTTCAGGATCATGCCCTCCAGTGCGTCTTCAACCTGCTGGTGACGGAACATCTGCTCCAACTGGGGGATCTTCTCGTTGAGCAGCTGCATGGAATTTTTGATCAGCTCCTCGGCTCCGAGGTATAGATGCCCATTTTCGCTGCGAGAACGCTCCAGAGAATAGAACAGCGCTCCCTGTACCCGCATCGGGTCGAGAAGGTTGCCGCCGGACTTCTGTACGATGGCATCGACTCTTTTGAAGCCGAACCCAGATACCTGGCAAAGCCGGTAAGGACTCTGCCGCAGTAGTTTCACACCGTCTGGCCCAAAATGCTCGTAGATCTTCAGTGCGGTAGCTGGAGTTACCTTGAAAGGCGCCAGCAGCGTCATCAGATCCCGCATGGCTTTACTCTCCGCATACCCAGTCTTGATATTCTCCAGCTTTTCTTCCGTAATGCCCTTGATCTCCAGAAGCCGCTCCGGCTCATGCTCCAGGACATTTAGAGCGTCGATGCCGAACCGCTGCACAATGGCGTCTGCGGTTTTTTCTCCGATCCCTTTCAGGAGTCCAGAGGCCAGATAGCCTCGGATACCCTCAAGGGTGGGGGGCACGATCTCACGCCAATGTTCTACTTGAAGCTGGCACCCATATCTACCGTTTTGCCATACGCCGTCCAACTCTATTTGGATGGCGTTGGTGCGCGGCAAATCATATCCCACCGCCGTAAAACGAATGAGATGGTCGTTGTACCGATAAGGACTCTTTGCGTCCGCCGGTATCATGTCATCTGCTGTTTTAAGGCGCAGAACGCAGTATTTGCTCGCTTCATTAAAAAACAGCACTTTATCAAAGGCGGCTACAATACCCATTTCTTTCTTCACCTCCAATTTTGTCAGGCGGCCGTTGTTACGGCCTTTTTGATCACAAGTTTGCGGCTCTTGGAGAAGGTGACATATTCGGCGTAAAGGTCCGGATGGAGCAGCTTCATACGGTCGATCCGGTCCCGGGAGACAATCGGCCGGCGTGACGAGTTCAGAGAGATGGTATAACTGCCGCCGGCGTCCTCGTAGGTCGCCTTGCAGCTTTTCCCCATGTCCACGGCAATCATCGCCTTCATGCGCTGCATTTCCGCCTCCAGCCTCCGCACCTCGGCGCTGAGCCGGCTTTTCTCCGCCTGCAGTTCCATGTAACGCGCCACCCTTGCAAACTGGGGCGGGGTAATCAGAACAGGCGGGGCGTCTTCGTCAGAGGGCCCCAGGCTCCGGCGCAGGCTCTCCAGGATCAGATCGCCGTCCTCGGTGTAGGGCGGCGGATTCTTTGCCAGCACATTGTCGTGCCAAAAATAATCCTCCAGCGCCACCAATTCCTGCTCATAGGCCACATCCCGGTCGATGCAGCGGATGATGACCTCGTCTTCACTGTTGCCATAGAGGCAGCAGAAATACACACGGTTCAGATTGACCACCGCCATGTAGTGGCGGCCCTGGGCCTCATAATAGACCGGAACGATCTCCTCGCTGTTGTATTCCCACTTGTCCCTGGCGTTGTAGTTCGTTGTTTTGATTTCCAGAATCGCAAGCGTGCCGTCCGGCTGTTCCACCAGATAATCCAAATCTGCCAGCATCCATGGATAGTGCGGGTGCTGGTACATGACTTTGCGCTGAAAGATCCGCAGGCCGGTTTTCTTGGCGAAGATGCGGGCCACCAGGTCCTCCAGCAGGTTTCCCATCTCCATTGCCACCCAGTTGCCCCCATCGTCCGCTGTTACGATGCCCAGCTTATCAAAGTAGAGGTCTCTGGCCGTGCGGAAAGGGGAAATGCCCAGAACCGCGGACGCATCGCTGCCGCCGATGCCCTTGCGCCGGTACGCCAACCATTCATCCCGCGAGAGATCTGCTGTTTCTACCAGCACCAGCGGTTGGTAGTCCGCTGCCTGCGTCACGGCTGTCCGCCTCCTTCCAGAACCCCCAGGCTCTTGCCTGCTCTTTCAAACGCTGTTTTTGCTTTCCTCTGCTGATTGGCCTGCCGCCGTATTTGGGCCTGCCGCCAATCCGCCATCTTCTTTTGTGTCTCACTGTGTTTCGCTCCTTTCACGATTGATATATCCTCAAAAGCCTTCCGGCATTTGGGTAAAATAAAAAAGGCGAGAACAACTGGGGGCCGGCGGCTGCCGTGCCCTGTCCGCCATGAGACGAACATCAGTCATTCTCGCTTGCGCGATGGGATCTCTCCCTGTGAAATTGAAAAAATCAGCAGTTATCCGCCAAAGGGCGCAATAAACCTGCTGATCGTCCGTACAAACCTAACAACGTGTGCAATGCGAAACCCATCGCTCATAGACCGAATAAATCGGCCTACCCTCAAAAGAGGTACGCACAAAGAATCAATTACATCGGTATGTTATCACAATATATTGTGTATGTCAAGAAAGCGTTTCAATATCTTGTGTTCGATGAGAGCGGCGTCGCATTCAAATGACTTCATCCAACAGTTTTGACCATCAACTTATACGATTGCCTTATATACGACTATGTTCTCCGTATTTTGCCATGCTTAAAATGGTATTATGAAAGAGAAAATGTAAAAGGATGGAGGAAGTCATCTTGCTTCTAAAATGACTGTGCGCTTAGCGCCGTTCGTCTCCTGGTCCGTTGTGCAGACAGCCGCTTGGCTGTCTGCGTTTTTTTCTTTCTCGACGGTTTTCTTAAATATCCCTTATCAAATTAGGTGGGATGTTTTAGAAAACCGTCGAACTTTTTTTGCCGCTAATTGCGAAATTGAACAAGAACGGTGGAAAAATGTAAAGTTCACAGAATATTTAGAAAATTTGTCCAGTTCCTTGTACAGGGCGCGTGCCCCTCCTGCTCCAGAAGTTTGATGCGCAGCAAATCAAATCTCTGGAGGTTAAGAAAATGAATGAGAAACGCAAGCAACGCTATCTCTACATAAATGGAGAGGCCGTTCCAGTTACCGAGAAGGTATATCGGACCTTTTGGCATTATGAGGATAAAGAGGATTATTTTATGCGTTTGCTGAAAACACCTCGGCAAATCCGTGATAGGGAGACCCAGGAGATCATTGTCGTACCAGCCCGTGAAATACCAATGGATCAGATTCCTGTATGCCTCCGAAGCCATACGACTGCCCGGTTAGATGTGGAGGAGCTCGTGCTCTCCGGGATTTGGCTGGAGCAGGTGTTGGACACTTTAACAGAGGAGGAGCGCAGGATCGTTCAGGAGTTCTACATCAACGGGAAAAACGAACGAGAGGCATGTGCCGTGCTCGGCCTTCCCAAAACAACCTTTCGCCGTCGGGAGCAGCGCCTGCGCGAAAAACTGGGAATTTTGTTGAAAAATTTTCTTTGAAAACTTGGCCAAAAGCGGACCAAAATGCCCTTGCCATCACCTTATTAGTGAGGGGGTAGTTCACCTCTGCTGCACCTTGAAAAATAATGGGACAAGTAAGCGCCTGTTTATATCCAGTACGCGGGCTTGAATTACCCACTGCGGCGAGCGATGCAGGTACAGGCGCAAAGACTGCCTGCGGGGAAGAGTATGGGCGGCGTGCCGCCCATACTACACCCGTCAATCAAAATTGCATTTAAGGCACGAGCGGAACCTGGAGGGCCTGTCACCGGCTTTTGGCATGGCCGGGGCGCCATCACCCATAGTGGGGAACAACCGAACATGAAACCGTACCGCAGGGTAAAAGGGGACTACTGTGGGATCGGCCTGGGCAGTTTCGTCACCTGCCGCCACCATCCGTCAGTTTTATAGGCGTCCTTTGCCAGGGACGGGCCTGCGTATTCCTGTGCCGGGGGTGAGCAGCAGAGCGGTCCCGCCGCTCGACAATACGGCACAACAATACTCTCAGCATACGCAGCACCAGCGCAGCGTCTATGCCGGCGCCATCCTCCATAGCAATATGGAACCAAAACCAGACCGGCATGGACGCTGCTTCGGCACTATTTGGAATGAGGTGAAGAAATGCGTATTCCAATCAGCGAGATCACAGTCAATCCAGGACGGCGGGAGTTGGACCTGGATGATGTGAAGGAACTGGCTGACAGCATTCGGGAACTGGGCCTGCTCCATCCGATCATTGTCGATAAGAAACACACCCTGATTGCCGGCCTGCATCGCCTGGAGGCAGTCAAACTACTGGAATGGACGGAGATCGAGTGTAATGTCAGCAGCCTGGAGGGATTGAAGGCGGAACTGGCGGAGATCGATGAAAATGTCATCCGAAGCGATTTAACGACACTGGAGTTTGGGGAGTTGCTGCTGAAACGTAAGGAAATCTATGAGACTTTGCACCCTGAGACAAAGGCAGGAATATCACAGGCCAATGGAATGAACCGTGCGCTCGGGAACAACGTGGAGTGCAAAATGCACACCACGTCAAAACCTTTTGTTTTGGATACGGCCGAAAAAACCGGGGTCAACCCAAGCACAATACGACGGCAGGTACAAACTGCAAAGAACCTGACTCCGAACGCCAAGAAGGTCATCCGGGAATCCAATATGAAAATTGCAAAAACAACTGCCTTAAAACTTTCACAGTTGCCTCCCGAGGAGCAGGCAGAGGCCGCGAATATGCTGGCTGCAGGCCAGGTCCGTTCCGTGGAGCAGTATAGGGCCGTAAAGTCTGTACAGCAAAATGGCTCTGACCCTTTACAGACTGGCGGATCCGGAGAGAAATTCTCTCAACATGAAACTACTTCAGCGGAACCAGCAGAGGCATCGGATCCGAACCTGCCATCAGGACTTCCATACCGCCTTCCGGATAAGTGTTTCAATAGTTTTGAGGAGTCTGTCGCCGATCTCAAGGACCCCAATAAGGACTGCAGCTGTACGCCAGATATCTTTCTGGCTGAATACTGCGGCTTTATCCACAAGTTCATTAAGGATATCAAGTGGTATGCCACACCGCAGTATACAGAGGTGTTTCCTGCATTGACGCAGATCCAGGTCGATTATCTGCGGTCACAGACCAAGGCTCTCTGTGACGCTGCGGAGGAATTGCTAAAACTGGTAGAAAGGAACGACAGCTTATGAGTTATCGGAAAAAACACTACCCGGCAAAACCCGAAAAGAAAGAAAAGGAATCGGATTTCCCACTCAGCGATGTGGAATACGGCAAGCCTGGAACAGAACGCACGCTGTTTACAGGGCGGCTTACTTCCGGTCTGCCATATCAACGTCCAGTGGATGAGAAGGAAGTAAATCGTCTGATCCGTGAGTGGGACAACCGTCTGCTGGACCCGCTGGTGGTCAGTTTTCGGGATGGGAAATTCAACGTAGTGGATGGGCAGCATCGGGTTGCCGCCATGCGGAAGATGAATGGAGGCAAAGAGGTCATGGTCCCCTGCACGATATACAGCGGCCTGACCTACGAGCAGGAGGCAGACCTTTGCTATAAGTTGGACAGAGCGAAAAAACGCCTTACGCTGGCTCAGGCCACCAATGCGCTCGCGGAATCTGGTACTGATGCCGACATCCGCACAGTCAAATCTTTGATCGAGGCAAATGGCTTTGTATGGGCGCTGAACCGGAGGACCAGGGGCGCCAACGAGATAGGATCTATTCGCGCGCTTATGAAATCATGGCGTGCTTTAGGAAATGAGGAGTTTTCCCGGATGCTGGTCCTGCTCCGCTGCACCTGGGGCGGACACCCCGATTCCCTGACCTCTTTTGTGTTCTCCGGTATGACGGTTTTCCTAAAGACCTACAGTGCGGAGATGGATGACCGGCTTTTTATCCGGCAGCTCTCCAAGGTGGAGCCAGATGAAATCGTCCGGCGCGGCAAGCTGGACTTCAGCACCACCAACAACGGTCTCCGTTATGCCCGGGTCATTTTGGAGAAATACAATAACCAGCGCAAAAACGCAAAAAAGCTGCCATATCGTTTTGCAGATTGACGGCTATTTGGAATAGGGGGCGCAGAAATGACTGATAAAAGACTGACCTGTGAGGAACTAAGGGCGATGCAGGAAGTAGATGTGCGGACGGTAGACCGTGAAGCACTCCGGGACATACGGGATGTGGAGATCAACGCCGACCTTCCCAAGGGAGAACGTATTCTGGACTTCATCCGGCAGATCGGGAACCCATACTGCTACCGGCACGGCGACTATATTGTGAAGATCAGTTTCACAGATACCGACGTCACGCTGGAGGAGCGTATGCTTTCCTACATACGCTCCAAATGCTGATCATATTACGCGGCAAGATACGCTGGACAGGAGGTGGCGTCTGTGTTAAAATACAGGCACAGGACAAATCAGCGCTCTCCTTGTCGTAAGGCGCCTTGCCGGCAATCCTGACGATTGGGAGAGATAGTAATGAGCGACAAGATATGGAATACTTGCGGCTATGTCCGCCTGTCCCGGGAAGATGGGGACAAGGAGGAGAGCAACAGTGTCACGGGGCAGAAGGACCTGATCCGTGACTATTTGTGTTGTCACCCGGAGTTTCGGGAGTGCGGCATGAAAGTGGATGACGGTTATACCGGCTCCAACTTTGACCGTCCGGCTTTTCAAGCAATGATGGACGAAGTCAAGGCTGGAAAAATCAACTGCATCGTGGTCAAGGACTTGTCCCGGTTTGGCCGGGACCACTTGGAAGCGGGAGAGTACATCGAGCGTATCTTTCCCTTTTTGGGTGTGCGTTTTATCGCTATCAACGACCACTATGACAGCGAACACAGAAATGTGGAGTCCGATGAACTGATTATCCCGTTCAAAAATCTCATAAACGAGGCATATTGCCGGGATACCTCGATCAAGATTCGGAGCCAACTTGAAATCAAACGCAAACGCGGAGATTTCATTGGCTCTTTTGCTGTTTTCGGGTATCTGAAGGATCCGGAGGACAAGCACCGCCTGGTGGTAGATGATTATGCTGCCGATGTAGTGCGGGACATTTTCAAATGGAAACTGGATGGGATCAGCGCGGGGGATATTGCGGACAGGCTCAATGCAATGGGTATCCCGACTCCCTTGGACTACAAGCGAAGACTGGGAATGCGCTATACCACCAAATTCCGAACCAAGGAGGAGTCCACCTGGAGCGCCGGTATGATCTTGCGCATCCTCAAAAACCCGATTTATATTGGCGTCTTGGAGCAGGGCAAGGTGACGACCCCCAACTATAAGGTCAAAAAATTGGTGGAAAAGCCGCGGGAGGAATGGGCTGTCGTTGAGGATCACCACGAGTCCATTATCGACCGCTTTGACTTTGAAAGCGTCCAGAAGGTGCTTGCCATGGATACCCGGACCAGCGTTGGCGGGAGAGCGGTGGAGTTGTTCTCCGGCATGGTATACTGCGGGGAGTGCGGCGCCTCCATGGTGCGAAAGACGGTTCCCTCCGGTAGGAACAAGTATGTATATTACGTCTGCAGCGCCCACAAAAGCGAAAAAAGCTGTTCTCCCCACAGCCTGCGCGATTGTGTTTTGGAAGAGATCGTATTCGAGGCGCTGAAGCAGCATATCCAGCAGGTTATTGACCTGTCTGATCTGTTGGACATGACGGATATCGTGTGGCTGAAAAAAGCCGGCATCCAGAAATTGAATACCCGTCTGTCGAAAAAGCAGGAGGAGATCGACCGCTGTCAGATGCTCCTGCGCTCCCTCTACGAAAACCTTGCCGATGGCATCATTGACCGGGATGAATACCAGGAACTGAAAAAGACCTACACCCGGCGTAAGGCCGAGGCAGAGGAGCAGGCCGAAGGGATTCGTGTGGAGATGGGCCAGGCCATGGACAACTCCGAAAAGGGCCGGGCCTGGATGGAACAGTTCCGCAAACACCAGAATATCACCGCTCTGGACCGCTCTCTGGTGGTATCCCTCATTGAGCGGATCATGGTCTACCGTGATAAACGGGTGGAGATCGTATATCGGTGGCAGAATGAATTTCGTTGGCAGGTGGAACTGCTCCAGCGTGCCCAGCAGTCCTTTTCCCAGAGGGAGGCGGTCTGAGATGGCTCGTACAAAGCGGAAGGTTAACCCGCTCCGGCCGCAGACCGCCGCAGCACCACAGACAAAGGAGTTCAAGACCGCCGCCTATATCCGTCTCTCCATTGAGGACAGCGGCAAGCCTGGCTCAGATACGATTGAGGGGCAAAAAGACCTGATCTTGGCATACATTGAGCGTCAGCCCGACTTGCGGCTGGTGGCAGTCTACTGCGACAATGGACGCACCGGTACCAACTTCAACCGACCGGATTTTGAGCGCATGATGGAGGATGTACGCCGTGGGAAGGTCAACTGCATTGTAGTCAAGGACCTGTCTCGCTTTGGCCGCAATTACCATGAGGCCAGCAACTATCTGCTGCGGATCTTCCCATTTCTGGGTGTCCGGTTCGTGGCTGTCAACGACAACTTCGATACCGAAACAGCGGTGGAGACGGAGTATGGTCTGGTCATGCCTCTAAAGAATATCATCAACGACACCTACAGCCGGGATATATCCCGCAAAATCTCCAGCGCCATTGAAACCAAGGAACGGCGTGGGGAGTTTATCGGTGTCTATGCGCCCTATGGCTATCGCAAGAGTGATGAGGACCGGCACAAGTTGGTGAGTAACCCGGAAACGGCCCCAATCATACAGGAGATTTTTTCGCTCCGGCTACAGGGCGTGGGGTACACGGGAATTGCGCGGCTGCTCAACGGGCGGAGTGTACCCTCTCCAGGAGCATATCTGTACCAGTGCGGCCTCTCGAAACAGAAGAAATACCGGGATGCCATATGGGCTGCATGGAATATCAAGGAGATCCTGCGGGATGAGGTCTATCTTGGGCATTTGGTGCAGGGGAAGCGTACCAATGTGGCGTATAAGCAGTCCCGTAAGGAACGAAATGCTCCAGAGGATGAGTGGCGCATATTCAGAAATGCCCACGAGCCCCTGATCGACGAAGATACCTTTGCCGCCGCGCAGAGGATCACAGCTGAGAATAGGCAGGTATATGAAGAAAGTCTGGGCAAAGCGGATGACCTGAAGACCCCCAGTTTGTTTCGCGGGCTGGTCTTCTGCGGTGATTGCGGCAAGGCGCTGGTACGGCGTCACATCTACAACCGCCGGCAGGACGGGCGAATTTACTACTACAATTATCTGTGTGTGACGTCGGTAAAAAAGGCCGGCGCCTGCACGCCCAAAAATCTGAAAGAGTCCAAATTAGCAGAAGTTGTGGCGGCCTCCATCCGCTGCCATCTTGATGCTGTGGCGGAGTTGGAGCAGCGCTGTTTTCAGCTTTGGGACGAAAAGACCGCCGTGCGGCGGGTGTCTATCGAACGGCAGATGGCCGAGGAAGAGCGGCAGCTTTCCCGGAACATGACCCTCCTGGAGGGGCTTTACGCCCAGCTGGTAGATGGTGTCATCGAACGGGACGAGTATCTGTCCATGAAGGAACACTATCAATCGGAGTACTCAAAAGCAAAGGAACGATATGACGCTCTAAGCAGAGAGGCGCAGGACATCATGAACTGCGGTCCGGCCAACCCCATGTTTGAAGGATGTCGTCCATTCTATCACGTCGAAACGCTAACA
>ENA-ORRT01000822-ORRT01000822.1-human-gut-metagenome-genome-assembly--contig:-NODE-822-length-12149-cov-2.33372_pt1 | contig 12149 bp, 7 predicted proteins | sample MGYA00242181_ERZ509146 | MGnify/ENA primary metagenome ERZ509146 (study PRJEB26280, sample SAMEA2338624) | human gut metagenome | biome: human gut; feature: human-associated habitat; material: faeces...
CCGCCGAAGATCTGCTGAAACGGTCGAAGGCCGCCGGGATGCCCGCCATGCTCATCACCACAGGGCAGCAGGACGCGTATGTCGTGCCTGAGAACCGCGCCTTTCGGGATACGCTCCGCCGGGGCGGGTTCTCCTATCAGTACCGCGAGGCGCCCGGCCTCCACGATTGGACGTATTGGCTTGACGAGCTTCCCCTACATGTAGCGTTCCATGCGGGGGTGTTGCATCGGTAGCAGAGGATGCCGAAGGGCCGGTAGTGGCTCCGGGTATCATATTCTTGCACGGAAAATCCCTCTCCTCCTCCAAAACCGACGCCCGCTGGAACAGGGCAGGGTCATACATCGTAACAACGAAAAGCCGTCCTTTCTCTGAACGGAAAAAGGACGGCTTCTTTATTTTGTATGGGCTACTCCGCCTTGCGGAGCGTGCGCCATTCTGGATCGTCGGTCAGATAGCGCGGGCGCTCAGCGAGGAGCTTTGCCTTGTCGCCATAGCCGTACAGGGCCGCGATGGTGGCTATGCCCTGTTCGTTGCCGCCTCTGATATCAAGGGCCGTGTCTCCCACCATGACCATTGAAGCGGGATCGAGGGCATGGCGCTCCATAAGGAGACGGATGATATCCTTTTTGCAGAGTTGCCGGTCCGGCAGGGAATCCGTGCAGCCGACGCCTTCGAGGAAGGGCATGAACCCCTTGAGCGTAAGCATCCTTTGCGCGGCGGCCTCCGGTTTATGCGTGGCGACGAACAGGCGGCAGCCTTTGGCCCGCAAACGCTCAAGCAACGCGAAGATGCCGGGGTAAGGAGTGCTTTGGGGGAAGGTGCCGCCAAAATAGAGGTCACGGAATGCGGCCACATGCCGGGCGATTTTCGTTTCGTCGGCGTCCGGGCAGACTTCACGGAAAATACCTTCCAGCGGAGGGCCGATGATGGAGAGCTCCATCCGAGGGACCGGATCGCCCGCGTCACGCAGGACGGCGGCAATGGCTTCGAGAACGTCCGGCGCGCTATCCACAAGCGTGCCGTCAAGGTCAAAGAGAATGGTCGAGAAAGGGAACGCGGAAAGCTGCATCAAAAACTCCTTGCAATGTCCACCGGAAAAGCCGCAAGCCTCGCCATATGAGGGCGTATACGGGAAAGCGGGCTTCCTTCTTACGGCGGTGCGTTGCCGCAGGTTAACCTATGCGGCGCTTCGGCGGTTTCCGTTGTCGCTCGCCCACGGCCTCTTGGTCAAGCGCGTGGGACATGTTGAGGCGGGAAATCGTCTTGAGCGATGAGGAGGCGATGCACCCTTGGGGGTGGATGTTCCCGTATGGTTTATCATCAGGGGATACTCATAATCCTCCCCAATGCCCTCGGAAGCAGGGCATGAAAACCGTGTCGGCACGCTGTCAGGGGAGGAAGGCCGTTCGCCGGCGGCATCCCCGCTTCCTGACGGAAACGTATCGGTGAATACGCGGAGGGAAACATGTGTGAAAGGGGCGGGTTCGCTCTTGGGCCCGCCCCTTTTATAGGTGCACGGAGGAATAGGCCTACAAGAGTTTCCGCTCTCGTGCAAAAGAGAAAGGACGGTTCTGGATAGGCGCACCGCACCGGGAGGCGTTTTTTACTCCGAGTAAATGTCTTCCTTCGTAAAGTGGCCGGGTTCGATCAGCACCTTATTGATGTTTTCTCTGGTCACGACTTTACCGTTGATCAGGAACGCGTTGATTTTATTGCTACCGTCGTTGCCCAGTTCAGAATTGACGTTGACCTTTTTCTTCGTGGCAAGGTTGTAGGCCTCGTCCACGGCGGCATACGCCAGTTCCCTCAGGTCCATGTAGATGGTCGCGTCCTGCGTGCCCGCGAGGATTCTTTTGATGGCGGCGAGTTCAGCGTCCATGCCGGTGATGACGGCATGGTTGGTGACGTGGAGCTCCTCGAGCGCTTCGGCGGCGGCCCCGGCGAGGCGATCATTGGAGGCGAAGATCGCATCGATACGGTTGCCGTTTGCGGCGACGGCCTCCTTGACCAGCTTCTTGGCTTCAGCAGGGGACCATTTGGGCACGTACGCATCCAGAACCATATTGAGTTTGCCGTTTTCGATCAGAGGCTTGATGTATTTCATGGCTCCATAATACAAAAACGGCGTGTTGAAGTCGTTCACGTCGCCTTTGAGGACAATGATGTCCCCGTGGTAGACTTTTTCAGTCAGGTGCTGCCCCATGTTCTGCCCGATCTTATAGCAGTCGTACCCGACGAAAAGGTCGACGTTGCCCCCCATGACGGCCCGCGCGTAGGAAACCACTTTGGTGTTCTTCTGTTTGGCGTACATCAGGACATCGTCGACCTTGCGGGTGTTGTTCGGCGTGATGATCAAAACGTCGATGCCGTCGGAGAGCATTTCAAGGCAGTCTTCGGCCTGCGTCTTGGAGCTGTCCGGCAGATTGAGCCGCAGTTCGATGTCCGCCCCGAGCGCTTTGGCGCGTTCCTGCATGAACGCCATGTCCTTCTGCCAGCGCGCCGCGCCTCCGGCACCGATGGAAACGCCGATTTTCACCTTGCGGCTGTTGTCCTCGCAACCGCCCAAGCCTAAAAGCAGAATCGCCGCACATATGCAGGACAGCCATTTCTTCAGCATATCCGACCTTCTTTGAATACGTTACGGAAGCTTTCCTCATCCATAGGCTTTGCGAAGTAGTAGCCCTGTGCGATGGAGCAGCCGCACTCCTTCATCAAGCGCACGTTCTCAAGGTGCTCCACGCCCTCGACGACAACCTTGATATTCAGTTTTCTCGCCATATCGGCAATCGACGAGAAGATGATGTTTCGCCTGTTGTTGTCCGCCGCTTCGCTCAGGAAGCCTTTGTCGATTTTGAGGACATCGATGGGGATGTCCTTGAGCATATTGAGCGAGGAATAGCCGGAACCGAAATCGTCCATAGCGATTGCAAATCCGTTGGCGTGCATTTTCCGTGTAAAGGCATAGATGGTGTCGATATTGTCGAATATGGCGCTTTCAGTCAGTTCTATTTCAATAAGATGAGCGGGCACGCCGTATTCACATTGTTTCTTGACGATTTTGCTGAGGAAGTCGCTGTCCATCAGGTGGAGGCGCGAGAAGTTCACCGAGATGGGAACACACGCCAGGCCCTGCTCAAGGAAGGATTTCAGGAACTTGAGGACCTTTTCGTACATGATCATGTCGAGTTCGACGATAAGGCCCGTCTGTTCGCACATGGGAATGAATTCGTTGGGGAAGATGAATTTGCCCTCGCGGGTCTTCCAGCGCACCAGCGCTTCGCCGCCCACGAGGATGCCGCTGTTGATGTCCACCTTGGGCTGGTAGTACGGGATGAATTCATCGTTCTTCAGCGCTTGCTTCACGGCGCGTTTCAACTGCTCGTTATGGATCGTTATCTGTTCGAATTTGTTTGTGTAATAGGCGAATTTTTTATTCAGCACACCCTTGATTGAGCGGGCGGCCGTCCCTGCCTTATCCACCATGAGGTTGATGCTTTCGGTGCTGTCCGTGACGGAATAAATACCCGCTGAAAAATAGAGGGTTATCTCTTCATTCTCGATGGAAGAGAGCAGGGCGTTCAGCCGTCCTTCCGCGGCGTTTTCAAGCAGGATCACAAAATGGTCGCTGTAAATCCTTGCGATCAGTTCATGGACATTCAGCTGCTGGCTGATGCTTTCATTGATTTTGCGTAAAATGCGATCGCCGAATTCAAATCCGTAAAAATTGTTTATGTATTTGAAATTGTCGATATCAAATTTGATAATATGGAATTTCTTATGGGGACATTGGGTCAGTATCCCTTGCGCATCGACAAGAAATTTATTGTATGTGTCACCCAGAGTAACCGTATCGACAAAGGCAATTTTTTCCAATTGCGCGCGCTGCTTGTTCTTGTACCACAAGAAATACGTAAGGCTTGAGGTAAAGATAACTACGATGACGAACAGAATGAAATAGAAAATACTGATGACGGTATTGCCGTTGGGAGAAACGGCATTGTTCGGTACGCTTGTAATCAAATACCAGTCGTGGATTTTTTCTATGGGAGTATATGCCGAGAAGATTTCCCTCCCGGCTATCGTCGTCTCGATGAACCCGTTGCGGTTGTTCCGGATATCCCGCTTCATCTGCTCTGAAGCTTTAGGGTTGCCCGCCCCATAGAGATCGCGGAAGTAATTGTCGGACTTCTGCTCACACTTGGGATGCGCCGAGTGAAGGATAACGTATCCTTCACGGTTGATTACATACATATAGCCCTGCGAGGAAAAGATGGAGAGGGAACATATCTTGTACATTTCCTCGAATGTAATGACCTTTTGTATGGTCCCCACGATTTCCCCGTTATACGAGAGCGGCACGCTGATGACGAAAACCTCATCCCCGTTGATGCGTGAAATAAGCTTGTCTGAAATATTGGGGATGCCGTCGATGGCGAGGCGGAAATAATGCCGCCCCGAGATATCCAGCTTCCGGCCGCCATCAAATAAGGCCATGCCGTCCCTGTTCGCAGTGAACAGATCATCCGTGTTGTTTTCTTTGGCGTATTGTTCGATGAGGTCCTGTGTCTTGAGCTTGCCGGAAGATTCCTCGGCCTTCAACCTATCGGAAAGTTTGTTTGCGGTGATATCCAGCGAGTTGACGTTCATCATCAACCTGCTGGTGATGGCGTCCTTGTTCTGGGTCACAATCTCCACCAAATTGATTTTTACGTCCGAATTCAGCAAATTTTGGACATAACGCATGAGAAAGACTACCGAGACAGATAGTGCAAGATTTATAAAAACCATGAATATAGGTAATATATTTTTAAAAAATATTTTTTCTCTCATACGATTCTGTCAGGATAAAAGATATTTATTCTTTTGATAGATAAAAACTTTGTTCCAGCTGGTAGCTGAAGGCTGAAGAGGAAGAATGGAAACAACTCCAATATGGCGATAAGTAATGTTTTTATTCTCTGAGCAAGTATGCTTTAACAAAACTAGTATGTTTTGTGTTAATCGTTGACTTGAATTATATTTTTTTATGATCTGTTTTTTTACCTTATTAACAAAAAGTGTTTTTGATAACGGATAAAAGAAATATGTTGTTTTTATACAAAAAGTAAAATAGGTGTTCCAATAATTTATTGCCGTATACAACGGGATGGCTTTATTTAACGAAAATCAAATACAGTATAGACTAAACAAGGCGAGGATAGAAATAACCTCGCCTCGGGACAGTATATGTGTCGCGCTTCCAACTCCATAACTGTATTCCACTATGCAATTTTACGCCATAGTTATGAGATGGCGGCTGAAAGGATGTGCCTACATTGAAAAGCAAAGGCATCGTCTCAGTTTTCCGGGCGCGGATCAATAGATTTGATGAGGATTTCGGCTTTCTCAGCGAAGGAATCTTTCTAGCTTATTGACTTTTCACTCTCTATTTATCTTTCGAGCGAAGAAAGGGGTATATGGATCTGCATATGGGAAGAGCGGCCCCAAGATTGAAAGACGAAGGGACCGCTCTTTTTGCGTACAAGCGGGGTGTCGGCTGTTCGGAGGAAACGGGAGCGGACCTGAATCCGTTTTTGGGTGTGGCCTGTGCGCCTTTCGAGCGGCGGGCGGCTAGTCCATGAGCGTGCCGCCGTTTATGTCCAAGATGTGCCCAGTAATGAACGCGGCTTGCGGCGAGCACAGGAACCACGCGCCCTCGGCCATTTCCTCAGGCGTCCCGAGACGGTTCAAGGGCACTTTCTCAGCGATAACCGGCCATGATTCCTTGGGGATCATGGTTCCTTGCACAGGGCCGGGGGCTACGCCGTTTGCCCGGATTCCGTAGGGGGCAAGCTCCATTGCCAGCGACTTGACGAGCGAGATGACCCCCGCCTTGGATGCGCAGTAATGCGCTTTGGTTTTCGCGCCGTTGCTGCCGAGGGCGGCAAAGCCCGTTTTGGCGGCCCGGGAAGAAAAGAGCACCATGGCGCCCTGCCCGGCTTCCAGCATCGGAGGGATGCAGGCCTTGGCCAGAAAGAAGGCCCCGGTCAGATTGACCTTGATGACGTTCTCCCATTCTTCCACGGGCATATCCAGAATGGAGCAGGCGGGGCGTGTGATGCCCGCGCTGTGCACGACGGCATCGATCCGCCCGTATTTCCTGGCTTCCGCAACCAGATTAAGGCATGAATCAAACTCTCCGACGTTGACCCGCACGGCGACGGCATAGGGCAGGGACGCCGCCTGCTGTGTCGCTTCGGCTATGTCGGCCATGATGACCGTATGCGTCGCCGCAAAGCGTTGCGCACAGGCCAGACCAATGTTGCTTGCCGCTCCGGTGACGATGGCGACGGGACGCTGTTCGGACATGTTGGACTCCTTGTTTGGGCTTGGGTATCCTTGGAATATTTCTGGCGCAGCCGGAAAGGCCGTATTTTCTCCTTGCAAAAACGGCTCCAAAAAGATTCGTGAGAAGTCCCGCCGGGATGTAGGAAAGCCCTGCTGTTTTTCCATCCAATATATAGATAAATCTGTATGATAGACAGACTGTCCATATGTTGGATAGTGTAGGCGCATCACAGGAGGCTGCAATGGACTTCTCTCCCTTCTCCCTGCTCGTCGTGAAAGTGTTTTCGTTGATCACCGGCGGCCTCGGCGCGGAGGCCTGTGCCCAGATCCTGAAAGTTCCCTTGGAGGAGCTTGAGCCGATCATCGCGGATCTGAAGGAGGGCGGCCAGCTCCAGTCCGACCCGGATCGCCCCGCCCGGATCATGATAACGTCCCGGGGCGTTGCGGAATTGCAGATGCGGAACGCATGGCGGGAGGGGTGCGCCGAGATCGCTGATGTGGCCTCCGCCCTTGACGAAGGGCAGAACCTCGAAGCCTGTACCCTTCTGTTGGGATTCATCAACACGCTGTTGAACAGTTCCCAGTCGAGCGGGGCCGTCGCCTGCTATGGCCTTGTCTTGCGGCTGCTGGGCCGATGGAGCCCTGCGGGTGCCGCCTCCGGTCAGAAACAGGCCTTCATGAAGCTGGCGCTCGCGGCTTGCGACATTTCCATGTATCTCTCCAAAAGCCATCGTCAGGCAAGGGAGATCGCCGCCAGAGCCCTTGAGACAGCCAAGGAGCAGGGGGACGCCCGCATGACGGCCTTGCTGCATCTGGTGGAGTCCAGCCTTGAAAACATGGCGGCGGAATGCTCGGCGCAGCGTATGCATGAGCTGCACGCCCAATGCGAGACGTCGTTGCTTGAGCTGGACAAGGCCGGGGCCCGGGGGCAGGCGGAGTATTTTGTGGGCATGTTCCACTTCTGGCACGGCCATTTCCGGGAAGCCCTCGCCGCGTTTGAGGTGGCCTTGCAGTACCCGCAGTTGTGGGAATGCCGGTTCCAGACGGAAATGTTCTCGCTGTATACGAGTTCGTCCGCCGTGTATCTGGGGCGTTTCCATCAGGCGGTAGGCATCCTCGAGGCGGCCAAAAGGGCGGCGGAGCTCGGCCAGAACCGTTTCAAGATCCTGTGGTGGGAAGGGCAGCTGGCGATGGTGCTCCTGTACATGCGGCGGCATGAGGAGGCGTTGCAGCTCATCGACCACGTGCTCAGCATGGTCAATCCCGAAACGGAAACCAAAATCGCCGTATGGGGTATGCGCGGGCTCGCGTTCTACCATTACACGCAGGGGAACATCAAAGCGTCGCACGCGGCGATGCAGCGGACGATGGACATCGCGCTGCGGTATGGTTTCCGCCGCCCCATCTATTCCTATCCGTGGATGTTCGACGTGCTGGCGGCTTACGAGCAGGCTGGGCTGCCGCCCGTCCGGGGGCTTGATCTCGATGAGGAAATCCAGCGGGCGATCGAAAGCTACAACGAGCATCTGAGGGCGGGGGCGCTCCGTGCCAAAGCGACGCGCCTGTTCGCGGAAAGCGGCGACAAGGAAGCGGCCGGAAGCTTGCTGGCGGAGAGCCTGCGCGGTTTTACGGCGATAGGCAACCCGACGGAAATCGCCGTTACGCAGCGGCGCATTGCCCGTCTTCATGATCTCCCCGCTCGGGCCGCTGAAAGGGGGCTTGCACCGGAAAGCGGCGCATCGCCGTATGAACCTGAAAGTACGGCGCGCATCGGTGGAACGCTGCTCGAGAACTGCCGGATAGCCCTGGAATCCATACGCAATCTCACGGATTTTTCGCAATACATCAATCAGATGACGCACATCGCCGGTTGCGAGCTGGGAGCGGAACGCGCCGCCTTGCTGGAGGTTTCCAGCGGCGGACGTGCCGGGCCGCGTGCAACATCAGCGCCGTAGAACTGAACACAGGCAAGATATCTTCCAAAGTCTCACAGATCTACGCAGTGCAGCAGAACAAGCCCCTGCTCTTGGACGAGGAGCGGCATGTGTTCTTGAGCCTTCCGCTGGAGACGGCCAAGGCCAGATGGGTACTGTGGCTGGAAAGCGAGTATGCGCTGGAAACGCTGCGCGGCATCTCCAACGCCGATCAGGCGGCGTTTACCTTGCTGTTTGAGTCCGAACTCCGAAAAATCGAAGCCGGAAAGCCGAAACCGGCCCGCCTTGCCGCCGGGGAACAGGAACAGGCGCAGGCCGAGCCCTACCGGGATACGCCGGAAATCCTGCTGCACGGCAGTGCCATCATGCGCCGCCTGCTGTCGCACGGCCGCCAGATAGGCGCGACCGACGCCCCGGTGCTGATCCTCGGGGAAACCGGCGTGGGCAAGGAACTGCTGGCCCATTACATCCACGATTGCAGCGGCAGGACCCTTTGTCCCGGTGCACCCTGCCAGCATCCCCGACGGCCTGTTCGAGAGCGAGTTCTTCGGCCACGAAAAAGGCGCGTTCACCGGGGCCATCCGGCAGAAAGTAGGTCTGGCCGAAATGGCGCATCAGGGGACGCTGTTCATCGACGAGGCCGGAGATATTCCGGCCCCCATGCAGATCAAGTTGCTGCGCGTCTTTCAGGATCACCGGTTCATGCGCGTTGGCGGAGAGGAGGAACGGCATTCGGATTTCCGCCTGATCTGCGCCACCAACAAGGACTTGTGGGCCGAGGTGAAGAGCGGGCACTTCCGCGAGGACCTGTACTATCGCCTATCCGTCGTCCCCCTGACCATTCCGCCGCTGCGGTCGCGCAAGGAAGACATCCGGCTGCTTGTCCGGTTCTTTCTGGATCGCTATTCGAGGCGGTATCACCGAGATATCCAGCAGCCCAGCGAGAGGGAGCTGGAGGCGCTCTTGCAGTATGACTGGCCCGGGAACATCCGGGAATTGAAAAGCGTGCTCGAACGTACGGTCATCCTGCATCAGGGGGGCCGCCTCTCCTTTGACCTCAGCTCCCACGCCGAAAGCAAAGCGGACGGAACTCCCCGCCAGGAACCCTGTGAGGAGCTCTTCAAGAACCTTCCGACGCTCGACGAATTGCAGAGCCGGTATATTCAGCATGTGCTCAAGATCACCAACGGGCGCATCACCGGGAACCGGGGGGCGCTGCGCATTCTGGGCATGAAACGCTCGACGCTCTATCTCAGGCTGAAACAATACAACATTCGATTCTGACCGTCCTGCATATGGATGGAATGTTCAATATATGGATACCGTCCATTATTTGAACAAAACGGAGGCCGCCCCCCGGAAACGAAAGAACGCATCCCCCTTTCCCCTATGACGTTATTCTCACGATACGGCATGGCACAGGCTTTGCTCATAAGGCTGTCGACAGGAGCGGGCAAAGGCTGCTCCGTCCCTTTCGGAAATCGGGAACAGGGGAATGCCGTATGCTTTTTCGGAACGTGGTCATTTTCGGAGCCGGTACGATGGGCCATGCCATTGCGTTGCGGTTCGCGCGCGGCGGACATGCCGTCACCCTCACCGACGTCGACCGGGACGCTTTGGATCGGGCGGAACGGTCCATCCGCCGACTTGCGGGCACGCAGTCCGAGCAGCTGGGAGGAGAAGCGCCGGAAAGCGTCATGGCCCGGCTGAGGTTTGCGGAGGACGGATTCGGAGCGGCGGCTGGGGCCGAGCTCGTCGTCGAAGTCATTTCGGAACGGGTGGACATCAAGCGCCGTTTTTACGAGGAACTGGCCGGCGTCGTGTCCCCGTCGGCCCTGATAGCCAGCAACACCTCCGTCCTCGACATCTTCGAACACGCTCCGTCCGTCCTGCATCCCCAGTTGATCATGGCGCACTACTTTGTGCCCGCGCACATCATACCCCTCGTCGAAATCGTCGGCCATCCTTCCAATCCCGGACAGCTCGTCCCGCAATTCGCCGCCTGCTTGTCCGCACTGGGCATGAAGCCGGTGGTGCTCAAGCGCTTCGCGCGCGGCTTCATCGTCAACCGTATCCAGCGGGCCATCAATCAGGAGCTGTTCCAGCTTCTCGACGAGGGCGTGGCGGACGCGGCGGCGCTGGACGATGCCGTTTCCGTCTGTCTGGGCGCGCGCCTTGCCGTGATGGGGTACCTGTCCAGACTGGATTTCACCGGGCTTGATCTTGTGTTGAGCAATTACCGTCAGGTTCCTATGGGGCTTGCGACGGATGAGACGCCGCCTCCCCTGCTGGAACGGATGGTTGGGGAAGGGCGTTTGGGGTTCAAAAGCGGAAAGGGATTTTACGGCTACTCGGGCGTCACGTCCGAAGAGGTGCTGCGCCACCGGGACGCGAGGCTGTTGGCGGTGTTCCGGAGCCTTGAAACCATCAACGCCCGTTTTCCGTCTCCCACCCTTGAACCCGCGAACGGCGGGGCATGGCAAAACGGGCCTTCCAGCCAGAAGGATGAAGACACATGAAAATCGCACGGGAAAACCTCATCAGCGGACTGGTTGTGATCGCGCTCGGGCTTGTGTTCCTTTCGCAGGCGTTCGGGCTGGAGCAGGCGAATGCGACGGAAGGCATTCACCCGATGGACTATCCCAAGGCGCTCACATGGCTTTTCATAGCCGTGGGATGCTGCATCGTGCTGGTGCCGTCGCACCGCCGCAGCGACTCGGATATTCCGTTGTTTTCGGCGAGGACGGCGGCGGTTTCCGGGATTCTCGTCGCCTATGCGCTGTTGCTGGATCACATGGGATTCGGCGTGACGAGCTTCCTCGCCGCCTGCGGCATCGGCTATGCGATGGGGTGGCGCAAGCTGCCTTCGCTGTTGCTGTCGAACCTGTGCGGAACGGCCGTCATCTGGTCGCTGTGCTGGTATGTCCTCAAACTCCCGCTTCCGATGGGCATACTGTTTTAGAGGAAAGGGCCGTGTTCCGGACGGTGGCGGGCCGTCCGCCTTTCGGACCCGCGTCGGCAAAGAGAAGGAGAAAACATGCTTTTCATCGATTCCCTGTTGGCGGCTCTTTCGCCTTTTACCCTCGCAATGAATTTCGTGGGCGTGATGCTCGGCATGATCGTGGGCGCGCTGCCCGGTCTGGGGTCCGTGGTCGCCATCACGATCTGCCTGCCCTTCACCTTCGGCATGACGAGTGTGTCGGCCATCGCCTTGCTGCTCGGGGTCTACTGCGGTTCCATCTGCGGCGGCTCCATTGCCGCCGTGCTCATCAATACGCCCGGAACGCCGCAGTCCGCGGCTACGGCGTTTGACGGCTACCCGATGGCGAGGGCGGGAAAGCCCGGAAAGGCCATCGGCTGGGCGCTGGCGGCATCGATTTTCGGAGGCGTGTTCTCGTGCGTGATCCTTACTTTCGCCGCGCCGCAGATCGCCGTTTTCGCCTTGCAGTTCGGGCCGCTTGAAACGTGCGCCCTGATCCTGATGGGCCTGACCTGCATTTCCAGCGTATCGGCCAACAACCAGTTCAAGGGGCTGGCCATGGGCGTGCTCGGGCTGCTGCTCGCCTGTGTGGGCATGTCCCCGTTTTCCGCCGAATCGCGTTTTACGTTCGATATTTTCGCCCTGAACAGCGGCATCGATCTTGTTGCGGTCATTGTCGGCGTGTTCGCGCTTTCCGAGGTTCTGGATCGCGTCGAACGGATGCGGCGCGAGGCCCGCGTGGAAAACGGCACCTCCTGCCGGGTTCAGCTTCCATCCCTCGGCGAATGGAGGGGCCGGATGTCCGGGCTGGTGAAGTCTTCCCTCATCGGCACGTTCGTGGGCATCCTCCCCGGAACGGGCGCCGCGACCGCCGCCTTCCTGAGCTACGGCGAGGCCCGCCGTTCCTC
>ENA-ORRT01000833-ORRT01000833.1-human-gut-metagenome-genome-assembly--contig:-NODE-833-length-12023-cov-2.19494_pt1 | contig 12023 bp, 8 predicted proteins | sample MGYA00242181_ERZ509146 | MGnify/ENA primary metagenome ERZ509146 (study PRJEB26280, sample SAMEA2338624) | human gut metagenome | biome: human gut; feature: human-associated habitat; material: faeces...
CAGTTAAAGATTTCAATCTGGAGATCGAAGATAAAGAATTCATCATTTTCGTAGGACCTTCAGGATGTGGTAAATCTACTACACTTCGTATGATTGCCGGTCTGGAAGAAATTTCCGGCGGTACATTAAAGATTGGTGACAAAGTTATGAACGATGTAGAGCCTAAAGACCGTGATATCGCAATGGTATTCCAGAACTACGCTCTGTATCCTCATATGACAGTATATGATAACATGGCATTCGGACTTAAACTTCGTAAAGTTCCGAAAGACCAGATTGATAAAGCAGTTCGTGAAGCTGCAAGAATCCTTGACCTTGAGAAACTTCTTGATCGTAAACCGAAGGCTCTTTCCGGTGGTCAGAGACAGCGTGTTGCTATGGGACGTGCTATCGTACGTAATCCTAAGGTATTCCTTATGGATGAGCCTCTTTCCAACCTGGATGCTAAACTTCGTGTACAGATGCGTATCGAGATTTCCAAGATCCACCAGAGACTGGGTGCTACAATCATCTATGTAACACATGACCAGACAGAGGCTATGACTCTTGGTACCAGAATCGTTGTTATGAAAGACGGTGTTGTTCAGCAGGTAGATACACCTCAGAACCTGTATCAGAAACCAGGCAACTTATTCGTTGCAGGATTCATGGGATCTCCGCAGATGAACTTCCTTGACGCTGTTATCTCCGAAAAAGGTGGCAACCTTATCGCTAAAGTTGGCGAGCATGAACTGGTTATCCCAGCTGCTAAAGCAAAAGCTCTTAAAGATGGCGGCTATGTAGGTAAAACAGTTGTTCTCGGTATCCGTCCGGAAGATATCCATGATTCCCAGATGTTCATCGAAGCTTCTCCAAGCGCACCGATGACATCCGTAGTTAAAGTTTACGAGCTTCTCGGAGCTGAAGTATTCTTATACTTCGATGTAAACGGAACTCAGGTTACAGCACGAGTTGATCCTCGTACAACAGCTAAGACCGGTGATCCGATCAAATTCGCATTCGATATGGAAAAATCTCATTTCTTTGATAAAGAAACAGAACTTACAATCTGCAACTAATTTTCAGGAATCTTTAATAAACCCGGGGAGTTTTCCCCGGGTTTTTATGTTATAATATAGAATTGGCTGCCTGATTACTTCGATCAGACAATTTGCAAGGATTGCTATAAGCTGACTCATACCCCAAAAGAAAGGATTGACCTAATGAAAATACAACAGATTTTACAGAAATGCCTGACAGACTGGAAGAATATCAGCCAGATTGATTTCTGTCTGCTGGATTCTGATAACCATATCTTTCTCTCTACCTGTGATAAAAAACTTCCTGCAGAATCAAAACTGGAAGAATTTCGCCAAAGCAGTGTCCTGTGTGTTTCCAATACAAGCTGCTGCCTGTATAAGATCATGGAGAACCATTCCATCTCCTATATTCTGATCGTATGGGGAAAAGCAGAAAGTACTGCTACCATCGGAGAGCTGGCTGTATGCCAGGTACAGAGTCTCCTGGCTGCCTATGCAGAGAAAAGCGACAAGAATACCTTTATGCAGAATCTTCTCCTTGGTAGTTATTCTGATGTAGATGCCTTTAACTGCGCCAAGAAACTGCACATTGCAACTTCTGTTCAGCGTGCCGTATTTCTTGTGGAAACCAAACAGACCAAGGATGAGAACGCTCTCGCTACGATCCGGAATATTTTCTCTGCCCGTACCAGAGATTTCATCACAGCTATTGATGATACAGGGATTATCATCATCAGAGAATTACAGTCTACAGAAACTTATGAGGATCTGGAATCAATTGCATATATGCTTGTAGATATGTTAAATACAGAAGCAATGACTTCCGCATGGGTTGCCTACAGTAATCTGGCAGAGGATATTTCCAGGCTTCCAGACGCATACAAGGAAGCACATACAGCCCTTGAAGTAGGCAAGATTTTCTACGCAGATAAAAATGTATTCGGATATAACCAGCTTGGAATCGGCAGACTGATCTACCAGCTTCCTGTTTCCATATGTGAAATGTTTATCGACGAGATCTTCAAAGAGGAAACTCTGGATTCTATTGACGAAGAAACCCTGATCACCATCCGTACCTTCTTTGAAAATAACCTGAATCTCTCCGAGACCTCCAGACAGCTTTATGTACACAGAAATACTCTGGTGTACCGTTTCGAAAAACTCCAGAGAAAATTCGGACTGGATATCCGCGCGTTTGAAGATGCACTGACATTTAAACTGGCGATGATGGTTGTGGACTACATAAAATATTCTAAGAATCATCCGTCATAGATTTCTCAGACAATTTGATAACATCCATCTGCGTTATCAAACCGGCAGACTCTTACAGCTACGTGCCTACGCGATTCTACACCGAATAACTGCTCCGCAGGGACTTACTTGATTCGGTTAAAAAAGCGTTATATCTTCACCAGAAATCTCTGTTGAAAATACAACGCTTTTTATTATTTCTTATATATTCTATTTCGCTTCTTTCAGCAGCATCAGATGCTCTTCCGGAAAATGGATATATTTCGGAACTTTTGCATGCGGATCTTCCTCAAAATTTCCTTTGGGGCACATCCACCAAACCGGCTGACAGTCTCCGCCTTTCTTGTTCTTCAGTAAATACTGATGTTCAAAGGTCGTTTCAATATATTCCACAACTTCCACTTCCATGTGGTTCTCTCCGCCTTCAGATGCACCTTTCATCCAGTGACCGCGGATTCCCACATGCGTAACATCATCCGGCACCACATCTTTGGTCTGCAGCATCAAATCCCAGTCCACTGCATAAATACTGTGTTTTCCCATTTTCTGTACAGTTGAGAAATTTTTACACCCTGTCAGTCTGGCTGCCTGCAGAATACCGGGTCGTTCAAAGAGTTTCTTAGTTTCTCCTGTAGTAAGTGCCTGACCGCTGTCCAGAATTGTCAGATGTCCGCAGAACTTGTAAGCCTCATCACGGCTGTGAGTGACCAGAATCATATCACCTGTGTACTCATTAAGAAAGTTCTGCATATCACGCTGCATGATATCTTTCAGATATCCATCCAGTGCTGAGAACGGTTCATCCAGAAGGATGACTTCCGGTTCTCCGATCATCATTCGTGCCAGTGCGACACGCTGCTGCTGACCTCCGGAAAGCTGGCCCGGATAACGCTTCTCCAGCCCGTTAAGCTGATAACGCTCTATGTAATCTGCCACTTTTGCCTTAAGTTGTTTCTTATCCCCTCTGTATCCGCATGCGATATTCTTCTCTACAGTCATGGTAGGAAAAAGTGCATAGTTCTGAAAAAGATAGCCGACCTTCCTCTCCTGCGGTTTAAGATTGATTTTCTTTTCTGAATCAAAAAGAACTTTATCATTTACAACAATTCTTCCTGAGTCCGGTGTCTGGATTCCTGCAATACAGCGCAGAGTCATACTTTTTCCGCTTCCGGATGCTCCAAGAATCCCCATTGGAGAACCATCGCTCTCCAGCTTTACTTTCAGAGTGAAGCCATGAAGTTTCTTCTCAATATCCACACTGACTGCCATTACATCCACCTGCCCATCTTCATTCCCTTACCGGAAACGATATTGATCGCCGCAACGATCACAAATGAAATGATCAAGATCACAACTACCCAGAAACCGGCCATGCCATAATTTCCTGCCGCAGTCTCCGAAGCAATGGCAACGGAAACGGTTCTGGTCTTGCCAAGAATGTTTCCTGCGAGCATGGATGTAGCACCGTATTCTCCGATTGCTCTGGCAAAGGCAAGGACTGTACCGGATGCGATTCCGGGTCCTGCTGTCGGCATGACAACTGTCCAGAAGATTCTTCTGTCACTCATGCCAAGTGTCTTGCCTGCTGCGATCAGATTCACATCCACCTGTTCAAATGCAGCGCGTGCATTTCGATACATCAGTGGAAACGCAATTACAGATGCTGCGATCACGCAGCCCTTCCAGGTCTGTACGATCTTAATATCAAAATTATCCAGCAGAAATGCCCCAAACGGACGTCTCAGACTGAACAGCAGAAGCAGAATGAAACCTGCCACTGTCGGGGGAAGTACCAGAGGCATGGTCAGGATACCATCCAGTATGCCTCTGGAAACAGGTTTCATCTTCATTACCAGTCTCGCAAAGAATATCCCCAGAAAGAACGCGATCACAGTAGCCGCGAAACCTGTTTTCAGTGAAATCCATAAAGGACTCCAGTTTATTTCTGCCAGAAATTCACTCATTCTTATTTAGCTTCCTCTGTTGTCTCTGTCTCAGCATTTGTTTCTGTGTCATCTGCTTCTTCTGTTGCTTCTGCATCTTTATCATCTGTTTCGGTAGCATCATCTGCTTTGTATGCTGTGAATCCGTATTTCTCGAATACTTTCATAGCGTCGTCAGATTTGATGTATTCAAGGAATGCTTCTGCAGCTGCTGTATCATCTTTAGATGCCTCTTTGTCTTCGATAAGGCCTACCGGATAAAGAACAGGTGTCTTCAGTGCATCTGCCGTAGCTTCTGCGATAACGTCTACTTTATCTGCAACGGAAGCTGCATCTGTAGCATAAACGATACCGATCTCATTACTTCCTTCACTTACTGCTGCAAGAACTTCAGATACATTTTTACCTTCATTGATTTCCATCTTATTTACTTCATCTGTAATTCCAAGATTGTCGAAAATTTCTCTGGAATACTGTCCAACAGGAACGCTGTCACCTGCAAGTGCGATGTTGGCTGCATCTGTGATGTTCTCGAATCCTGTAACTTTTGTTTCTCCATCCTTAGGTTTGATCAGAACAACTTTGTTCTCAAGGATATCTTCTACAGTATCTTTCTTAGCCAGATCTTCGTCTACCAGAGCGTCCATCTGCTTGTCAGCTGCTGAGAAGAAGATATCACAGCGTGCGCCTTCTTCGATCTGTGTCTGTAATGTGCCTGAGCTGTCTGCATTGTAGAGGATTTCAACATCAGGATATGTCTCATTGAAATCTTTCTGGATTTCTTCCATTGCATTGCTTAAGCTTGCTGCGATGAATGTGTTGACTTCACCTTTTAAGTCTGTATCTGCTGCGAAAACTCCTGTGCTGAATATTCCTGCACTCAGTACTCCTGCCATCATTGCTACAATTAATTTCTTTCTCATATTTTTACCGCCTTTCATTCAGTTTTGTTTTGTTTTATTGAGTTTTGTTTCCTTTTGTGTTTATTGTACAAAACTTTTGTATTCTTGTCAATTTTATTTGTATATGTTATCATGTAAATGATAAAAGGTCGAAAGCCTTATTTTTACCGGCAAAAACAACTTTCCGGCCTTTGATCGGGTATCAGATAAATCGTTACTGTTCACTCCGTTCTCAGTAACGCAGCCAAAATTCATTCCAGATTGCCTGTGGCAATGGAATTTTGGCTTGTATGTCTCGGGATTTTGGCATATCCATGCCAAAACACCTCGCGGGATAGTGGAGTGTGAACAGTAACGATAAATCTATAGAAAAAAATAATAAACAGTGAGGTAATTATCATGAAATTAAGTGCACGCAATCAGTTAAAAGGGAAAGTAGTAAGTATCAATAACGGAGCTGTAAACTCCATCGTTTCTATTGATATCGGCGGTGGAAACATTATCACAGCAACCATCTCCTGTGCAGCAGTTGCAGAATTAAACCTGAAAGTAGGTTCTGATGCTTATGCAGTGATCAAGGCTACTAATGTCATGGTAGGTATTGATGAATAAACTTTACACAGCTCAGGAGGTCGCAGACCGTCTGAAGATCAAAAAGACAACGGTCTATGAACTTATCAAGCGCGGTGAGCTGGAATCTTCCAAAATCGGAAAACAACTCAGGGTCAGCGAAGAGCAGTTGACACAGTATCTTAACAGAGGCAGTTCCGGCAATTCCGGAAGCGGGCAGGATATTCCATACACTTCTGTTAATTTTGAACCTGAGAGCTCTCTGCTGAAGAGAGATTATCTGCTTCATTCCAGTGGTATCATTTTAGGCGGCCAGACTTCTGCCGCCCTGGAGCTTCTTCTCGGCAAAATGTCCGCTCATCCTGATGGCCTTCCTGTCCTGCAGTCTCATATGAATGACTATAACGGACTTTATTCCCTGTATTTCGAAAAGGCACATATCGCTGCTACCAGTCTGGATATAGATGATATCCGTCACCTGGTTCCCGGAATCCCGCTGATACTTCTTTCTTTATATAAATACTCTGTCGGCTTCTATGTACAGGCCGGAAATCCTGAAAAGATTTCTTCTGTGGAGGACCTGACGGATCCGAAAGTTGTTTTTATGAATCGTGAAAAGGGAAGTGCCCGCAGGGTTTATCTGGACCGTCTGTTAAAAGAACGGGGAATCTCTTCTGAAAAAATCAGCGGATACAGAAATGAAGCTGTCTCTGATATGTCATCTGCATCTGCTGTTTTTGAGCACAGGGCGAATGTTGCTTTTGGAGAAGAAATGATCGCACGTTACTTTCCGGGACTTGATTTCGTCCCTGTGACTGATATGCAGATGTATCTGGCAATTCCTGCGGAATCTGTGAGAAAGCCGGGGTTCTCTGCTCTTGTGGAAATTGTACAGTCTGAAGATTTCAAAACCGAGATTCATCATCTGACAGGTTATGATACCTCTTATACCGGCGAAATGATCTGCATATAAGAAACCTGTAACATAATAAAAAGCCCTGCTGTCCGGGATATACGCTTATGACGTACATGCCGCTTATACAGCAGGGCTTTTCTTATACATTATTTACAACCAAGAAGTGTTTTTCCGATAAAGTATCCAAGCACCAGAATACCAAGTGCGATTCTGTACCATCCGAATGCCTTAAAGTCATGTTTCTTTATGTATCCCATCAGGAATTTGATCGCAATAATGGAAACTACAAATGCCACTACCATTCCCACGATCAGGATCATCACCTCTGTTCCTGTGAAAGAGAAACCGAATTTCAGGATTTTCAGAAGACTGGCTCCGAACATGACCGGGATTCCCAGGAAGAAGGTAAATTCTGCTGCTACTGTGCGGGAGGTTCCTGCAAGGATACCACCGATAATGGTGGAACCTGAACGGGATGTACCCGGAACTACGGAGAGTACCTGGAACAGACCGATGATGAGTGCAGTCTTAAATGACAGATTTTCCAGATTTGTACAGGTTGGTCTTCTTCTCTTGTTATAATTCTCAATGACGATGAAGAGGATACCATATACGATCAGTGCAATGGCAACTACTACATAGTTATTAAATTTCTCTTCAATGACATCATTAAACGGAAGTGCGATAACAATCGTCGGTATACAGGCTACTATAATTTTAAACCAGAGTACCCATTTCTCTTTATCACAGAACTTCTCCACAAAAGTAAGAATTCCTCTGGATACTGCACCATGCCTGTTAAGCACTGCCTGCTGTTTCTTTGAAATTGGTCTGATATAAAACGGCCACAATTTGTTCCAGTAGAGAACTACAACCGCGAGGATCGCGCCAAGCTGGATCACTACGAAAAACAGATTCTTAAAATCCTCTGTCACATTCAGTTTCAGGAACTCATCCACCAGGATCATATGTCCGGTACTGCTGATCGGGAGCCATTCTGTAATTCCCTCTACAATCCCAAGGAAAATGACCTTTAACAGTTCAATAAAATCCATAATCTTTCCCTTCCTGTTTTCTTTTTTGTTGTTATTCTTATTTACAACGATTTTCAACCGGATCAGACAGGTTTCTGCCAGATAATAAGTAATGCAAAAGACCCACATATATCTATATATCTATCTGACTCACTGTAAATACTCATATGATTATATTACACACCATGCCACTGATACAACTGTAATCTGTATTTTTCCTGCTGATTCTATAAGATAAAAACAGCCGCCTTTTCTCCGACAGAGAAAATTACGGCTGCTTTTCATCATTTCATATTATTTATCGGTTCTTTATCTTCTTGCAATCGTAGCAATATCAATAAGAGATAAATTGTTCAGGTCTGTATTCTCAAGGCTGGTTGCCAGTGCTTCTGCTGTATCCAGAGAAGTAAGGACATTGACACCTGTCTCGATGGCGTTACGTCTGATGACGAAACCATCTTTCTGATGCTCTACACCCTGTGGTGGAGTATCGATGACAACGTCGATCTTATGACCAAGGATAAGGTCCATAAGGTTCGGTGCAGGCTGCTCCAGCTTATTTGTACGGATAACTTTGATTCCGTTTTCTTTGAGGACTTTTGCAGTTCCCAGTGTAGCATAGATTCTGTATCCAAGTGCTTCGAATCTTCTTGCGATCGGGATGATATCCTGTTTGTCTTCGTCTTTGACAGTGATGATCATGTTTTTGTGTTTCGGAAGACGGATTCCTGCTCCGATAAATGCTTTGTAAAGCGCTTCATTGAACGTCTCAGCAATACCAAGGCACTCACCTGTTGACTTCATTTCCGGTCCAAGGCTGATATCAGCGCCGCGGATCTTCTCAAATGAGAATACAGGCATCTTGATCGCATAATGTTTTGCTTCCGGCTGAAGTCCCGGTTCATAGCCCATGTCTTTCAGCTTGTATCCAAGGATTACCTTCGTTGCAAGAGGAACGATCGGTATTCCTGTTACCTTACTGATGTACGGTACAGTACGGCTGGAACGAGGATTAACCTCGATCACATATACATCATCTCCAAGAACAATAAACTGGATGTTGATCATACCGATAACATGCAGTGCTCTTGCAAGACGTCTGGTATATTCTGCAATTGTCTCTTTTGCTTTCTCGCTGATGGTCTTAGCCGGGTATACGGAGATACTGTCACCGGAGTGGATTCCGGCACGCTCGATATGTTCCATGATACCAGGAATCAGGATATCCTCGCCATCGCATACAGCATCTACTTCGATTTCCTTACCCATCAGGTATTTATCAACAAGAATCGGGTGCTCCTGTGCGATCTGGTTGATCACACCGATATACTCTTCTACGTCCTCATCGCTTACAGCGATTCTCATGCCCTGACCACCAAGTACATAGGAAGGACGAACCAGAACAGGATAGCCCAGCTCATTTGCTGCTTTCTTAGCTTCCTCAGCAGTAAATACTGTCTGTCCCTTTGGTCTCGGGATCTCGCATTTTTCAAGAATCTCATCAAAGAGCTCACGGTCCTCTGCTGCATCTACGTTCTCCGCAGATGTTCCGAGAATCTTAACGCCCATCTTTGTCAGTGCTTCTGTTAATTTGATAGCTGTCTGACCACCGAACTGTACAACTGCTCCGTCCGGTTTCTCAATATTTACTACATTCTCAACATCTTCCGGTGTCAGAGGCTCGAAATACAGTTTATCTGCAATATCAAAGTCTGTACTTACTGTTTCCGGGTTGTTGTTGATGATGATGGTCTCATAGCCTTCTTTTGCAAATGCCCATGTACAGTGTACGGAACAGAAGTCGAACTCAATACCCTGACCGATACGGATCGGACCGGAACCAAGTACCAGGATTTTCTTTTTATCCGGTGTTGCTACTGCTTCATTCTCTGTGCCTTCATCGCCGTATACAGAATAGTAATATGGTGTTGCTGCAGCAAATTCTGCTGCACAGGTATCAACCATCTTGTATGCTGCTTTGATCTGGTATTCTTCACGAAGAGCTTTAATCTCTTCTTCTGTCTTGCCTGCCAGACGTGCAACGATGTAGTCCGGGAATTCCATGCGTTTTGCTTCAAGGAGAAGCTCTTTTGTGAGCTTTCTGGTCTTAAGAGCATTTTCCATGCCTACAAGGATTGCAATCTTATCGATGAACCAGATATCAATCTTTGTGATGTCGTGAAGCATGGACTGTGGCATACCACGACGGATTGCTTCTGCAATCTTCCAGATTCTGCGGTCATCTACGATTTCCAGCTCTGCAAGGAGTTCCTCGTCTGTAAGCTGTGTGAAATCATAGGACATCAGGCTGTCTACGTGCTGTTCAAGAGAACGGATGGCTTTCATCAGGGCACCTTCGAAGTTATGGCAGATACTCATAACCTCACCTGTTGCCTTCATCTGAGTAGTAAGGGTTCTCTTTGCAGTTATAAATTTATCAAATGGAAGTCTCGGAATCTTAACTACGCAGTAGTCAAGCATTGGCTCGAAACTTGCATATGTTTTTCCTGTGATCGCATTCGGAATCTCATCCAGTGTGTAACCCAGGGCAATCTTTGCTGCAACCTTTGCGATCGGGTAACCTGTTGCCTTACTTGCAAGTGCAGAGGAACGGCTTACACGCGGGTTTACCTCGATTACACAGTATTCAAAGCTGTCCGGTTTCAGAGCGTACTGAACATTACATCCACCTGTGATTCCAAGTTCTGTGATGATGTTCAGGGCTGAAGTACGGAGCATCTGATATTCTTTATCTCCCAGTGTCTGAGATGGAGCAACTACGATAGAGTCACCTGTGTGGACACCAACCGGATCAATGTTCTCCATGTTGCAGACTGTGATGCAGTTTCCTGCGCTGTCACGCATTACTTCATATTCAATCTCTTTCCATCCTGCGATGCAGCGCTCTACCAGAACTTCACCTACACGTGAAAGACGGAGACCATTCTCCAGGATTTCACGGAGTTCATATTCATTATGAGCGATACCGCCGCGGCTTCCACCGAGTGTGTAAGCAGGACGGAGAACTACCGGATAACCAATGGTGTTTGTAAATGCAAGACCATCTTCTACTGTTGTAACAACCTTGGATGCTGCGATCGGCTCACCGATCTTCTCCATGGTGTCTTTAAATTCCTGACGGTCTTCCGCTTTCTTGATTGTCTGGGCAGTTGTACCGATCAGTCTTATATTGTGTTCTTTGAGGAAACCTTTCTCATCCAGCTCCATGGCAAGGTTTAATCCCGCCTGGCCGCCCAGTGTAGGAAGGACGCTGTCCGGTTTCTCTTTCAGGATAAGCTGTTCTACTACTTCTACTGTCAGAGGCTCGATATAAACTCTGTCAGCGATATCTTTATCTGTCATGATGGTTGCAGGGTTGGAGTTAAGAAGAACAACCTCAATGCCTTCTTCTTTCAGGGAACGGCATGCCTGTGTTCCTGCATAGTCAAACTCTGCTGCCTGGCCGATGATAATCGGGCCGGAACCAATTACAAGTACTTTTTTAATGTCTTTATTTCTTGGCATTATTTATTTCCTCCCATCATATCCATAAATCGGTCAAACAGGTAACTGGAATCCTGCGGTCCCGGGCATGCTTCAGGATGGAACTGTACAGTAAAGATATTCTTTCCTTCGTATGCCATACCTTCGTTTGTGCCGTCATTGACGTTAACGAATGCAGGTTTTGCAATGTTTTTCTCTTCAAGTCCCTCAGCATCTACTACATAGCCATGGTTCTGGGAAGAAATGTAAACACGTCCTGTTGCAAGGTCTTTGACCGGATGATTTCCGCCTCTGTGTCCGTATTTCATCTTATGGGTATCTCCACCTGTTGCAAGAGCCATAAGCTGATGTCCAAGACAGATTGCGAAGATCGGAACTTCAGAATCATATAATTTTTTTATTTCCTTTATAATAGAAGTACATTCCTTTGGATCTCCAGGGCCGTTACTTAACATAATGCCATCCGGATTTGCCTCCAGAATCTCTTCCGCAGGTGTCAGTGCCGGATAAATTGTAACCTCACATCCTCTTTCATTCAGGGAACGTGCAATGTTTCTCTTTGCTCCCAGGTCAAGAAGTGCTACTTTCGGACCGTCGCCTTTTAAAATCTCTTTCTCGCGGCATGTTACCTTCTCTACTACCTTACCTGTTGTATATGCTTTTAACTGGGGGATAATTGTATCTAAATCATAATTTTCATTGACGGTGATCATACCGTTCATGGTACCTTTCTCACGAAGGATTTTCGTTAAGGCTCTGGTATCAATTCCGGCAATACCTGGAATATCATGCTTTGTTAAGAAATGCTGAATCGTGTCCACGCTTCTGAAATTACTTGGGACACGGGATAATTCGCGGACAATAAAGCCGTCCACCCATGGCTT
>ENA-ORRT01000841-ORRT01000841.1-human-gut-metagenome-genome-assembly--contig:-NODE-841-length-11898-cov-1.90754_pt1 | contig 11898 bp, 13 predicted proteins | sample MGYA00242181_ERZ509146 | MGnify/ENA primary metagenome ERZ509146 (study PRJEB26280, sample SAMEA2338624) | human gut metagenome | biome: human gut; feature: human-associated habitat; material: faeces...
CCCGCCGATCACCGCCGTGGGATCCTTGTCCGCCATCAGCATGATCTGTACCAGCATGGAAGTGGTGGTCGTCTTGCCGTGCGTGCCGCAGATGCCGATGCAGTTGTTGTACATCCGGGTAATTGCACCGAAAAGCTCCGCACGCTCAAAGGTGGGGATCCCCAGCTCCTTTGCCGCGTTCAGCTCGGGATTGTCGCTCAACAGGGCGGCCGTGTGAACGACCATCTCCGCGCCGTGCAGGTTCTCCGCATGGTGCCCCATGTAAACGGGGATCCCCAGTGATTTGATATGTTCCAGCGTGTCGCTCGGATTGTTGTCGGATCCGGAGAGCGCGTATCCCTCCTCCAACAGGATCTCCGCAAGGGGCGCCATCCCCGCGCCGCCGATTCCAATCATATGGATCCGTTTGACTGTTTTTAAAAGTTTATCTATATGCTGTCCGTTCTTCAACGTTCTTCACCCCAAAAAATTGATTGAATTCTGCTGCCAGATGATCTATTCTATATTATATTGCATGCGGCCAAATAAATAAACACTTTTTCTCAAATTTTTCCGGAGGCGTACCGGATCGGGCGGTGGAAGTATGCACCGATTGGCCTTAGGATTCATACGATAGGACAGAATAACTTTTGGGGGAATTCACTTGAACATACAGCATATTCTTGTCTGTGGCGGCGATACGCGCCAGCTCTATGCCGCAGACGCCCTGATAAAAAAGAATTTTCACGTTGTCGTGACCGGATTTGACCAGAGCGAACGCGCCAGTGCGTTTGAAAACGCAGTGGACTTTCACACTGCCATGGCAGCGTGCGAGGCTGTGATCCTCCCGCTGCCGGCCAGCCGTGATGGAGAGACGGTCAACCTGCCGCTGTCGGAGCATCCAATCACGCTGGAGACTTTTCTCTCCGCGCTGCGGCCAGGGCAGACGGTGTTCGCCGGTCTGGTGGGCGCCCAGTTCCGGGAGCGGTTGGAAAAAAGAGGCGTGCAGGTGATCGACTACTATGCACGCGAGGAACTGATCACGGCCAATGCCGTCCCTACGGCCGAGGGAACACTGAAGGTCATCATTGAGTCCACGCCCGGCATGGTCCAGTGGAGCCACGCGGCGGTGACGGGGTTTGGGCGCACGGCCAAGGCGCTGGTGCGCGTACTGACGGCTGTGGGGGCGAATGTGACCGTCTTTGCGCGCAGGAGCACCGCGTGGGCGCAGGCGCAGGCCTGGGGCTGTGCGGCCTGCCCGTTCCAGAGCCTGCCTGCCCTGGCGGGGACGTTTGATTTTATTGTCAACACGGTCCCGGCCTGTGTCATCGATGAGCCTGTACTCCGCCGCATTCAGCCGGACTGCCCGGTGATCGATATCGCATCGCCCCCAGGCGGCGTGGATCTGGAGGCGGCAAAGCACTGCGGCGTCCGCATCATTCCCGCACTCTCCCTGCCGGGGAAATACGCACCAAAAACGGCGGGGGAGATCATCGCGGATACGATTGCAAACCTGATACGAGGGGAGGAATACGCATGAATTCAGTTACAGCTGGGTTCGCCCTGTGCGGTTCGTTCTGCACCTTTTCCAAGGCGATTGCCCAGATGAAATACTTAAAGGGGACGGGGATGGATCTTGTCCCCATCATGAGTCAAAATGCCTATACAATGGATACCCGGTTTGGCCGGGCGGAGGATTTTATCCGTGAAATTGAGGCAATCTGCGGCCATCCGGTCATCCACACCATTGAGGCCGCGGAGCCCATCGGACCCAAAAAGATGTTTGATATCCTGATCATTGAGCCGTGCACCGGCAATACGATCGGCAAGCTGGCCAATGGCATTACGGATACGCCCGTGACGATGGCGGCCAAATCGCATCTGCGCAACGCGCGCCCGGTGCTCATCGCCGTCTCGACCAACGATGCGCTCGGCGCGGCGGGCAAAAATATCGGCCAGCTGCTCAACTATAAGAATATCTATTTTATCCCCATGCGCCAGGATGATTCCGTCAAAAAGCCGCGCTCGATCGTGGCGGATTTCACCATGACGGAGGACGCCGTCCACGCGGCGCTCAAAGGGGAACAGATCCAGCCGATTTTGATGTGAAGATACGATTCGTTTTATGTGCCGCCGGGCAGGAATTTTCCCGCCCGGCGGTTTTGTGATGTAGGGGGATCTGTGAAAAGTTTATTCCATCTGCGTGACGGTAGTGTTTTTAATATGTGTATTATTTAAATTTTTACAAAATAGTATCAACAAATTATCCTATATTTTTGTATATTTTGCGCATTCACTTTTCCAGTTGATTGTGCTATGATGAGCTTGTAAGGGATCCCTAAAGCAAATTCAATTGTCAATCATTTTTTATAATGAGAGAGGATGAGTGTGATGAAGACCACAAAAGGTACATCCCTTGCAAACAACGCTCGCCGTTACACCAGAAAAACTGTCGCAGGGCTGCTGTCGGTTGTATTTTTTGCGGCCTGCTGTCCGATTACCTTTGCCGCGGAGGATCCGAGTGTACCCCTCACGCCGGACGAACTCGCTGGAATGACGCACAAGGAAATTGCCGCCATCTCCCGGGAACAGTCCGACGCCACGCTGAATAAAATGGCACAGTTGTTCCAAGATGGGGAGAAACAGGGATTGGACGAATACCTCGCCGCCCTTGGCTTTGCGACAACGTACGAGGAGTATGAGGCGCAGAAGGAGGAAGAATGGCTGGAAGAACAGGCGTCCTTGGAGCCCTCCATTCAGCCGTTGTGGCAGTCGGATTATGGTGGCTCAACAAATGAAAAGATGTGCCATGAAACGCTCACCTCATACGGGTTCCTGATGTATATTGGAGCCATGCAGGAACTTTTTGGTATGTCAGGCTCGTTTGGCTATACTCTATCTGATATACAGACGTTGGCAGAATGGTCGGGATACCCAGATTACCAGGGATCTGGCCAGGTAGGAATTCCCGTTTTTGCTGGCCATTTTTATGATCCGGATACAGGGAATAACTATAATTTTTCCAGTACTAACACTGCTAAAACCAATGCGCAATTTTATTATAAAGAGGGCGTATCTTTTTATCAGAATAATCGGACAGAAGCCTTGAAAAATTTGTCTTATTGTCTTCATTATGTTCAAGATGTTGGCGTTCCCCACCATGCCGCAAATAAACTGGCAGTCTTATCCAATCATTCTGATTTTGAAGAGCTTGCCTCTCAACTCCTTATAGACGAAGGGATTTTGGCCGATGTAACGCCTCAAGTAGAAAAAGAATATTACAGCAGTATGATTTCAAAGGATATTGGAGATTTCGTCCATGAAATTGCCACCGTATCCAAATCTTATATTTCAGCGGCAATGGATGAAAGTAACATCGAGGGTCAGAAACTTGTTCTGCTCTTAATGCTTCCATATTCCGCCGTAAACACTTCTGCTGTTCTTTATAAGTTTGCGAAGGAGGTCGGTATAATTTGAAATTGTATTGTGTAAGGTACCGTATCAGGAGATTGAGCAATTACTTAAGGAGTTGTTTTTTATGAAAAGAGCAACTGAGATTAGAAATCGTAATTTTTCATTGATACTCGGGATTCTCTATTTGATTTTGGGAATCATGCAGTTTTTGGTCTCGCTTTGCAATTACGTTGGCATTCAGTCAGTTTTTTTTCATTTCTTCCAATCTGATTCAGTTATTACCGTTGCGTTACTGCTTCCAGCAGTTGTCTTATTTGCCTATATTATCACTCGACTTTATAGGGAATCAAGTCGTGTTTGGCTTGTAGTTTCGATTTCAATAGGATATATACTGCTGGGCGTTGTTTGGTATTTGATTCTTTATCTTTTATCTGATTATGGTATTGTGGCGGCAGTTTATGCTTATACATCCCTTGGATTATGTATTTTGCTGCGGAGAACAAGCTGGATGCCATTGGCATCTGTTATGATCCTTAACTGGATGTATCTGTTAATGTTTTTCTTTTCTTATGGTATGGCAGACGGTGAGATTGCAATTGCAGCTTATTGTGGAGTGTTCTTTACCATCCCGCTTCTCCTTTTGGTTGTCGCCGATCTGTTACTCCAATATCGGTTGGCGTCAACTCGGAAAGCGCTGCCTAAAAACGCATAACCTCACCCGCCGGGCAGGGATTTTCTGCCCAGTGGTTTTGTGATGTAGAGGAATTAGTGAAAAATTTATTCCATCCGTGTGACGGTAACGCTCTATGTGTTAGTAAAATGAAAATTTGTAAAGTTCCGTTATAAATATTCCTTTAATATATTTGTGTATTTGTTTTCTCATTCAACTGTGATAAAATATACTTGTAAGGGATCTGTAAAATGTATTTAATCTGTATAATGATCGGTATTAATTAAAAGTGTCACATACTGTATTCCGACTTCTCATAACAGTTGGACAACATTGCAATACACACCCAAATGATTTAATCAAAAAACATTGAAGAGTAAAAAGTGGGAGGGATTTTATGAAAACAAAGCCTGATCGCATTCTGTGTTTGTCTGTTTTTGCGGTAGGATTATTTTGTCTGGTGGCGGGAACATTACAATTGACGGGAACCCTCGTTCACCTGGATCACTATCCGTTGTCTCCTTTTTGGAAGTCGGATGCCGCCATGTATGCAATTCTGCTGATACCCGAAGTTTTGATATTCCTGTATATTGCGCTGCGTCTCTACGGTGAGCTGAAAAGTGTATGGCGGATGATTTTGGCGGTTATTGCGTATCCGGCGATTGGATTAGCCTGGGCGGTCATTACCGCAATGTGCTACGATATCCATCTTGGAGCGATTCTCGGTTATGGTTCTTTTTTTGCGGCGATCGCAGTTCCGATTATTTTGACTATCGTGGGGCTAATGAAGAAGAGGACAGAAATGACCTTGATTTCGTTCATGATTTTTAATCTTTTATATACGATGTATGCTTTTGCTCTTTACTCACTCAGCTACTGGAAGATAGACAATGCTGTCCAGTTATCCATTTATTTCATTTTACCCCTTATGCTGTTGCTGTCGGCGGATCTTGCGCTCCAGTACCGCTTAGCGCCTAATCGAGAAATGTGATCGGAACGGATTGGCTTACAATCCCACAGTCAAAATATGCCGGGAGAATGCTCTCCCGGCATATTTTATATCATGAGGCTGTTGTGATGGACAGATTCCCGGAAAAGCTCTCTCCGTGAGGAAGAGGTGATGATCCCCCCAAGAGTCTTTTGGCTAAGCGTTGACCACTGATGTTTTACATGCTGCGATGAATGCGTCGAACAGCGCCTGCTGCAGCGCATCATTTTTGCTTAAATGTTCAGGGTGCCATTGGACGGCCACCAGAAATCCATAGTCTGGCTTTTCCAGCGCCTCAATAAAGCCGTCGGAACTTTTGGCTGTAGCCACAAGGCCTTCGCCAACCGTTTTTACCGCCTGATGATGGATACTGTTAACCATGATTTGCGCATTTTGAACGATCTCATACAGCTTGGACGTGCGGCTGATCTCGATAAGATGTGTGCCCCGTGCACGGTTCAAAAAATCGGAGTGACGAACCTGCTGGCGGTCCTTGATATCCTGAAACAACGTACCGCCAAAGCACACGTTCACGATTTGGATACCACGGCAGATCGCCAGCACCGGTTTCCCGGTTTTCATAAATTCGCGCAGGATGGCGGGCTCGGCTGCGTCGCGAAGAACATTCGGCTTTCCGCACTTCTCCGAACGTTCCTCCCCATAGAGCTCCGGGGCCACGTCGGCCCCACCGGGGAGGAGCAGACCGTCGCACGCAGTTGCCGCACCAACGGCATGTGAGAGGTCCTCCAGCTCGATCCACCGGACCTCAGCGCCCGCACGTTCAAGGCTCTGCACATATTTGCTTTTCATATACTTGCGGAAAAGACTGTTTCCCATTTGTGGGATTGCAATTGTAATTTTTTCCATAAACGGCCTCGTTCGTCTGATTATACTGAATTTTATCTTTATATTATCAAATTTTATTGACCTTGTCAAATAATTGTGCTATGATCAATAATATAATTTTTTGTTTTCGTGAGGAGGGGTATGATGAAATACGATTTTACAAGTGTTCCAGATCGTTCGAAGTGCGGATCAATGAAATGGGACAGCGCTCCCGAAGCGTCAACGGAGTATGTGCCGCTGTCCACGGCGGATATGGAGTTCCCAACTGCTCCACCGATCGTAGAGGCCATCAAAAGCTGTGCCGAGAAACAAATCCTCGGGTACAGCCAGCCCACGGAGGAATATTATGATGCGGTGATCAGCTGGCAGAAGCGCAGGCACGGCTTTGACATCAAAAAGGAATGGATCCTCACCACGCCGGGGGTGGTCGACGCGCTGGCAGTCATCATCGACGCCGTCACCAAGCCGGCGGAATCGGTCATCATCCTCACACCTGCTTACTACCCCTTTGATCTTGCCGTAACGGCGAAAAGCCGTAAAATCGTTTACAGTGAGCTGATCGACCATAACGGCCACTATGAGATCAATTTTAACGATCTGCGCGCCAAAGCCGCGCGAAAGGAGGTCACGGCGCTGCTCTTCTGCAATCCGCATAACCCCACAGGCCGGGTGTGGACGCGCGAAGAGCTCAAAAGGGTTGCCGATATCTGCTGCGACAACGGCGTATTTATCATCGACGATGAGATTCACAACGATATCATCATGCCCGGATTTGAGCATACGGTGATGGCGACGGTCAGCAAAAGGGTCCTGAACAATATTGCCGTGTGCACGGCACCGAGCAAGACATTCAATCTGGCGGGTTTGCAGTGCTCCAATATCATCATCCCCAATGACCTTGCAAGAACGCGCACCATGGCGTGCTCGCTCATCAATATGACGATGCAGCTGAATGTTTTTGCGTATCCTGCGTGTATTGCGGCCTATACAAAATGCGATGAATGGCTCGAGGAGATGATCGCGGTCGTCCAGAGCAACGCCGATCTGGTAAAATCGTTTATGGCGGAGCATTTCCCCGCAGTGCGGGTAATAGAGCTGGAGGGTACATATCTGCTGTGGCTCGATGTGCGCGGGCTGGGGCTCACACATGTGGAAATGCGTCAGATGCTTGTGAAAAATCATCTCTATCTCGATAACGGGGAGATGTTCGGCCGGGCGGGCAGGGGCTACCAGCGGATCAATCTCGCCTGTGCGCGTGTAACGCTTGAAAAGGCGCTGAATCGTTTTAAAGATGGCATGGATGCCGTTTATGCCGAGTGGGAGAAAAACGGCCGGCCATATCATAAAACGCTCAAGGTCGGCGACCGGCTGGAGGGCTTTGTATATGATTTGCCAAACGGATCCAGCACGGAGCTTCGACCGGGTCGCTCTACACTGATTATTTTCAGCCGTTATTACGGTTGCCAGATCTGCATGGCCACGCTTCAATTTGTCAAGGGGATCTATCCGCTCCTAAAAGCCGCGGGATGCGACGTAAAATTTGTCATGCAGTCGGATATGCGCACACTTGCACCGGCGCGCGGTAAATATCCGTTTGAGTTGATCGCCGACCCGTTATGCAAGCTGTATGACCGGTACAATGTGTTCGAGGCGGACAGCCCGTTTGGCATGATACTGGGCGATAAAATTATTAGTAAAATCATCGGAAAAGATGTCAAACGCATTCTTCATTCAGGGGCGTTTGAGGGGCTGGCCCAGTCCCTCCTCGGGGATTCGGATGATACCGATGGAGGACCGCGTGCCCTGCAGCTTCCTGCATTTATAACTGTTGATAAAAACCTGAAGGTGACCTATGCCCATTATTCGAAGACGATGGCAGACTTACCGAATATTAAAGAGATTTTGAGGGGGATAAAAGCGTAATGACAGTCAAAACAGAGGCTCCTGCCAAGGAGAAAAAGAAGCTGGGCGTCATGGGGATGGCGAGCTACGGCATCGGCAACAGTATTGGCTCGGGAATTTTTGTGATGATTGGGTCGGCTATCGCCGCAACGGGAAAAAGCCTCCCGTTCGCCCTTGTACTGGCGTGTGTGGTCGTCTTTTTTGCGTATCTTTACAAAACATTTATGGCGGGCATGTTTGTAATGCCGGGCGGGCGTTACAGTCAGCAGGCGCTCTTACAGCCGCCGTTGCTGGTAGGCGTCTCCGCGATCTCCATGGTGTTCTCCGGCCTCGCCTTTGCCATGTATGGCCTGTCCATTGCGGAGTACGCGGCGGAGGTCTTCCCGGTGCTGGACAATTACCGCGAGCTGATCGCACTTGTCATTATCACGATTTTCTTTGCCACCACGCTGCTGGGCGGAAAGGTGATGGGCATATTAAACGTAATCATGGTGGGCGTTTTGATTATTTCCCTGCTGATATACATCGCGGTGGGGCTGCCCAAGGTCGACTGGGCCTCCGTCAATCCCTTCTCCGAAGGGTATTTTGGGGGCGGCGTTACAGGCTTTATCTATGCGGTGGCTTTGCTCAGCTTTGCCTGTCAGGGTTCCACCATGCCCATTGACATGACCTCCGACGCGAAGGACCCCAAGCGGACGCTCCCCAAGGCGATCATACTCTCTTCGGTCGTGATCCTTGTCGTCTATGTCCTCATCGGGATTGTTTCGTCCGGCGTGCTGCCCGTTGAGGCAGTGGCTGACAAAAATCTCGGCGTCGTGGCGCGAGAGATTTTTCCCTATTCCGTATTCCTGATCTTCATGATTGGCGGTGCGTGCTTTGCCATTGCCACCTCGCTCTACAGTGCGATCGCCGGCATCCGCTATCCGCTGATGGCGACGGTGGAAGATGGATGGTTGCCGAAGTTCCTCGGAATCAAGACAAAAAAGCGTGAATATCCCTGGGTGATGATGCTCCTTTTGTACCTGATTGCCGTCATCCCCATCTTTGTAGATTTTGGGCTGGATGAATTGGTTTCTGTCATGATGATTCCGATCATGGTGCTCAATACGATCAATAATCTGTTCATGATCAAACTGGTCAAAAAATATCCGCAGGCCTGGAAGCACAGTTTTTTCCACATGCCCAAGCCGGCGTTTTACGCCTCCATGATATTTGCGATGTTCTGCTCGCTGATTATCACGGTAAGCCTGTTCACGCAGCTCGGCGGCTGGAAAAAATATGCGATGATCGCGATGGTCATATTCCTGTTTGTCTACAGCTATTACAGGCTCAAGGCGGGTAAGGTGGATCTGCGTGAGATTGAAGAGGCCCATGCCGAGGCGGAAAGGGCGGCCGCCAGTGAAGAGGCAGAATAAGTAGATAGAATAGAAAGACCCAGTATAAAAGGGGCGCGTTGCAGAATGGACATCTGCGGCGTGCCCCTTTTATCATGACGCTGCTGTGATGGACAAATTCCCGGAAAAGCCCTTCCCAGCAAGGACAATATAGTTATCCCCCTCGGAGAGGGTGATCGCATACGTACCTGTTCCGGTGTCCCCGGCGATGGGATGGCGTGTTCCCTTCTCCAGCCAGTAGAGTGATGCGCTGCCGGCTGTGACCTCAAGGGTATAGGCAACGGTTAAGGAGTGCCCACCGCCGCGCCGCAGTGAGGTGCCGCCGAAAAGGATTTCCTCTCCGCTAAAGTCTCGATAGTCCGCCGTGTAGTGACCGGTATAGGAGTCCTCGCCCAGTTCCCGTTCTCCGACCAGCTTGGAGTCCCGCGTCAATGCATAAGGGCTCATCGTCTGTAAAAATTCGTTGAACCCGCTTAGAATTTTTTCCTTTGCGGTGTTGGCGCCATCCCGTACCACAGCAGTACAGCCCGCCGCCAGCAGCAGACAGACACCCAGCAATAGGATGGCCGTCCCGCGCTTGATCCGTCTCATGAAAATGGCCCCCTTACGCCAGCGCGGAGTAGAGCGCCCATGCGCCAAGTACCAGTCCGCCGAAGGCGTACACGTCGTTGATGACCATGCAGATCTGCATCAGCTTGTTTTTAACGCCGCCCTTGGCATAGCACATGCTTGTAAAAATGCCGCTGAACACCATAAAGGTGATGTAGCAGCCGATCATAATTTCTGCAACGGGGGATTGAAGCGCCCAGTCGTGCATGCGGAACAGAAAAATGGTCCACGGAACGAACACCATCACCGAACTGACGGCAGTGAGTAATTTGTTTTTCATGATCGATTATCTCCTTTCACTTTTTCCAAAGAACAGGCATGCGCCTGTCAGGCAGACGATTGTGATGCCGATGGCCATCGGGAGCAGGGGAATCAGATCCAAGTGGGTGTCGCCGTTCGGCAGCCCATTCATCAGGATCATGATCCGGTAGAACGGATAGCACATCGGATAGGCAAACCACACCTTGGTGTTGATCGCCAGTACAGACGGCACGATGGATGCCAGCCCGATTCCCATGGAAAAGATCGGGGTGCGTACGCACACGGCAATCAGCCAGAAGACGGCCGCCATCGGGATACCGGACAGGTAGAAGATCCCGGCCTCCCGCAGGACGAACAGCGGGGAGAGAATCAGGTTGTAGCCGTTCAAATGCGAAACGATGGATGCGCAGGGATAATAGCATACGGTCATCAATACAACCTGTACAGCCGCCAGCAGGAGCAGGACAACAAATTTTGCCGCGCACAGTGCCGCAGGGGTGACGGGCAGGGTGAGCATTTTCAGTATGCCGCCATGGCTGCGCTCCGTTTGGACGAGCAGTACTGTGCACACGACCATGGAGGCGGGGAACATGAACCACGCCAGCACCATAAAGCTCTGAATAAAAAAGTTGTGCTCTGGGGAGAGCCCTTCAGTTGCGGGGGTCATGATAAAATCGTAATTGACGAGCGTCGGGATCCACAGCAGGACCACCGGGATGAGCAGGATCCAAAAGATATGCGAGCGGCGGATCTTTTGCAGTTCCACCCCGATCAGCTTAAAAAAGTTCATGCATACCGCCTCCTCAATTTTAAGAGAATGGCCTCCGCCAGCACAGCCAGTACGATCTCAGCGACGCAACCCGCCAGCGTGGCAAAAATCCAAGTGGAATCTTCCGCTCCCGCCAGTGTCTGGAAGGGGAGGGAGAATGGGAAAAATGAGAGAATCCGATTGTCGGCCGGCAGTACACTCACAGTAAAGATGCAGATCACACCTGCGCCCAGCGTAATCCACATATTCCGGCACAGGGAAGAGAAAATCATCAGAATAATACATGGCGGGATCATCAGCGCAAAGGCATATTCTAAATTCTTGAACAGTGCGGTGAAAAGTCCGCTCTGTTCAGGGAACCAGTGGAGCGCGCAGAACGCCAGCGCGATGTGCTCGATTACCAGTGCGGCGAGCAATGCGATCATCAGGATGACCGTTTTATCGAAAAAGAGTTTTCCGGACCGGCAGGCTCTCCATCTTCTGAATAGCGTTGCCGGAGAACTCCGTGTGGTACAGTATACACGCGCCGATTACCGCCAGGCAAAGGTTCAGCATAATGATCATTTGCCCGTTGGCGTTCATCAGAATATCCAGTGCCGGGAGTGGCTGTCCCGTAAACATCTCCGGCCGTGCCGCTGTGTTCAGTAGTGGGAAAAGCGCTGCGATTGCCCCGCCTCCCAGAATCGCCGGGAAGAATCCGGTCCGTTTGAGCTTTTTGAGTTCCAGCTGAAAAGTCATCGTGCGTCCCTCCGATTCCGGTGGTCCTCTTCAATCATCGCCAGGAAGGTATCCTCCAGATTGTCCACAGGCAGGCCCATTTGGGCGGCATGGTTTTTTAACTGGGGGATGGTCCCCTCAAACAACAGACGGCCATGATTGAGGATCCCTACATCGTCGGCCATCAGTTCGATTTCACTGAGCAGGTGGGAGGAGACGAGTACCGTACAGTCGTACCGTTGGGGCAACGAACGGATCAGGGTGCGGATCTCGTGGATGCCTGCCGGGTCCAGGCCGTTGGTCGGTTCGTCGAGGATCAGGATCGGCGGCTGTCCGATCAGCGCCTCCG
>ENA-ORRT01000844-ORRT01000844.1-human-gut-metagenome-genome-assembly--contig:-NODE-844-length-11883-cov-3.66892_pt1 | contig 11883 bp, 15 predicted proteins | sample MGYA00242181_ERZ509146 | MGnify/ENA primary metagenome ERZ509146 (study PRJEB26280, sample SAMEA2338624) | human gut metagenome | biome: human gut; feature: human-associated habitat; material: faeces...
TAGCGGGCCTCCTGGGCCACAGTCAGCCGTCCACCACTCTGGATATCTACACCCACGCGTTTGATAAGAACAAGAAAGCGGCCAGTCAGATTCTGCAGGAGGGGTTGGAGATTTGATGAACAACAGAGAAAAGAAACAGCCGCAGATCCCCGTCACCCATTGCTCCTGGTGCGGATCGTATGATCTTGGGATCGGCTGGCAGCAGAACGAGGCCATCGTGACCTTCCGGCGGAACGCACTCCTGGGCAACCGGCTGAAGTATGTGATCTGCCGGAACTGCGGAGCGGTCTTGTACCAGTGTGTGGCAGAGCCGTGGAGGTTTCCACAGGTGGAATAAGGGCACGGAGACGCCAACCCCCTACCGCAAAACACGAAACTTTTATAATACCAAAACCGCCAAAAGCAATTTGCTTCCGGCGGTTTTGGTGCACTTAGCCTAATTCGGGCCAATAGCCTACAGAGATGGGGGTATCAAGCGATCAAGCAGGAAGCCGTTGGGCCCCCAGGTATTTTGTGGTTTTGCAATTTTGGGGGAAATTGCCAAAAACCCAGAGCCATTGCAGCACAATGAATCCTGGTTTTTTCCGAATAGTGGTCTTCGTATGACACTGTACGATTTACTGGTCAGAAGTGCCAGTTGGGAGATCCCATTCTCTTACCTGGTCGAAAAATGGACGCTGCAGGCGATCACGAAAGTCTTCCAGATCAGACTCCGTCCAGATGTACAAGCCCTGCCGGGTCTTTTGACCGGTCTTTCCAAAAGCAATCCCATCTGTCACAAGCTGCTGCACAGATTTCGTATTGCATAATGTGGGATAGACATTTCCGGCGATGGCCGCTTCCAATTCATATCCGACAGCATCGAAATATTCCAGCAAGCCAATGGATGCATACCGCATACCCACGGCGTAACGCACAGCTCTGTCGATATCGGCTGGTTCCGCGACTTCCTGCTCAATGAGGTCAATGCATTCCCGATACAGGGCCTGAGCCAGCCGATTGATAATGAACCCGGGAACGCTGTGTTTGAGGATTACTGTCTGCCGGTGCAGAGAGTCCATCAACCCCCTGGCCCGCCGGAGCGTAGAGGGACTCGTTGCCTTGCATCCCACCAATTCCACCAGCGGCTACAGATGAATCGGCTGAAATGGGTGGGTGATCAGAAAGCGGTCGGGATTGGGAATATCAGCTGCGAGTTGGTCCGCGTCCATGGAAGACGTACATGATGCAAAAATAGTATCCGACCCGCAGAGGGAGGCAATCTTAGCATAGACCTCCTGCTTGACATCCGGGTCTTCCGAGACCGCTTCCAAAATAAAGGTGCAGCCTTTCAGCGCCTCCGGATCATCAGAAAAGGTCAGCAGATTCATTGCTGCCGCCTTATTTTCTCCGGACGCCAGTCCCTCGGCAATAAGATCATCCCAGTTATGCTCAATTGCGCGTTTGCAGCGACTGATTCCGCTGCTGGAGTGTCCAACTACCACAGTTGCATACCCATTGCCAGTAGTCAAGGTGGCCTGACCGGAGCCAATAGTACCCGTTCCGTAAATACCAATGCTTTCTTTTTTCATCATGTTGCACCTCTTGCGATATGATAGATTGCGGCCTGGAGATTCCAGGCCGCAATTTTTTGTTATGCCAGGCCGAACAGTGCGCACAGTGGAATCAGCAGTAATGTTTCAACAATAGGCGCAATGACGGACACCACACAGACGTGCCAGTAGCCCTGCCGGTGAGTGGTGTGGCTGTGGTTGAGGATGTTGCACACAAAGCCGCTTTGCGGAGTGGAATCCAGAGTGCTGGATGCTACCACGATCACCCGGTGCAGCGCCTCGGCGTTGACACCCATAGCCAGAAACCTCTCACCCAGGATGGGGCAGACAATGGCCATGCTACCGGAGGAGGAGTTCATAACTCCCGCCATCAGCATGGTGGCGATGCCGGCGATCAGCAGGGGATTGCCGTCCAGATTGAGGACAAAGTCCGTGATTTCCTGGAAGGCAGGCGTAGCAGCGACCACGGCGCCATAGCCTGCTGCTGCGGCGGTAATGGAGATTGTCTTCAGGCCGGAGAACACGCTGTCCTGCACCTCGGAGCTTATCTCCTTCAGACTGTGGGGCATTTGCTTGAAGTAGAACACAAATGCCGCCACGATGCCAGCCAGCAAAGAAGTGACAATAGGCTGTTTAGCCACATTCAGCACCAGCAGGATCACCAGCATGGGCAGCACAGATGCCAGCACGGAGGGGCCGGAGATCTCTTTACCTACTTCAGCGGCGGAAGCCTCTCCTTCCAGTTCTTCAAAGTGTTCCCCGCGATTCTTGGCCCTCTTGACGACCCACATCACATAGGCGGTGCAAAACACCAGCTTCAGCACAGTGGAGATCATGCCCGGAACAGCGGCGGCAGCCAGCCACTGTGGTACCAAGATAGACCGTGGGTGTCGCGTTCTGGATAGAGGGTGTGAAGGGCGCGGTCATAGTCGCACCGACACAGCCTACAAAGTAGGCGGCAGCAAAGAACTTGCGGGGGATGTCCGCCTTGCGGAACATGGCCATAGCCAGCGGGTACATGGTGAACATGGCCACGAACAGGTTGACCCCGCCCAATGTCAGGATAATGCCCATGATAATCAGGCCGATAATCGCAAAGCGGTCGCCGAAAGTCCGGAAGATAAAGGTCGAGATGCTGTTGGCCGCACCGCTGATCTCCACCAGCTTTCCAAAGAGCGCACCCAGCATGAACAGCAGGAAGAAATCTCTTACGTAGTCTCCAAAGCCTGTCATATATGTGGCAGTAATCCCATCATACAAATCCATCCGCTGTGTCAGCAGGAGAAAGATAGAGGATAGGATCGTGGCGATGACGATGGGGACATTTTTCAGGACCAGCGCGATGAACAGCGCAATGGCCAACAATAAAAACAGGATATTCATTCAGAACCCTCCTCAGCGGATACAGGATAGACTTCGTGATCCAGTACGCGTACATCGTGGCCGGGGATGATCTTGATATGGTCTATCTGTTCCAGCGTCTCTATTTTTTCATAGGTTTTGAAATATGCTTTTACATCGGAATGCAGCCCGCCGATGATGTGCCGGAGCTTTCCGTTGCCCTCCCAGTTTTGATACAGGTTGATACAGTCGCCTGCCAGCAGATACGGGCCGTCCTCTGTAGAGACCAGTACACCTTGGATACCGTCGGAATGACCGGGCAGCAAAATCAGGCGGATGCCGTCATCGATCTCAGTATCCCCATCCACGGTGACCAGCTGATCCCTGGCGCGCATCCAACTGGATACCACGCCGTATTGCGGAGACTCGTAGGTGGCACGATGGATGGGTAGTGGATCCAGTGCATATTCCAGTTCTGATGCCTGTACATAGATCTTTTTCCCAGGAAATTTGTGATTGCCGCAGCTGTGGTCCCAGTGAAGATGGGTGTTGATGATATAGTCCAGGTCTTCCGGCGCTAAGCCGAAGTCGCGCTTCAGGACTTCCACAATCTCACAGCCGTCTGGAATGTTTAAAGGCATATGATACTTGGCGCCCCATTCGGTGTCACAGGGTCCGGTGTCCACCAGGATCTTTCTGCCGTTGCTACCCAGCAGTAAAAAGGAGATGAAGGGGCAGGTCATTTTGACGCCAGGATCCACCATATAAGTGAAGCTGGACTTATCATGTACCGGGATCTCACCCAGATATATGGGATAAATCTTATACGTTGCAGGCATATGGCTCTCCTCCTCAATAGGGGTATACATTGTGTTCCAGCACCTTCATATCATGGCCGGGAAGGATGACCTTGAAATCAATCTTGTCCATCTTTTTGAAAGTCTCTTCATACTCTCTTAAGTCTACATGAATACCGGCAGGTACATGGCGGTACTTGGCATTGCCTTCCCAGTTTTCATAGATATTGACAGTATCGCCAGCAATAAGATAATAACCATCCACTGTATTGACACGTACACACTGGGAACCAGGTGTGTGTCCGGGGGTCAGGAACACCTCGATGCCGGGAACAATCTCCTCATCACCGTCCAAAACCACCAGTTTTGTGCCCGCAGAGGCCCAGACAGGTGTAAGGCCGCACTGGGGAGACTCGTAGGTGTACCAATGCAGTTCCACGGGATTGATGGCATACAGGACTTCCCGCTTCTGGGTATAGACTTTTTTGCCGGGGAAGCAGTCATTGTTCTGGCAATGGTCCCAATGCAGGTGGGTGCAGATAATAAAGTCGATATCTTCCGGCATCAATCCGTGCTTTTCCAGCACCTTAAGCAGGTGGACCTCAGGAGGCACGTCAGCTTCCACATGACTGTGATATTTTTTGATGATCTCCAGATTTTTTGGACCAGTGTCCACCAGGATATTCTTCCCATCGCCCTGCACCAGGAATGCCAGGTAGGGGGAGTGCATCTTGACGCCGTAGCCAAACGTGAATGTGTGCATGGATTTTTCGTACTTGGTCATCTCACCCAGGTACAATGGCTTGATGGTATAGGTCGGTTTGCTCATAGCAGGCCCTCCATTCATACGTTATCCAAATCTACATCCAGCAGATAGGAGCAAAGGCACTTCCCATGGGTATCCAGCCGCAGGCTGCGGGTCACGCCGCCGCCCAGCGTTTTGGTCAGGACGAAATTCAGCGCGCCGATCTTGGGCAGCTCATACCGGGTGACTGTCCCGCGGCAGTATCCGGCAAATACCTTGGCTACCAGCTCAACTGTGACTTTTTCTTTGATGAACTCGTAATCCTTCATATCGTAGGCGATGACAGAAATATTGGAGATATCGCCTTTATCGCCGGTTCGGGAGTGTGCGATTTCCAGCAGCTTCATCTTACAAAACCTCCTCCGCATAAGAGATCTCGATATCTTCACGAGGCACCAGGACAGACAACACCGCGACCAGCTCCGTGATATGGCGTTCCATACCGCCGCAGTTGGCGGGGCCGTCAATAGTGAAGGCATCCACCTCATTGAAGATCATGGTAAGCATCTCTTTTTCAGCATCGCGTACGGCAACCCGCATCCGCAGCTCCAGCGGCTCGGCTCCGCCGGGGAACCCCTCCGACAGATCCCGTGGATACAAGGAGTTATAACCGATGATATCCACCCGGTGTTCTGCGGGACGGTAGTAGGTCTCAATGATCTTTTCCATGGTCTGAACAGCCAGTATCGTCCGTTCAAAACACTTGGGGCCTCCGAAGCTCAGTCCGCAGCTCCCGATGTACCCGTCTTTGTATCCCACACTGACTTTCAGCGTGTCGGTCCGGGGGCGGCCGGTAGCGCCTGTTACCCGAACACGGTCCTTTCCGACCTGTTCAAAGGCAACTTTGGAGAAGTCTGCCACACAGTCTGGCGTATAGTAGCTGGAGGGATCGTGGATTTCGTAAATCAGTTGCTCTGAACAGGTCTGCACGTCTACGCGTCCGCCGGTCCCCTCCAACTTGGAGATCTCGATGGTGCCGTCCTCACTGACATCCGCATAGGGAAACCCCAGATGCCACAGATCGTCTACATCCTTATATCCGGGCACGCAGAAGTTACCGCCGCTGACCTGTCCGGAGCACTCCAGGAGGTGCCCGACCACGGTCCCCTTGCCCATCAGGTCGTAGTTATCCATAGGCCAGTTGAACTCGTAGACCAGCGGCCCGAGGAACAGCGCGGGATCGGAGCAGCGGCCGGTGATGACGATATCGGCGCCGTCCTTAAGAGCCTGCACAATGCCGGCACAGCCCAGATAGGCGTTAGCGGCCACCTTGTTTTTCAGATTGCCCAACCGCTCTCCGGTTTCAAAAACAGGGTAGTCTGCATACCGGTCCAGACGGTCAAAAATGTCGTCTCCCAGCACGCCTACAATCTTCAAGCCGGAGATCCCCGCATTTCTGGCGATCTCTGCGGTTTTCTCTACAGCTTTCTGAACATTTGCCCCGCCCATATTGGTAATGACTTTCACATGGTTTTTCACGGCAATGGGCAGGATCCTCTTCATACGATATGTGAGGTAAGGATTGTAGCCGATGTTGGGATCCAGGTTTTTCTCCTTTTGTGCTATGGCGATAGTCCGTTCCGCCAGACACTCCAAGCAGAAGTAGTCCAGCTGACCCTTCTCAAGTAATTCAATTCCGGGTTCTACCCGATCATTGCTGAAGCCTGCGCCGGAGCCGATGCGAATTGTCCGCATTTGAAAAAATACCTCCCTCTCAATGATGTTTTTTTGATGGCTGGTTTTGTTGGAACTTCTCGATTGGGTATCCTCTATAAATAATTTAACATTGCAGAAAATGTGACTCAATGTTACAATGGTATCAATTTGATGGCTGGATTTGTACTCATGGAATAAACCCTCTCTTCAAGCGAAAGGAGAAGCTGTGCAAAATGGACAATCTTGACTATGGGGAAATCCAGGAATTCTTGAGCTTTTCATTTCATTACAACAATATGGACCTGCTTGTGAACCGAGCAGCAAAGGTGCTGAAAAATCCCATTGCAGTATTTGACAAGAACTACTACACAGTATCATATTCTGATACTGCTGATGTACAGGATGCTGTGTGGATCGCCGGAAAGGAGAGGGGGTACTGCCTTTTCGAATATGCGGCCATGCTCCATGGGGTAGAGAATATGCGGGGAACTCCGCTGCCCTTTCAGATCTTTGATGACTGGGGACCTCACCGGAGGCGGATATGCCCCCTGATCTCCAACTCTCTGACCATCGGCTATCTTTCCGTGCTTGAATATCATAATGTTTTTGACATAGTCCCTGGGGATATCTACGATCTTGTGGCAGGCGTATTGATAAAAGAACTCACCATCGAGCAGGCGATCAAGCTCAGCCACCAGAACGACTCCACAGAAATGCTGTTATCCAGCATTCTGAATGAGGGCTTTGCCAATCGTGCGCTTTTTCTCCAGAGGATCCTGGGGACCGTTTTCGAGCAGGCCGGCCCTTATTCCCTGATTAGCATCAATATGCACGCGTTTTCTTCTCGAGTCTCCGGAGAGCGGCATTTCAAGGCACGTTTGGGAATGATCTTTCCAAAGGCGTGGTCCCTGTTTTTCAGAGAATATGTGGTTTTACTGGTGGAGTGCGAAAAAAGCAGGCAAATTCCGCAGGACGGATTGCAGCAGTTGGAGGGATACTTGTCAGAGCATAATCTGTGCGCCGGTATCAGTGATACATTCTCAGACCTGTATGAGATCCGGCGTTACTTTAATCAGGCTGCCATGGCAGAAAAAATGGCCAGAATCTCCGGGGGTGATGCCAGGATCGCCCAATATGATGACTACAGGCTTTGGAGGCTTGCTGCCTCGATCCCCGCAGAACAGCGGACGGACTATGTCAGTGCTTTTTTGCGTAATCTGACGGCATACGATATAGACAATCAGTCCGACTATATAAAAACATTGTTTATCTATCTGAAAAACGGACAGAGCTTGGCTTTGACGGCCCGGGAACTGCATGTACATCGAAATACAGTCGTGTACCGGATTGAAAAAATGCGTGAACGGTTCGGCGGTGTGTTTGATTCTCCTTACCATAATCTTCAGAATTTTTTTGGTTGCCTGCTTTTGCTAACCTCTGAGGGGCAACCCGGATCCATGGATTATTTTGATACTATTTAACAATATCTTGTCTATTGCTCCATATGTTGGGACGATCTTGCGACAGCTTTCTCAGCAAATTCCGTTGAACGCCGGAGCTGGTCAAAAAGCCAGATTTCTGCCAAAATACTGATAAGCGTTAAAAGCAAGAAAGCCACCACAATGCAAGGGTCTCAGTGAGTTTGTACAAATTCTCGTCATTTGCAAAAAGGGCCAGATCCATTGCGCCGCAATGGATCTGGCCCTTTTTGCAAATAGTGGTCAGGCTCACACAGCTCGGTTCAACCGGCTCACCAGATCAATGAATCCTCCTGTATTTAACGTTTACGAAAGCAATATGCTTTCGGCAGTTTTTGTCAAGTGTTGCAGGTCACTTCTCAAGAGGAAGTGGATCGGAACATCACGTTGGCGAAGTACACGGAGCTGTGGCACCGGGAGATCCTCCCGGCAAGCTGGCCAAGTCCACTCTGGCCCGGGACCGGCAGGACATCGACCGCTTCCTGCCGGTTCTGGGACATTACAAATTGACGGAACTCCGGCCCGAGCACTTCCGGCAGCTCTACGCTGATCTGCGGAAAGTGAAGAATCAGAAAACAGGAAAGCCGCTCTCCGAGCATACCGTGGAGGGCGTACACGCGACGCTGTGTACGATCCTCTCCGATGCCATGGAGGGCGGCTTTCTAAACCATAATCCAGCATGGCGGACGTACCGCTATACGGGGAGGAAAACGGAAAAGAAGATCGCGGACCCGGAAACCCTGCAAAAGATCATCTCCGCGCTGGAGGAAGAGAGTCTCAAGCATGAGGCCTACTTCAAGCTCATCATCTGATAAGAACAAAAAGGCGGCCAGCCGGGCGCTTCAGGAGGGGCTGGAGATTTGAAAATACCCGAGATGATCAAGAGGCAGGAGCCGAATCGGTTCCTGCCTCTTTTTTGCTGTAACGAGAGATATTCACAGTTCCTCAGCCTTGAAGGCCGTATAGCCCTCATAGTAGTAGCTGTGGTCGATGCCCTTCATATAGACGTCACGGCTGTCGACCTCGTCCGTAAGCGCATTCTTCAGGATGTGCTTGATCTCCGTATCCCGGATCGGACTGCGTTCCATCGCCAGCAGATAATCCTCTTTATCCACGCGGCTCCAGTCGACCACCTGGCGCATCTGGACTTTCAGCAGATGATCCAGCCAGATGCGGGTGCTGCGCCCGTTGCCCTCACGGAAGGGGTGGGCAATGTTCATCTCCACATACTTCTCGATGATCTCATCAAAGGTGGACTGCGGCATCTTTTCAATATTAGCAAGGGCTGCTTCCAGGTACATCACCGGAGCAAAACGGAAATTGCCCTTGGCGATGTTGACGGTACGGAGTTCGCCGGCAAAGTCGTAGATCTCCTCAAAGAGGTGCTTGTGAATGAATTGCAGAGAGGAAAAAGTCCCAGCCTCCAGCTGATCCAGCAAGCCCGTCTCAAACAGTTCGACCGCTTTCTTTTTGCTGATCCACTCTTCCTCGCGGGCAAGGTCGGCAGAGGATGTGAGTCCCAGTTTATTCTCGAGTGCCATGCCAATACCTCCTTTGCCTAAATGAAAACAGAAGACACTTGCTTTCGCAAGTGTCTTCTGTTGGTACGCCCGGCTGGATTCGAACCAGTGGCCTACAGAGTCGGAGTCTGTCACTCTATCCAACTGAGCTACGGGCGCATATTCACTTGCAGGGGAATTGCTCTTGCGGGGAAACAGTAGTCAAATAGTAGTCAACGGCAACGTCTCATTTCCGCTTCGCAGCCGCGATCCCAGTGACCACAGGGCTTTGCGCTGCATCTCAACTGAACGAGCCTGAAATGTCGGAGTCTGACGCGCTATCCAACTGCGCTACAGGCGCATACATCAACATCTTCTTCAAACAGCTTATTTAGTATACCAACATTTTTCCACTTTGTAAAGCTTTTCTTGAAAAAATTTTTCTTAAAAAGATTGTTAAAAAAATTGACAAGTCCCTGATTTTGGTCTAAACTTAATTGAGAATGATTTAACAAATAGCAAGGAGTGACTTATATGCGAAAGGAAAACATCTCCGACGCCGTGATACGGCGTCTGCCCAGATATTACCGCCAGCTCACAGACCTCTGCAACCGCGGCGTCGTGCGCATCTCCTCACACTCCCTGGGGCAGGAGATGAACATCACCGCCTCTCAGATCCGCCAGGATTTCAGCTGTTTCGGTGAGTTCGGCCAGCAGGGCTACGGCTACAATGTAGAAGAACTGCGGGCCGAGATCGGTCATATCCTGGGCGTGGACAACAACCACCACCTCATCATGATCGGCGTTGGCAATCTGGGCCACGCACTGCTTCAGAACTTCCCATTCTCCCAGAGTGGGTTTACGGTGGACGCAGCCTTTGATGTCTCCCCCGCCGTGATCGGGACTGTGGTGAATAATGTGCCGGTATACGCCATGTCCGAGCTAGATCACTTCCTACAGGACCACCCGGTGGACGTGGTGGTGCTGACCATTCCCCAGTCCGTGGCCCAGGACACCGCCAGCCACCTCATCAATCTGGGCGTCAAGGGCTTTTGGAACTTTACCAACATTGAGCTCAGCAGTCAGCTCCCGGATGTGCAGTTTGAGAACATTCACTTCGCAGACAGCCTCCTGACCCTCAGTTACCGCATCGCCAACCGCTGACGCTCCAGCGTGGAAGGGAATCATCTATGACAAGGAAGACCAAGACTGCCCTCATCACCGTCTGCCTCTTACTTACCGTCACCGTTGTGTACGCCTTGGCCGCGGCCGGCGGGGCCTCCGATCCGCTGGCCTCCCTCTCCTATCTCACCGGCACTTTCACCGATGCGGTAGACCAGCGGGTGGAGGAAAAACTGGACGCCTCTGACCAAGCGCTGCTGAACGGAGACGCGGCTCCTTCCGACGGCGGGGCCGCCACGTGGATGGAGACCCGTCTGAAGGCAGGCGACGCCCTGACCGGCTCCACCGGCACGGGCGTCCTGTTGCTGGCGGGCGGTATGCAGGTCACGTTCAACTCCGGCGCTGTGGTGGATGTCACCACAGGGACCACCGTTACCAGTGGCAGTGCCCTTACAGCCAGCCACCGGTATCTGGTGGCTGAGGAAACCACCGCCGTGTTTACCGTCACCTCCAAGACGGCGGTTGTGGATTATCAGGGCCCCTACGCCTTCAGCTACTCCACCAACACGGACTACAACGCCATTGCTGCCGCGCTCAAGACCATGCACCTGTTTCAAGGCAGCTTCACCGGCTACGGAGAGGGATATGACCTGGAGGTCGCCCCTACCCGCCTGCAAGCCCTCATCATGTTCATCCGCGTCCTGGGCGAGGAGAATGATGCGCTGGCCTACACCGGCTCCACTCCCTTCACGGACATCACCTCCGGGACCCAGAGCGAGAAATACGTGGGCTACGCATACAGCAAGGGCTACACCAACGGATACTCCGCCACCACCTTCCGGCCCAGCCAGACGGTGACAGCCAGCCAATACATGGAATTCATCCTCCGGGCACTGGGATACAGCTCCGCGGACAACAAGGACCTCTCCGGCACACTGACCAATGCCTTGACCAATGGCGTCATCACGGAGGGCGAGCTGGCCGCCCTGCAGGGCGGCACGTTCCTCCGGGCGGATCTCGCATACGTCTCCTACTACGCGCTGGATGCCGCGGTGTCCGGCAGCAGGCAGACACTGGGAGACACGCTGATGGACAAGGGCGTCTTCACCGTTCGGGAGAAACAGGCGGCCGACGCACTCGTCACCAGCGGCCGGAAATAAAACCGGAACCCCTTTGCCGGTCCGGCATACTATGGATTGAGACCGGTTCGGTCGGTCTACGATTTCATAGGAGGTTCCGGTATGTGCAATAACGGCTTTGGCGGCGGCAACTGCTGCTGGATCATCATTCTGCTGATCATCATTTGGTGCTGCTGCGGCAACGGCTGCGGCTGTGGCTGCAACAACAACTGCGGCTGCAATCCCAATCCCTGCTGCTGAGATTTCATAAGATAACCAGCGCCCCGGGCCAAATGGCCCGGGGCGTTTTCCACTTCGCTGTTTTTTATAGGCGCTTACAGGATCCCCAGGTGCTCCAGAAGAATCTTTCCACCCAGAAGGATCAGGATCACACCGCCGGCGATCTCCGCCCAGCACTGGAGGCGGGCGCCGAAAAAGGTCCCGATCACCACACCCGCCAGGGAGATCACAAAAGTCGTGCAGCCGATGACCGTCACAGCAGGCAGGATGGCCA
>ENA-ORRT01000850-ORRT01000850.1-human-gut-metagenome-genome-assembly--contig:-NODE-850-length-11785-cov-2.77536_pt1 | contig 11785 bp, 5 predicted proteins | sample MGYA00242181_ERZ509146 | MGnify/ENA primary metagenome ERZ509146 (study PRJEB26280, sample SAMEA2338624) | human gut metagenome | biome: human gut; feature: human-associated habitat; material: faeces...
CTGAACATAAAAAGACCACTTGTTGGGTCAGATATCTTTCTAAGACAAGGAAGCATCCACTGTCCTATCTTTCTTGCTGTGCCAGATACGAACTTTCTGTACCGGTTAAGTCCACCGTCATCTCCACCAGGTATAAGACGGCTTGGTATACAGAAATCAGCACCGCTTTCCATAGCCTTATACATATATTTAAGTACAATTGGTGGGTGCTGTAAATCAGCATCCATACAAGCCATATACTCACCCTTGGCAAGTTCAAATCCCTTAAGAACTGCTGTTGCAAGACCTGTTTCACCTGTTCTGTGTTCAAGTCTTATCTGTGGAAAATCCTTAGCTACTTCCCTGATTACATCAGGTGTATTATCTTTACTATCATCTACGAATAATATTTCATAATCAATTCCCTTAAGTGCATCATCTATCTGTGTCACCAGATTTCTAATATTCTTTCCCTCATTAAATGTAGGTACAACTACTGATAACATATATTTTCTCCTTTTAATATTCTTATACCAGATTAACTCCAGTATATATAATTGTAATTTAAAAAGCGTGTTAATTATAATACCAATATATAAAGATAGCAAGTCTTTTCACATAAGCAGACCATCCCAGAAGTACCATGCCGATATTACAACAATCTCAACTATAGACAACAACGTAATTATTCCATACCGTACATACCTGTTACAGCCTGCGATTATCTCTGCCACTCCTATATATATTACAAATGAACCCATTATAAATCTCAATGTACTCATAACGCTTGATGTAAGCGGAATAAGAAGTACTATTATTCCAAATATTCCAAGTGCATAATGCTTCTTTCTTATCATCGCTGCATAAAGCATAAGTGTTATAACGCAGAGCCAGCCAAGTATTATTCCATTGAGTGTCTTAACTCCTGATGCCGCTGAGAGCTGCCCTGTACACGACTTAAACAACACTCCGATTACCGGAAACATTTTCTGTGTCCTCCACGCTCTCTGGACGTGGTAAAATGCCCACGAATCACCACAAAAGTATCTCAGATAATTCATATATATGAATATGCCAAGAGGGCTTATCATAATAGCCACAAGCTTCTTTGGTTCTTTTATGACATTTTTAATAAAAGTTCTTATAACACTGGCTAAGCTTATATTTCCAGCTATCAGAATACCAGCTTCTTCTGTAAGCATACACTTATCTATTATACCAGCTTCTTTATTATCTTTCATTTCTGAATTATGCTTAGCCCTGCACTCTGCACAGGTCTCCATAAACATATATGTTATAAGCACAAACACAAGCATACAGCCAACAATTCGTGTTGCACTTGCCATCGCCGCCGCTATTCCTGCCGCCATATAATTATGTCTGGCAGAGTTATAGAAGCAGAGTATAACACACAATATGAATAGTGCTTCTGTATACATAGCACCATAGTACACGGCAAATGGTCCTGCAAGCATAAGAAATATAATAATATCCTCAACTGTCTTTTTATTATATTTCTTCATATCAAGCTCTATATCTGCATACTTAACCGCATAATACACTGCTATAATTATACATATGTTGGAAACTGTCATTCCAACGGCATATGTATCTATACTTCCCATTGTGACAAGTCTTACTGCCATACACACAAGAGGGTATAGCGGGAAAAAAGCCCAGCTTGCCATACCTGATGACTTAGGAGGCTGGTAACCATTCTCCACAATCCCTTTATACCACTCTGCATCCCACGGATTCATATAATACAGCCATTGGTGCGGCTCATCAGCAATAAGATTCATCACCGGAACCATTAGAAGCATAACTGCCCTTGAAATAAGCCATACTGCTATTATCTTCACCAAAAGCCTTAACCGTTCATTATCTTTATAGTATCCTGCTACTGCTTTAAACATTCACAACCCCAATATCTGTTATTACAATATATACTGTATATTCGCAATCACGCTGGCAACAAGTGGAATTGCAAACATAACAACTGCAAGCACTGCAATTATTGCAAGATATACACCACTTGCACACATTCCTAACCACTGAGGAACATTTATCCCTCTCTTATGGTCAATAACCATAAGAACTATCATAACAATAAGAATAATCAAAGATATAATTATTCCTGCGTTTCTTCCTGATGGTTTAAATGTAAATACAATCTCATTACTTCCATCATTAATATTAACTCCTGTAAATATTCCAGCAATCTCGTCTGTATCACACTTTACTCCATTAACTGTAACTGTCCAGTTATCACTCTTAATGATTGGAATTATTGCATAATTATCATTACCGCTTCCGTCAACCTTTATAGTAACTGAGTTATTAGTATATGTTACATCACTCTGCTTATCAGCGTATTTATCGCACAGTGACTGCATTTTATTAAGGTCAATTCCTGCGATTGTGACAATCGACTTATCCGTGATTGCATTACCTGCTGAATCATATGGTCTTGTATATTCTACCTGAACCTCAATATCTTCATCATAAAATGTTCCAAGATATATAAGTCCGTTATTATAATCCGTTGTGTAATACTTATTTTTTACATTCCCTATTGTCGGTATTGCAATCTCTTTACCATTAACAGTTATCTTTACACTTCTGAAAAGATTAGATACATTGGCATCCGAGTCGCCTATATTACGGTCAGTAACACTCATATATACAGCCTTTGTTCCTGTTACAGAATCCTTATAAGTCTGTATGATATGCTTATTCTGTGTTGTTCTGTAATCTTCCAGATTATCAGAAGCTATATTATCTTCTGCAACATGATTATTATTTACAGTAATCTCTTTAGTATCTGTCAGAGTACCATATTCCGTAACAATACCACTTGAATCATGGCTTAATGCACTATACATAATATTGTGCATATATATCCAGTCCTTTGAGCAGTTATTATCATTATAATCTTCTGACTCTACAGACATTGTTGCTTCATTCTTAGTAAAATCTTTATTAAAATCTACATTTTTTACAGATGAGTCAGTAACCATTGCAAATGGCAGCTGGTAATTAGCTGTATAAAGCTTATACTGACAGCCATCAGTTCCAACCTTCTTAAGTGTATACAATGAACTGTCTAATCTGTTGACATTAACAGCCTCCGTAATGTGTATAAGAGCATCGCTGAATACCGTATTACCTGAATCAAGCATCCAGAGGAAATACTTTGAATGTCCCCATCTTACTGTCTGCTTCTGGCTGTCCTTCTGAAGAGCTGCCGTAAAGCTTGACATTGCACCTCTCTTCATAACAAGAGGGTAGTTGGCATTAAAGCTTAAATCCGGATTAGTTATTCTGTCTACCGGTGATGAGGCTATTTCAAGATTATTAGCCGCTTCCACTGCAAGCTGTACATAATCTCCATACTGATATGGCGTATAAGTATAGAACTTAGGTGGACCTGTCATAGCGATGGCACCTATAATTATCTCAACAGCCATTAATCTTATAATACTGTTAATTCCATATCCGTCTTTTCTAACTATTACATTAATTATATGCACAACAAGCATAATTGCGAATACTGCTATAAAAAATGCAAATGCCCTCTCGTAGGAATTAACTGGAATATACTTATATCCAAGTGCAAATGCAACGCATACTACCACACACACTGCACTTAATATTATATTCTTCTTTTTATCTTCTTTGCTATCTGCAACTATAGTATCTGCATACATTGCTGCAAGACATATGAATGTAAATGCTATAATAAATCCATTTCTTAATGTATATCCATTATATGAACCAAAATGCCACATAATGTTAGTACCCTCTGCAACTGCCTGAATAACCATTATTGCAAAGAGTGATACTGCATACCAGTTACGCTTTCTTAAATCTATATCCATCTTATACCGCGGTAACTTTCTGCTTCTATGTATGCCTGTAAATATAAGCACAAGGAATATTCCCATACCATAGAACATCATTATTCTTTCAAATTCGCCAAGACTGAAGCTTCTGAATGTCGGATTAGAAATCCATGACATATACTGCTGTACAAGGCTTAATGAGTTACCGGTTCTCTGTGACTGTGAAAGTTGCGAGAATACCGGAAGAAGCACAAAGGCTGAAAGTCCAATTCCCGTAAATGTACCTATCCCTAAGTTCCACGCACATTTTCTTCTCTCTTCTTTGTCACATCTGAATATAATATACATTCCACCGGCAAGGAGTATGTATACAACTGACATTGCACTGATATAATAGTTAATAACAAATAACAATGCCAGCATAAGAATATAGAAAAACTTCTTTCCTGTCTTTTCCATAACATCTAAAGACATCATAAGAAGTGGAAATAAAGCAACTATATCCATCCAAGGTGTAAAACATGAAGCGTATAAAAGCACATAACCACAAAATGTGTATGCAAGTGCAAATATAACTTTAGTCTTATATGTTAATTTCTTATATCTTCTATTAAGAAATGCATACATTGTAACTGACATAACAAACATCTTAACAAGTGTAAGAATTGATATGAATTCCAATATATAATCTCTTGGACATAGATATAAAAGCAGGTTAAATGGACTGAACATTGAGAACGCTGATATACTCATACTCACATTAGTTCCGAGTCCTGTATACCAGTCAAACCACACACTTGCATCACCATGCATAGCATCCCACAAATGTGCATACAGTGGAGCAACCTGCTGCATATTATCAAATAAATCTATTCTGTTACTTCCAAAAGGCCATATTCCCTTTACAATAAGAACAAATATCATAACAAGTAGTGTTATAATTCCAGGAATAAGATATGAAGCTATCTTTCTTCCCTTTTTATCAGAACTGTTATTCATTCAAATCCTCCGTTCCCATCTGATTATACATGTGTAATTATACAGGTTGATCTGCCATTTACGACAACATTTCTCTTGCCTGCATTAATAAAGAAGCTTTCTCCAGCCTTAAACTTAAGTTCCTTGTCATTGTCATCTGTCATAATTGTTCCTTCACCGTCAATTACAATTACTGACAGAAAAGAAGCTTCATCAACTGGTATCTTGGCTTCATCTTCTATTTCATACTTGATAACCTCAAAGTATTTGCACTGTACAAGACGCTTTGACATATAATGCTCGTTATGTGTAAGCATAACATTGCATTTGTTATCTTTCTCATACTTAACTGGATTAACAACATCTAATGACTTGGCAATGTGAAGCTCACGCGGATTACCGAATTTGTCACGTCTGTCATAATCATACATACGGTATGTGCAGTTAGAATTCTGCTGTATTTCACATATAAATATACCTGCACCTATCGCGTGGATGGTGCCAGCCTTTACCATAACAACATCACCCTTTTTAACCTCTATCTTGTTAAGGATTTCTGTTATTGTATTGTTCTTTATACGTTCTTCTATCTCTTCTTTAGAAGAAGCTCTTGAAAGTCCGCAATACAGATATGCACCAGGTTCTGCATCAAGCACATACCACATTTCGTTCTTTCCATATTCATTCTCGTTCTCCAGTGCATACTCATCATCCGGATGTATCTGTATTGATAATGCCTGCTTGGCATCAATAAACTTTATAAGTACTGGGAATCTGTCCTGTGCCTGACATTTCCAGCCTAATGCTTCCTTGCCAATTATTGAAAGATAATCATTAAAGAGCATACCCTTATAATATCCTTCTGCAATACGACTCTGTCCGTCTGGGTGTGCAGAAAGCTCCCAGCTTTCTCCTATGACATCATAATCACATTTCTTGCCGTATACATCTCTTATCTTAGTACCGCCCCAGAGGTTATCCTTGAATGCCGGGTCAAGCTTGACAATCGGACAATTATCTTTTCTTACATAATTGCCGCCATTATCTGATGAATCCTGTCCATATATCTTAACCATATCATTATCAAGGATTGAATCACCAATTCCAACCTCTATAATGACAACATTAGAGTCTGTCTTGTTAGCAACCTTATGCTTAACACCGATTGGCACGAATACGCTATCATACTTATGGTAATCTTTAGTTTCTGTACCTATTGTAATAGTAGCTGTACCTTCAACAACTGACCAGTATTCTGCCCTTAATTCATGCTGGTGAAGATTCATCATCATTCCTGGAAATACTGTAACCTTCTTAACCTTATAACCATTAGAATAATTAAGAAGCTCGTGTATACCCCATTCCCTATAGGAGATACGATTATAATCAAAGTATGTTTCATATTGGTCAAGATTGTCTTTAATAATCTCTTTGATATTATCAGCAGATTTCTTTGATGAAATGTATACAGCATCTTCTGTATTGACAACTACAATATCTCTTAAGTCATTAGCAACTACAAGCTGTCTTTGCGCGTTGTTAATTACTGATATATTACTACAGTCATTCTTAATTATATTGTCAGGCTTATCATCACTATGGTGCATTTCAATATCACATACATTATCGATATCTTTCCATAAAATGTCAGCCTCTACTACTTTGAGATTGTCACAGTGTTCAAGAACAAGTGTTTCTATGCTTCCTGTAACTATGTCCTTCATTACATTTTCTGAGAAACGTATAGCCCTTCTTATAGCTGGAACTTTTCTCTTAGCTGTACGGCAGGCTATATACAATTCCGGACATTTCTTTCTTGTGATATTAACCATATCACCTGCCCTGAACACAAGTATTCCACTATTCCATAGATACCCCTCCTCATATGAATAGCAGTCTGCAATCTCAGATGTTGCATCATCAAAATCAACATTTGATAATATCTTAATTACATCATTGCCATCTCTCTTGATATATCCAAGATTCTTCGCCTGATATTCAGGCTTAACTCCAACTGCCGCAATTACGCCTTTCTTTGCTATCTCTTTAGCTCCTATGATGGCATCCTTGTATCCATCACCATCAATAAAATTGTCTGAATTAACAACTAATACAAATTCAGTTGGATTGGCAAACATTGTTCCAAGCATAATTGCCGCTGCTGTGCCCTTAGCTGTGCCCTCAAGAATAACTCTGTATTTCAGGCTCTGGAACGCCTTCATCTGTCCGTTTACAATATTCTTATATGCCTCATTAGTTACTATAATAAATTCATCACAATAAGGCAGATTTCTAACAACCGTTTCCTGTAAAAGTGAACGGCCTTCCTTAAATTTCATAAACTGTTTAGGATAATTTTTTCTGGACAATGGCCATAAACTATCGCCACTTCCACCTGCAAGAATTACACACTTCATGCAAATGTTCCTCCATAATTGTTATTTTTGCCCATCATTTTAATTAGCTGATACACCAGAAGCTGCTGATTTAACTGTGTCTGATGAACCTGAACTGCTTGAACTGCCGCTTCCTGTACTGCTTCCACTTGCTCCGTTATCTGTGCTTCCACCTGTAGTAGTGCTTCCGCTTGCTCCGCTGTCTGTGCTTCCGCCTGTAGTGCCGCTTCCGCTTGCTCCGCTGTCTGTGCTTCCGCCTGTAGTGCCGCTTCCACTTGCTCCGCTGTCTGTGCTTCCGCCTGTAGTACCGCTTCCGCTTGCTCCGCTGTCTGTGCTTCCGCCTGTAGTGCCGCTTCCGCTTGTTCCGCTGTCTGTGCTTCCGCCTGTAGTACCGCTTCCACTTGTTCCGTTATCTGTGCTTCCGCCTGTAGTACCGCTTCCGCTTGTTCCGTTATCCGTACTTCCTGTGTCACCACTTCCACTTGTTCCGTTATCTGTGCTTCCGCCTGTAGTGCCGCTTCCGCTTGCTCCGTTATCTGTACTTCCTGTGTCACCACTTCCATTGGTATCATTGTCTGTGCTTCCACTATTATCTGAACTAGTATTTCCTGTGATGCTATCATCATCAGATGTATTAGCTGTTGTCCTATTGGTTGTATTATTAGAACTGCTGCCAGTAGTACTTTGTGTTACATTCTCAGTCTGCTTCTGTGTAGTCTGTTCTTCTGTGCCTGCCTCAGTTGAAGCTGTTGCCGCCTCATTCTTCTTATTATTCTTCGTTGCAGCCTGTTCTGTTGTATACTGCATATTCTGGTATTCATAAGAAGCACTCTTCTTATTGCTCTTGCCAGCCTTAACTGATACAACAAGAATAATAATAAGAATAATAACTATTACACCACCTGCAATCCATGAAACCATCATTCTTGCCGGAAGTGTGAGTGCTGGAAAAAGTCTTTTAATGAATAATGTAACAGCATTTTCCTTTAATCTTTTTCCTGTTTTTCTGTATACAGAACTTACAGCTTCTCTTTCTCTATAATCATCATTATTATTATTCTCATCATAACCATAATCAGAATAATCACTTTCATCTAATGAATTGTAATCATTATCAGCGACTGCTGCCATATCATTATTATCGGCATTACCAGCTGTTTCATAACCTAATACATAACTTCTTATGCCTGCTAACCAGCCGCTTATATAAGAACTGTCAACATCGGTTACGCTCTCAATCGCATCAACAGAAAGCATCTCATAAGCATATAATTCTGTAAGCGACATTTCTATCTCTGATAAATTTCTAAAGCTCTCCTCCTGCTGGTCAAATGACTTAGGGCTTCTGAAGGCTATTGCCTTCTGCTTCATATATGTAACGAATTCTTCATCATCCTTAATATGAGTATATTCATATTCTCCTGTTGGTGCATTATTCCTTAATTCTTCTGCATTCTCACTTACCACACTTGTAAAGAAGAACGCAGATGCAATTGTTGCAACCTGCTTATGAATATTTCTTTCAAGGTTAAAATCACCTATTCTCTTACATATCTCAATAAGTGCCTTCTTTGCCTGGGTCATACTCTTTTCTTCGTTCTGATATACAGGGTATGCTAAAGCGTATACCTCTTTGTAAATCTTATTGCATAGTTCCTTTTTCTCAGCTTTTCCGTCAATCACATCCTGTACTAACTGTGAAAGCCCGTCATCTTTATTACTCATATTCATCTCCTGATATAATATTCTTACTAACGTACCAAACCTTAAAATAAGAACACTTTATGTGTGCCTTCACTATCTACTCCGTTATGAACAGAATAAATGTGAAAATGCTCCACTTAGGCATTCACATATTATTATACCACCTCCCACAATAATTGTCACTACAACAAAAAAACAGCAAATAAGCGGCTATAACCTGATTTTCGCCACTCATTTACTGTAATTATTAAAAATTAGCATATATAAAATCTGATGTTGTGCTTGTACTTCCATATATAAGTATAAACATTATAAATCCTATATATATAATCCATCTTATTACAATATTATATGATGCTATTGTTTCTCTTATGTTAATCCCCTTTTCTTTTAACAGACTGACAACAAATATAATAATACAGCCTGCTATAACACTTAGCAAATCCTGACTTGTAAGCCCTACAGCTTTAACAGCCGCCATTGAAAGCTGTGATATATGTGCCTTTGTAACTGTCTGTACCAACATAGCATTAGCAGCTCTTAAATCATTTGCCATATCAAAATAAAAGCCTATATTGACAAGAATAAATGTCCTTATAATGCAGAAGCCCTGATACCACCATTTCTTAGGATTGATATGAAGCTTTTCCTGTATCTTTGCATATACAGGTGCTAACATTCCACTTCCTGCAACAATTACGCCATTATATATACCATACATTATGTACTTCCACGCTGCTCCATGCCATACACCTACAACAAAGAACACCAAAATGTCAGCAAGTCCTACAGGAAGAAGCTTTCCAACATTGTTACCAAATTTCTTCTTGCTCCACTTGCCGAATTTAGCCATACTCTTAGATAAAGAAAATGGATAGAATATGTAGTCCTTCATCCATGTACCAAGCGTTATGTGCCATCTTCTCCAGAACTCACTTATTGAGCGTGAGAAATATGGCTGTCTGAAATTCTCATCCATCGTAATTCCAAACATCTGTGCAATTCCTATGACAATATCAATTCCACCGGAGAAATCTGCATAAAGCTGTATGCTATAAAGAAGCACTCCTAACACATTGTACCATCCGCCGTAATTCCAGTAATTATGGAATATGAGAAGGACTGCCGCATTTACCCTGTCAGCAAGTACCATTTTCTTAAAAAAGCCCCATAGTATTCTCTGGACACCGAACTGCAATTCTTTTAAATTGTAGCTGTGTCCTTCATACAACTGGCTTCCAAGTCTTTCATATCTTCCAATCGGACCTTGTAAAAGCTGCGGAAAAAATGAAACAAATAATGCGTGCTTAAAGAAATTGCCCTGAGCCTTATGCTTGCCTCTGTATACATCAACAACATAACTTATTGACTGGAATGTATAAAACGATATGCCAAGCGGCAGTGTCAGATTAAGAACTCCTATCTGCTTTCCACTTCCAAAAAGTCTTAAAACTGCATCTATATTTCCAAGCATAAAATTGGTATACTTCATAATCCCAAGCATTCCAAACGCTATAAGTACCATAGCCAGTACTATTTTTTTCTTTTTACGGACAATATTTTTCTTGAAATCTTTCTTTTCTTCCCTGCTTATTCCGTCCTGCGGTTTCTGCTCATTCAATCTGTCCAGAAGAATTCCGCCCCTGTATGTAACATATGTTGTCAGTAATAACATCCACACTGTCGAGATATCATAAGAAGCATAATATACATAACTTATTATAAGAAGCCATATCCATTGCAGCTTTTTAGGTATCACATAATATATAATAACTGCCGCTGCTATAAACAGAAAGAACTCAAAAGTCGTAAATGACATATCTTTCTCCATTCCTATGTATTTTCATATAATATATATGGCAGTTAATAAGACTTCCACTCAAGTCCTGTAGCCGCCTCATAATCGTCTTTCATTGTCTCATACATATCTTCATATGACTTGTAGAAATATTCTTCCTCATTAACATTTCCCTCTGCATCATCTGCAAGTACTTTTGCTAATACATCTGAATATTTAACAGCAAGTTCTCCATACATATGTCCTTCTGTATCCACATAACCCGAATCATCTCTTGGAAGCACAGACATAAGCGTCTTATTAAAATCATAATATTTAATATTGTAGCTATCAAATAATTCTTTAAGCTTTTCGGACGCCCTGTCCACCTGTGCTTCCTTAAATGCATCTGGTGTTATAGGTGTTGACACACATACAACCTTTATATCATTATCATTACAATAATCAAGAAAACGCTCAAACTGTGATATAACTGTTTTATCAAGGCTTTTAGCAGCATTTCCTTTCATTGTATTAACATATGATGGATTACCCGGCACTTCATTGATTCTATATCTGTAGCAGAATCCTTTTCCAAGATATGGACCACCTGCGGTTGCAAAATATCCATCTGTATCAAGTCCTGCTGACATATCATAATTCTTATATTCTTTTGTCTTTTTAAGTGCAATATTAGTCTTTGCCTTCTTTATCGTGCATTTCCAAGTCAGCCTTCTTGAAAATACATTTCTTATATCAAGTTCAGCCCTGTTATTCCACAGATATTCTGCCTTAACCCAAGTATCTTTCATCTGCTGGTATATAAATGACTTGGAAAAATGATTCTGGGACTGCCCATTCATCCAATAGTAATAATCTACATCCACAATTACCTGTTTAACATTATTACCTGAATCGACAACTGATTTCAATACATAATAAAAATCATCAACTGTCTCTCCTGGTATTCCCATATTAAACGAATTAACATTCATATATTTATCAAGATATTCTGTATCTATACTACATCTTGTATGTGAAGCTCCAAGCACTATTGTGTCGTAGCTCTCATTTGAACTGTTCACATCATTTAACACAAAACGTAT
>ENA-ORRT01000852-ORRT01000852.1-human-gut-metagenome-genome-assembly--contig:-NODE-852-length-11710-cov-2.20472_pt1 | contig 11710 bp, 10 predicted proteins | sample MGYA00242181_ERZ509146 | MGnify/ENA primary metagenome ERZ509146 (study PRJEB26280, sample SAMEA2338624) | human gut metagenome | biome: human gut; feature: human-associated habitat; material: faeces...
CGGCCAAAGTCCGGCGAAAATTCCTGGGCCTGGAATTAGAGGAGTAGCGCTGAATGGGCTGTCCCGTTGACCGGCCCAGCTCAGGAGAAAATCCTGAACCGCATTTTTATAATTTTTCACCGATATACATGGCGTGCTCCGAATAGGAGAGCAGCTCCGGCACCTCTAAAAACATTTTGCCGACCTGGATCCAGCTGTCAAACTCTTCCCGGCTCCTCGTCACAATGTCAAGCCTGTTCGGGCCCAGAATCCCCTCCTGCCCGAAAAGCGACAGCTTCTTTAGCGGAAATTGTTCCATAAAGGGAAGGATATTGTTTTGATGAAAGAAACACGTACTGGTAAACGCCGGGCCAGTGTAATTCTCCCCAGTGAGAATCTGGTCGAAGGCGGCTTTCGTCTCCGGATTGCCAAAGTCCTCCATGATAACCCCTGCATTTTGCAGATTGTAAAGAACCCCTGCAAACAGCAGAATAAAGGAGACATACAATTTTCCGCCGGGTTTCAAATGGGAAAGGGCGACCGAAACCGCTTTCTTCTGCTCCGCCTCTTCCTTTAAGTGATAAAGGGGGCCCATGAGGAAAACATGGTCAAACTGACCTAAATCAAGCTCATCCAATTCCAGACAGTTTTTTGCAAAAGCAGAAAAGGTGACGTTTCTCTCCTTCGCCTTTTCCTTTGCCAGCGCGATGTTCCCCTCTGATAAATCGACCAAGGTCACATCGCATCCTTTTTGCGCAAAATAGATGCTGTACCGTCCGGGGCCGCCCCCTACATCCAAAATCCTGTCCCCCGGTTTGATCCACCGCTCCATCATATAAGTGGTGAACAAAAACTCGAATGGATTGTTCTCAAGCCGCTCCCATTCCTTGACCGCGTTTTTGTCGTAATACGCTTGAACCGTCTCCCATTCTTTCTTCATTTGATCCCCTTCTTTCATTCTGTTTTTTCGTATAATGCAAAGAGCCTATTCAATAAAAATCATTTATGAACCGAATAGAGAAAATGAAGCATATCACCGTTATAATATTGCGTGATAAATTCATCCTCTTTACTCATACCGATACTTTCGGCCACCTTCACAGAAGCGATGTTATCCGCTTTTATGATTGAACACACCTTATCCCTATTTAATTTCTCAAAAGCGTATTTCTTACACCCCATAGCCGCTTCCCTTGCATATCCACAGTGCCAAAATTTTTCTTTCAGCAAATATCCAATTTCAAGCACTTGAATATTTTTGTAGGGCTGCATTGTTAGCCCCGCTTGCCCTATCATTTCACCGGTATCTTTTAATACGGCTGCCCACAACCCGAATCCATATTTTTTGTACCGGTCTATTTGCCGGTCAAGCCATACTTGAACATCATTGTCGGAAAAATCATGTTCGTAGGCATACATAACTTTGGGATTTTGCAAAATTTCAGCCAAATTTTGAAAATCGGTTTGCTTCATCTCTCTTAACATCAAGCGTTCGGTTTCTAATATCATTGGGATTACCTCGCCATCAATTTTGTTGTAACGTGGTTTTGGATTTTTCAGTATCTATCCCTTTTTCGCCTGTTCCAGCAGATACTGGGCGCGGTCATAGTCCTTCTTTTTGACGTAAATGGTGCACGTATGGCGCTCGCCCTCGCAGGGGATATAACCGCGCTCCGGCCGGGTGGAAAGGCGGTCCGGGTATTCGCTAAAGGTGGGAATTTCATTCTCCCGGAGCAGACCGCGGATGCGCGCCTCCTGCTCAATGGAATACGTGGTGGTCAACGCTTTTTTACTCCAAAACATCGCTATATCTCCTTTCTGAAATGACAAAGAGGCGTATCACTTGACTGTGATACGCCCCCTTTGATTATTGCTTTGCTCGAATATAGATATGCTTGATCTGGCGGTTATTCGTATCGCGCTGGTCGATCTCGAACAGGCCAGTGGAGCGGATCAGCGGACAGAGCTTGGAAAAGCCGTAGTTCCTACTGTCGAAAGAGGGCTGCTTTTTGAGCAGCATATTGCCCACATCCCCAAGAAACGCCCAACCGTTTTCGTCGGCCACATCCTCCACGGAGGTACGCAGCAGCTTGACAAATTTGCGGTCCAGCTTGCTGACCTTAGGCTCCTGCTTTTTGGCGGCGGGCTTCTTTTTGCCGGACGTTTTCTCCTCTTTTTCCTTTTTCTCCTCCGGCTCGGCGTGCTTGGCGATAATTTCCAGATAGATGAACTTATCGCAGGCCGCGATAAACGGCTGCGGCGTCTTTTTCTCGCCAATGCCGAGCACCTTTTTACCGGACTCTCGCAGGCGGAGCGCCAGGCGCGTATAGTCGCTGTCGCTCGCGACGATACAGAAGCCGTCCACCTTATCCTCAAAAAGGATATCCATCGCGTCGATGATCATGGCGGAATCGGTGGCGTTCTTCCCGGTGGTGTACCGGTACTGCTGGATGGGCGTGATCGCGTTCTCCAACAGCACCTTTTTCCACCCGGAGGCGGTGGACTGCGTCCAGTCGCCGTAGATCCGTTTAATGGTCGGCGTGCCGTATCGGGCGACCTCCTCCATCATCTCCTTGACATACTTATAGGATACATTATCCGCATCGATGAGCACGGCAAGGCGCAGATCGCTCAAATCCTGAACAGCGCTCATGCTTTTTTCACCGCGACGGCCACGCTGCCGTACTCCGTATCGATCTCGCGGGAGAGATCCGCATCCGCAAGCGCCTCAAAGGCGACGGAATCGGCCAGCAGCTCGGAGGCGATGTGTGCCTGATCCTCCTTCAGCGCACCGCCGAGGAATGCATCTGCCGTGACGATGGAGACGGCCACGTGCTGCTCCACCTGATAGCCCGCATCCTTACGCAGGATCTGGCACTGGCGGATGATGTCACGCACGGCGCCCTCCTTCTTGAGGTCGTCGGTGATGGTGGTATCGATGGCAACAACCATCTCCGCCGAGCACTCGGCGCTCACAATGCCCTGTTTGGTCGCTGTCTGGCGCTGGAAGATGGAAGGATCATATGCCTCCGCCCAGCCGGGAACCCGAACCTGCTCGCCCGCATCAAACTGAGCCACAAGTGCGGCCATTGCCTCTGCGTCAAGCTCCGCAAGGGACTGCTTCATCTTGTTGACATTCTGCTTGAGGACAGCGCCCGCCACCTTAAAGTTGACAGCCAGATAGGCATCCTCAAACACGGATTTATCTTCGATATATTGGATTGCCTTAATATTCAACTCGTCAAGCACGCTCTGCTCAAAGGTTGCGATCTTCCCGGCCTGCTCCGGCGTGCAGCAGACGTACAGCACGGAGAGCGGCTGACGCACCTTGATCTGCGCCTCATTGCGCAGGCGCATGGCCGTGGCAATGATATCGCGGGAGAGTGCGGTGGACTCGAGCACGCCGTTATCAGAGATCCCCTCAACAGGCTTCGGCCAGTCGGACAGGTGGACGGAGATCTCAGCGTTGCGCAACACCTTACGGGTCAGCTCCTGCCAGATGTGCTCCGTCATGAACGGGATGATGGGCGCCATGCAGCGGACACAGGCGTTGAGGGCATTGAACAGCGTCCAGTAGGCAGCCATCTTATCCGGGCCGTTGTCGGACTTCCAGAAGCGGCGGCGGTTGAGGCGGATGTACCAGTTGGAGATATCGTCCACAAAGGCCTCAAACTCCTTGACAAGCTGATACGCCTTGTAGTCATCCATATAGTCCGTGGCGCGCTTGATAAACTCATTGGTGCGCAGGATCAGGAAGCGGTCGACTGGCTTGAGCGACTGATCGTCCGGCTGATAGTCAGTAAGATCAGGCTTGTCGATCGCGGCATAGGTGTTAAAGAACGTAAAGATATTATAGAAAGAAAGCAGCTTGCGGCGAGCCTCATCGCCGAGGTTGAAGCCGAAGCGCACATCATTCGCAACAGGCGCGCCCGCATACAGATAGCGGATGGAGTCCGCGCCGATCTTCTCGGCGGCCTCATCAAATTTAATCATGAAGCCGGTCTTGGAGAACTTGGAGCCGTCCTCCGCGACGACAGAGTTATAGGAGAGTACACGCTCGTACGGGGCGCGGTCCTCAAGGACAACACTCATGAAGAGCATGGAGTAGAACCACAGGCGGACCTGCTCGCGCATCTCCGTGATCCACTCGGCCGGGTAGTTCTTTTTCCACTCCTCTTTATCGTCAAAATAACCGGTCGTGGAGAACGGAACAATACCAGCATCCAGCCAGACGTCGCCGATCTCCTGCACGCGGCTGACCTTGGCGCCGCAGTGCGGGCAGGTGATCTTGATATCATCAATCCACGGGCGATGCAGCTCCGGTAGCTGATCGACAGCCTCGCCGCCGAGCTCGCGCAATTCCTCCTTGGAGCCGACGACCGTCAGATGGCCGCACTCCGGGCAGGGATAGAACGGCAGCGGCAGGCCGTAGTAACGCTTGCGGGAGATATTCCAATCGCCCATGTTGTTGAGCCAGTCCACCATGCGCTTACCGTTGAAGGCCGGCTCCCACTTGACGGACTCGGCAGCCTTGATCAGGCGCGGGCGGAGCTCATCCGTGCGGATATACCACGCGGGAACCAGACGGAAGATGACCTCCGACTTGCAGCGCCAGCACACGGGATAGCTGTGCTCGATCTCCATGACCTTGTACATCTTGCCGGCCTGCTCCAGGTGCTCGAACACCTCGGGAGCCACGGTGTGGCTGTCCTTACCGGTCATCCAGCCAAAGCCGTCGAGGAAGATGCCCATATCGTCCACGGGCATGACCTTGGCGAGGCCGAGGCTCTCGCCGAGCTCAAAGTCCTCCGCGCCGCAGCCGGGCGCGATGTGAACGACGCCGGTACCCTCTTCCGCATCCACCTGATCCCAGAGGACGATGCGGTGATCGATATCCTTCTGGGCCTCAAAGTCCGGGAAGCAGGTCTCAAAGTGCATGCCCTCGAGCTCCTTGCCCTTAAACGCGCGCAGGACCTCTTTCTTATCATCGCCAATATACTTGATGGCGTTCTTGGCCAGGATGAGGTGCTTATCATCGCTGTGGAGGGAAACCTCGACGTAGTCGATATCCTCGTTGACGGCAAGTGCGACGTTGGAGGACAGCGTCCACGGAGTCGTGGTCCAAACAAGGATGTTGCAGCCGAGCTCCCGAACAGGGAGTTTGAAGAAGACGGAGTTGTGCTTGAGCATCTTGTAGGAACCGGTCATCTCGTGCTCCGAAAGGCTCGTGCCGCAGCGCGGGCACCACGGCATGGGCTTGTATTCGCGCTCAATCCAGCCGTTCTCATGGCACTTTTTCAGGAAATACTGGTGATATTCTTATCCGTATTGGTAAAGTAGGAGTTCTCCCAGTCCATCCACTGGCCCAGGCGCTTGGACTGCTCCGTAATAACGGACGAGAAATGCTTGACACGATCCACGCACTTGTGCGTAAACTTGTCCATCCCGTAGGCCTCGATATCCTTCTTGGTCTTGAAACCGAGCTCCTTCTCGACCTCAACCTCCACCCACAGGCCCTGGGAGTCAAAGCCGTTCTGATAGCGGCAGTCCTTGCCCTTCATGGCGTTGTAACGCAGGAAGGTATCCTTAAGCGTGCGGCCCCAGGCGTGGTGCACGCCCATCGGGTTGTTGGCCGTAATCGGCCCGTCGATGAAGCGGAAGCGCTCGTGCCCGGCATTCTTGGCCTTCAGCTTGCCAAAGCAGTCGTTCTCCTCCCAAAACTTCATGACCTCGTGTTCCATTGCGATAAATTCATTCTTATCCGCCATGATTTCAACCTCCGTCGGGAATATACTCGTTAACATTATAATTATACACGAGTTTGGCGACTTTGCAAGCCCTTTTGCAGTTGACAAGCGCCTTTTTGCGCGGTATGCTTATCGGTATGAACAAATCGAGGAGGCTCACCATGGAGATCAGGATTTTCACCGGCCGCGATACCGGTTTTGAGGACGCAAAAAAAATCCGCACCGCCGTGTTTATCGAGGAGCAGGGATACAGTGCGGATATGGAATTTGACGAGGCGGACGGCACGGCGACACACGCCGTCCTCTATCTGGATGGGGCGCCTGCTGCGACGGGCCGGATGATCGACCTGGGCGGCGGCGCCTTCAAGCCCGGCCGGATCGCCGTGCTCAAGGAGATGCGCGGCAAGCACCTGGGGGAAAAGATCGTCACTGCGCTGATGGACGCGGGGATCAAAAAGGGCGCGAAGGAGTTCCACATCAGCGCCCAGACGCAGGCGCGCGGCTTTTATGAAAAGCTCGGCTACACCTGTGTGGACGAGAGCAACGTATATCCCGATGGTCACATCCCGCACATTGATATGATTAAAAGGGTATAAATCAGGCGCTCTCCTTCTCCCCGACCTCCTCAGAGGCGGGGTATTTTTTTGCCATCCAGCGCTTGTAAAAGAACATGCCCACTGCGCCGAGGACTACCGTGGCCGCGTACACGCCGATGACAAGTCCCCAGTTGCGGTCGCCGAGGGCGCTGCCGCAGATGGTGGAGGAGATAATCGCTGGAAAACGTGCGATGGTTGTCAGCACCATAAAGGTGGGGATGTTGATGGGCAATACCCCCACCAGATACGTGATCACGTCCTTGGGCGTGGCAGGGATCAGATAGATCACAAAGAGCAGGGCATTGACTTTTTCCGCCTGCTGTAAAAACCGGAGGGACTTGAGCTTTTGCTCCGGGACAAAGAGATGGACCATCTTCATCCCCAATTTGCGGGTAAAGCCGATGATGATAAAGGAACCGATCAGCGTACCGATCATACAGTACAGGCAGCCGAGCCAGGTACCAAAGGCGTATCCGGTGCCAATCTCCAACGGTTCGGCCGGGATAATTTTGATAACGGTCTGGAGGGCGCGCACTGCGATGAAGAGCAGCGGGGCGGCCGCCCCCTTGGCATCGAGCCATGCGCGGAACCGCTCCGTATCGGAGACAAACGCCCACAGCGGCCCGCCATACAGGATACACAGCACAACACTGGTCAACGATATGGCGCCGATCAGTGCCACCACACCGATTTTTTTCAAGAGCTGGAGTTTCTCCTCCCGGGTGAGCTCCTCATGCTTTTTGCGGCTCAGACGGGCAAGTTTTGAAAATTTTGACACAACAGTTTGGGTCGTCAAGCAGAACACTTCCTTGGATTTTCAGACTTATACGGCGGCCGTACCTAAGGAACGGGATGGGCGAATGGCCGGCTCCTCCACACAGTCGCGCAGGCTGTTATAAAAGCGGTCGAGCTCGCCGCGGTAGCCGTCCTTCCACGGTTTATTTTTGCCGCAGTAGTGGACAATGACCGCTATCCTCTCGATCTCATCGATCGATTCCACACGCCTGTTCCTGTTAAAGCGGTTGTGATTGTGCCAGTAGGTCTCATCCAGATTGTAATAGAGCGCATCCACATAGGCCGTCTTTGAAGCATACATACCGTTTATAATATCCTGATCCTTCAGCGGCAGGCGGCCGCGGTTTTCACGGATGTAGTCGTAGATGGCGCGGACGTCCTGCTCCGCGCGCAAAAGATCCAAATTCATCAGCAGGACGCCGGCATTGATATACTGCGCCCCACGCGGCATCTTCAGCCGGACCCGATTGATCCACTGCATCACGTTGAACTGATGCGAGGCGCCGGCAAAGTACCGCCCGGTCAGATCCATCGCGTACAACTCATCCAGCGGATTGATCACAACAAGATCCGGATCCAGGTAGAGCACACGGTCAAGCGTTTCCGGCAGGAACTGTGCCGCAAGCAGCCGGTAATAGGTGGCCTTGGGGATCCGATCGTCCACCGGGGCGTCATCAAACATTTGGGGCGAGATTGGGACGGAATGGATCCGGATCCGGTCGCCCGGCACACGCTCGGCCAGATAGCGGAAGTCCTCCGCGGTGAGAGAGGCATGCGCCACGTAAACATCAAAGGTGTTGGCCGGATTGGAGACTGCGATCGAGTTGAGCATTACAGTCAAGGGCTTGATATAGCCGCTATCGAGTGTTACAAGAATATTCATTTTCATTTGTCAGGACCTCCTTTAACTGTCCGTTCAGAGTAAATGCGTCTGTCTGATTGATGGTTCGGACTCGCGCCGCAATTGTACACCGGCGCTTTTGGGGGAGCGATACCAGAATTCTTCCGATTCCCGTCCCAGGTATGCGGCTATCCCCTCACCGATTCCTATCATACCGGACAGCCATTACATTCCGGGAACATGGAACTGAATTTTTAGCGATGCTTTGATGAAGAATTCCGTACGATTTTCCGGCCGTCTTTTACAAAAAAGAAACAAAAATGAAACTTTTTCAAATATTCACGTCTACCCCTCCGCTTTTATCTTATCACGGTCACCCCTTTATTTCTCTAACGGGCGACTAACGTTTGCCTTACAGCTTTGTAAGGTAATGTACGGTACCGTGTCCCACCATGCTCCCTTTCGACCGCCCACTCGATTATATCGCCGAAGTAGACAAAAATCAAGCAAAAATTAGATATTCTACACAGAAAACAATTTTAACAAAGATATATATATATATAAATTGTACAAATTAGCCAGTGAGCATTTCACTTGATATACGGACATCCTGTTCCGAACAAACAACAGACAGGAATTGCATCTTGCCCCTATTATCCCCCAAGCCCGTTCAGGAAGCGGTAAAGGAAACGGTTAAGACTTTATAAAGAATTTTTACGGATATTCCAATACCAGCAGGAACGACTCCCCATCCGGATAGGTACAGACAAACTGGCTGCCCGAACGCTTGGCGATCAGGAAAAACTCCCTGCCGGTTTTCAGGTCAAACTGCGTGTTTTGCCGTACGACACGCACCTGCGCCCGGTCAAAACAGGGGCGCTCGCCGACCGACAGCCCTTCGATCTGGCGGGCCAAACGCTCATACAGCTCCATACGGCCAACAGGCGGATCGCCCGGGGAGGCGTTTGCAGCCAGCGCCCGCTCCAAATAGCGGGCGTAGTCCGGCTCCATCAATTCCTCCGCCGGAACGGTGATCTCCGGCGCTTTGGCATGCCGCACCTTTTCAATCAGCAGCGCGGCCATCTTCGGAGAGAAGAGGATAAAGTCCTGATCCCCTGTGACACGAATCCTGTACTCCCGCATCAGCACTCCACCCCTCTGAGCCGCTCCACCAGAGCCTCTCTGGAGAAGCTTTTCATCGACACAAGGGTAATGATCAGCGGTACGGCGATGAGTACGGCTGCATAGGCAATGGCAAAGGCAACCGGGAACTGGAACGCCATATAATAGGCGCCCATATCATACAGCACATTACTTAAAATATATCCACAGAGCGTTCCTATCGTCATAGTCACTCCGACCGTTGCGAGGACTAAAATTAAACTTTCACTTAAAAGCATTTTCCTGATCTGGCTCTTAGACATTCCGATAGATTCGAGCATTGCCAGTTCCTGTTTTCTCGTCACGATGTTGGTAATGAGTGTGTTCATCATACTCAATATACTGAACATCATAATAAAGACCGACAGCCCGCTGATTGCTCCGAAGAGGGTGTTCGCTGTCTGATCATACGAAGCTTTTCTGTCAGCGTAAGTATCCATGGAAAGTTCCGGCCTCTCATCCAGTATCTCTTTCAGAGCCTCTCCTACTACGCCTTCCTTTTCAGGGGCAGCGGATATGAGCAGCTGAACATTCAGGTTGTCGTAGGAAAGCTGGTTTAAGACTGCCCGCTCAGGCATTACGAACCATCCGTCCACATTATCATTGTCTTTACTGTACTGGTCATTTAAAATGCCCAGTACCGTTACTTCCTTTTCCGCCATCTTGCTGCCGTCATAGTATTGGAGATTCACCTGATCTCCGATCTCAAACTCCCATCCATAGATTTCCATGACATTTGTGTTGCTGTGAATCAACACATAATCGCCGGACATCATCTTATCATAATCCCATGTACCCTCTTCCATGTATTTTTCGATCCCCTTTATCTCCTCATCGCTCATAGGATAAAGGTAATCGTCGTTCGCATATTCCTCATGCTTTGGGAAGTCAAATTTCACGCCCAGGCTCTTCAGTTCCTCTACCTTTTCCACTCCGTCTATGGCCAAAATCTCTTCGACCATATCGTCTCCCATAGATTTTTCCGCCTGCATCCCGCTCATTCCATTTTCGTTAAGCTCCACAGCCGAATCGGAATAGTAGATATCAAACTCTGCATCTTTCCAGATACCCTGTCTCGAATAGCCGTCCCTGTCAAAAGACGAAATATAAGTGGCCGCCGTCATAAAGAGGATCCCACCGAGCGCAAGGGAGAGCATGGTGACAGCCGCTTTCTTTTTATTCTTTGAAAAATTCATTATGCCCAGCCCAAAAGGCGTAAGACTGCGGCACAGTTTCCTGTTTGCGGCCTTTTTCATATCGTCCTGCGGCACATAGCGGAGCGCCTCCATAGGAGATACCGCAGCCGCCAGCTTTGCGGGCTTGTGTACGGAAATCATCGTAATGATGTAAACAACAATAAATACGCAGACCGCCGTCAACAATGTGTTGATAATACTGAAGCCGGATGGGATAATGAAGTATCCCGCTATACCGCCGATCAGGATACCAATGGGCGAGGCATAGAGGAATAACCTGCGCCCCTCCTTGGACACCAGCTTTTTCATCTGCTTTTTCGTCATACCAATGGTGCGGAGCTGCCCAAACTGATGGATCTTTCCGATAACGGACAGATAGAACACACCGTAAATAACCAAGATGCAGGCAAGCAGGATGACAAGCCCGACCAGACCATAGGTCAATACATCCTGCGTATCTACGGATAAGGAGTCGAGGAACGCTTTGGACGGGCTGATATATTTTCTTGCGATCCCTGCGTCGCTGCCGATCAGGTACATCGCTTCCTTACAATCTTCCGGGTGCATTGTTGTCGCGCCGTACAATTTGGCATAAACCTCATACGGGGAGTCCTTCAACTGGCTGCCGTTATCCGCATAGTCTTTGGAAAAGAAGGTTGCAAACTGTTTTGCGGTTTCTTCGCCTTTCAGGATACCCGTAACCGTAAAGGTTTCTGTGTTGCCATCGTAAAAATTAAGCGTTACCCGGCTTCCGATTTGCGGCTCGACATTCATCCTCTTGAGCATTGCCGCCTGGACGGCGACTTCATTTTCTTTTTCGGGCAATTTGCCGCTTTCCAGTTCTCCGATCCGGATTTTATCGGAAAGCTCGCTGACATAGTAAGGAATAACCTCAAACCCGTCCATCTCGGAGGGCGTCCCCGTCTTAACCTGAACTTGATAGGCAATGCGCTCATCGGCTTTTAAGGCTTCCACCTGACTGTCCGAGAGGTTATAGTAGCCGACCTCCTGTGCGTGGGAAAGCTGCCTTTGAGTATCTTCCCGCTGACCTACGGCGTACATCAGGATTGCCATCAGCAGGGCAGACGCCAAAACAATCGTGATCATTACAAAGATGTTGCGCATACGGCTTGACTTTAAGCTCTGCCTGGACATCTGCGCAATCATTTTGGAACTTATCTTCTTATTGCTCATTGTGCTCCCCCCTTACGCATGGATTTTGCCATCTTCAATACGGATCCGAACATCCGCCTTTTCCGCAATCTCAGGGTTATGGGTAATCATCACGATGGTCTGATGGAACTTTTCGCTTGTCATTTTTAAAAGGTCGATCACCTTATCGCTTGTGTGGCTGTCGAGGTTGCCCGTGGGCTCATCTGCCAGAATAATGGCCGG
>ENA-ORRT01000853-ORRT01000853.1-human-gut-metagenome-genome-assembly--contig:-NODE-853-length-11696-cov-2.88884_pt1 | contig 11696 bp, 10 predicted proteins | sample MGYA00242181_ERZ509146 | MGnify/ENA primary metagenome ERZ509146 (study PRJEB26280, sample SAMEA2338624) | human gut metagenome | biome: human gut; feature: human-associated habitat; material: faeces...
ATAGGCTTGCCCTGCCTGCGGTATCCGCCGGCAGCGTTCCACACCTGCAAACAGGCGTCGTGGAGAATATCCTCTGCGTCGTGGGCGTTTTTGACGATTGACAGGGCAAAGCCGTAGACGGCAGGACGGGTGCGATTGTACAAATCCGCCAGAGCGTCCTTGTCTCCCCCGGCGATGCGGGCGATACAGTCCTCCAGGGCGGCATCCGCGTCTGGGTCCGGCTCTGCCACGGTCATGCAGAATATCATGGGGCTTCCTCCTGTTCACACAGACAACGCGCCGGCGGCGCGTTTGATTGCACTGCGGCCGAAGCATCACCGGCCGCGCCCCCATGATAGCACATCCTGCAGAGGTTTCCAACCCCGGGCCGAAATTTTCCGGAAGGGCAGCTGCTCCGCCGGATCAGGGCAGCATCCGGTCCGCCGCCGTGATGGGGCGGATGGGGCGGCAGGGGACGCCCGCAGCCAGGACTCCGGCAGGGATGTCCTTCGTCACCACGCTGCCGGAGGCGATGACCGCCCCGTCTCCGATGGAGACGCCGGGCATCACGCGGACGCCGCCGCCGATCCAGACGCCGCTGCCCACACGGATGGGATAGGCGTACTCCAGCCCCTGGGCCCGCTTTGCCGCGTCCAAGGGGTGGCCGGAGGTGTAGAATCCACACTGGGGGCCGACCAGCACGTTGTCTCCAAAGGTCACGCCGCCGGCGTCCAGAATGACGCCGCCGTGGTTCATGTAGAAGTTCCGGCCCACACTGATATTCCAGCCGTAGTCGCACCAGAAGGGCGGCTCAATCCGCAGTCCTTCCCCAGCGGCGCCCAGCAGCTGGCGCAGCAGCATCTGGGCGGATTCGATGCCCTCCGCCTGATAGGCCCGCTGATTGAACTGCTGGCACTGAGCCTTGCAGGCAGCCAGCTCCGCCAGCAGGGTCTCATCACGGGCGGGTGCGTACAGCATTCCCCGCAGCATCTTCTCCTTTTCCGTCATAGGGTGATTCCTCCTGTACAGGCGGCCCCAGGGCCGCAATTCACTCTGCCATTATACAGAAGGCGCCCTCCGGGTGCAAGAGCCGCCGTCGGTTCAGCCCCGGGGATACTGGCTGCTGACGCTCTCCAGCTCTGTGACGGAGCCGAAGCCGCTGATTTCGATGTCGTACCACGTGTCCCCGTTGATGATTTCGTAGCTGTACTCATTCCAAAGGCCCTCACTGCTGACCTCCTGTGAGACGATCTCCCCGCCGCCGACGGTATCCAGCGCGATCTGTTGAGCCTCCGCACTGTCCACCCGCAGCGCCAGCACGGCGGCCACGGCCGCGACGGCCAGTACCGCAGCTGCACCCACGATCATGGTGACGATCTTCTTCACAGACATGTTTTTCATAAAAAGCTCCTCCTGCTTGTTGTTTCGGATTCATGGTTCCTGTTTGTGTCTTCTGCCCTGATAACGCGCAGACAACGGCTTTTATTGCATGGCGGGCGAAATTTTTTCTTGACAGGATCGCCAAAAGCCGCCACTGTGAGAGGCAGAAAGGAGGTGAATTTGATGAAATATAAAAAATTTGGAAATATCAGCCCTATCGGACCAGTCGGCGGGAGCAAGACTATCAACGGGTTCAGGAATTTCTGAAAAGCGGCGATCCCGAACTTTGGAAGGCGCTTTATGAGAGTGCCTATGAAATTGTATACCAGTGCGCGTACGGGATGGATTTTTGCCGCGTGCTGGGACCTGATGATTACTGTGAGATTGCCGATGAGGCGTTTGCCCTCTGTTATGAACAGCTGGACCGATATCAGGGGCTCAGCCAGTTCTCCGGCTGGGTAGGCGGGTACAGCAAAAACATTACCCGCACCCGCTGTCGGCAGGTGTTGACCGGCCTACGGTATCGCCGGCAGCTCTATGAAGTCTCCACCGGACGGATGCGGGATTGGGATCCCCTGTGGATCCTGATTCGTCTAGAGCGGTACTATTGTCTCTGGAAAGCCATCTCCGACATCTCTGAAACAAGCCAGCGGATTCTGGAGGCTCGGATTTTGGAAAAGCTGTCGCTGCGGGCCATTGCGCAGGAATTAAATCTGACACAGCGTGAGGTAAAAACGCGATATGAAGCCGCGTGCAATGTGGTCCGGACGCGCTTCCTGCGCTATTGCACGGAGAAAGTAGAGTTTTAAAGTGCAGGAATCCCAACTATTCATGCCGAAAGGAGTGCACCAAATATGCACAACGATAAAAAAGCGTATCAAGTTGATCGGACGCCGACAGAATTGCTCAGCGATCTGCTCGTCCAGTTAAAATTTTTAAGGCAGGAATGCCTCCATTACGATGCAGGAGACTGGTCTTACGGTGCGCAGATTGCGACCAAGCTCCGGCTTTTGCTCCACCAGACAAAATATTCTGATTCCCTGCTGGCCCAAATTACAAAGCGTTTTGCATTCAGCTGTCCGGATTTTCTCAGTCTGAGCACCGTGCGGGGCGAGCTGCCCAATAAAGGGAGGACCGATTTTGTCCGCTCCCCGCTCATTCAGTACCAGATGATTCACCAGCCAGAGGTCCCTCCGGTCCTGACGGTGCAGCCCCTGTCCCTGGAGTCAGGAAAACGGTATACTACACGGGCATTCAAGACCTGGTGGGATGGGATTGACATTCTCTTGATTGACCGGCAGCACTTTTTGAGCCGTAAGGGCGTAGTGTGTCTGCTGGCAAACCAGGAGGGTGGCGCCCATGTCCAGCCCGGCATGGACGAAAAGGCGGCTTTGTTACGCCGGGGAGCGGCAAATTCCCTGCAGATTGCCGCCCCGCTGCCGGACGGGCAGACGCGGATATATACCGCCGAAATCGACCAGGTACTGGCAGCCGTTGTGCGCACCATTGCGGCGGAGACACTGTATACATTTCAGCATGCAATCCTGCCCCGCTGCCAAATCGCCCTTTCTGCAGATGAAAAAGACTGAAGCGGGTCCGGGAGCCGCGCCCCGGCGGCGTTGACTTTTCCGCTGCTTTCCGGTATGCTTTTGCTATCCTGATACAAAGGGGGCGCCGCGTATGTCGGACCTCACTTCCCTGTTCACAGACACGCTGGCCAAGTTCTCCTTCCGGGCGGTCCTCTCCGCCGCTGCCACGCTGCTGATCTGCCTGGTGGCCGTCCACCTGCTGGGCAAGCTGCTGCGGCGGCTGCTGGCCAGGACGAAGCTGGACGAGCGCATCCAGAAATACCTGCTGGCCGGGGTGAAGCTGATCCTCTATATCGTCACGGTGCTGATCGTGGCGGAGAGCCTGAACATTCCCATGACCTCCCTGGTGGCGCTGCTGTCCGTGGGGTCCCTGGGCGTCACCCTGGCGGCGGAGGACATCCTGGGCAATGTGGCCGGCGGGCTGGTGATCCTCTCCGCCCACCCCTTCTCCATCGGGGACTATGTAGAGGTCGGCGGCGTGGCCGGCACGGTCCATGAGATCAGTCTGAACCACACCAAGCTGGTGACCCCGGATGGGCATTTGGTGATGCTCCCCAACAAGGAGCTGGCCTCCTCCCAGATGACCAACTACACCGTATTGGGGCGGCGGCGGGTGGTGCAGCGGGTGACCGCCTCCTACGACGCCCCCACGGAGACGGTGAAGGCCGCCTGCCGGCGCGCTCTGGAGCAGACGGAAAACCTGCTGGAGGACCCGGCTCCCACCGTCTACCTCACCGCATACAAGGAGAGCTCTATCGAGTACACAGTCTACTGCTGGGCTACGCCGGAGAACTGGTGGGGCGCGTATCTGGCTCTGGGGGAGCACCTGCGGGACGCCTTCCAGAAGTACGGCGTGGAGATGACCTACAACCACCTGAATGTCCACATCATAGAAAACCAAAGCTGACCGCGGGAGGCGCTCCAGGCGCCTCTGTATACAGCGACGACCGGTCCGGGAAATCCCGGACCGGGCGCCGTCTTTTGGGGTAAATGCCGCAGAATGCCCTGCATGGGACACGGATGTGGTGGGTCTCCCCGCTCATGCGGTTGACTTCCGCCCGCAGCGTCATCTTATCCCGCTGCGAACGAGATGGCCGGCGCTCAATACCTGCCCGCCCAGTCCGCCAGCAGCAACACCGGCAGCGCCCACAGCAGCAGGAACACCAGCAGGGCCAGAGGCGTCAGCAGATTATAGGCGCCTTGGAACACCATATAAAAGGACAGCAGCGTCCCGGCCACGCTGCCCAGCACGGACAGCGCCGTGGCCCGGCGCACAGCCTTGCACAGGCGGCGGCTGCCTACCACCGCTTCCGCATAGGGCAGCAGTCCTTCCCGAAACAGCAGGGCCCGGGGCATCCCCCGGTCCAGCTCCGCCTCACTGAAAGCCACCCGGTCCGTCAGACTGGGGAACTCCACCTTCACGCCCTTGTGAAACTTCCGCTTCAGCAGGGCCGGGGTGATGTTGGGATCCCGGGACGCCAGGATCGGCGTGATGCGGCTGCGGCGCATCATCCGCAGGGCGAAATCCACGTTCTCCGAGGGCTGGTACTTCACGGCAAACACTGCCGCCAGCTGCCGGTCCATGGCCAGGAAGATGCCGGTCCGCAGGTTGATGCCGCCGGGCAAGCGCACCTCCATCTTCCGCATGAAGGAGGCCGTGCCCAGCAATACCGACTCCCCCCGGATGGTGGCGGAGTAGCCGCCCTCCTCATAAAAGCTGAAATCGTCCACTTTCTCATAATGGCCGCCCTCGCTGCGGAGCAGGCCGTCAAACAACCGCTGAAGGCCGCAGTCCGCCGCCCGGGCCATAGAGGCGGCATAGGAGGAAACCCGGGACAGGTCCTCCCCGAACACCTTTACGCCGTTGAGCTGGATCGTACCCGGCGGGAACAGGTCTCCGTCCGTCAGGATCATGGCCCGCCTGCGGCTGATCTTCTCCGCACCGCACCAGCCCGCCACGGCGCACCCCGCCTTGTGAAAGTGCCGGGCCAGCCGGGAGAAGGGCATCCCCCAGCACAGAGGCAGGGCAAAGGTGGTGCCTGCCCCCAGGATGGCAGACCAGTTCAGCAAAAAGTCGTCCCCCCGTTCCTGGCCCAGGGAGCTGAGCCCGGCAAACACGATGGAGGCCATCAGCACCACCGGCATCAGCGCGTTCTGCCACACGGCGGCGGTATTCTCCCGCAGGGCGGTGGTGTAGAAGCCGGGGACGGAACCCGCCTGCTTGCAGGCCCCCTTCTCCGTCTCCGTCACCAGATAAGGCGGCTCGTCATCCGTGGCGGCCATGCGGAAGGTGTCCCACAGTCCCCGGCTCTCCCGGGCTCCGCCCCACATGGCAAACACCAGGGCGAGACACCCCACCGGGGCATAGCAGGGGACGGCGCTCCGCTCCGGCAGCACCAGCCGGGCCACACAGTCCGCCGCCATCACCACGGCGGAGACCACCGCCAGCAGCTCGCTGGTGCATCGCTTCTGCAGCAGCGAGCCGAACGCCTTGGCGAATACCTGCCGGGCCAGGACGGCCACCGCCGCAAGGCACGCCAGCAGCACACCGCTCTGGACGGCTGCGTCGCCGGTCCAGTAGCGGATCTCATAGCCGTAGGCCTCGATCCCCATAGGGATCACCGGCAGCAGCGAGATCAGTACCGCTGCCAGGATAGGGTGCTTGCGCCGCTTGGCCTCCGCCCGGTAGTCCGCCGCCGCCTCGGCCAACTCCGGCTCCGGACCGATGGTGTCGATCTCCGGGATCTCCTCCGGCGCCTCCTCCGGCTCCGGCGGGGCGTAGAGCTCCTCCGTCTCCATCAGGCGCTTCCGGGAGAACAGGCCCCGCCGGGGCCGCAGCAGGGGCTCCTGAGCCTCCTCTTCCATCACCGCGTCCACGGTGCTGCCCACCACATCCTCCAGCGTGATGGGGTGGGGAGAGGGCGGCAGATCCTGCCGCAGCTCCTCCAGCAGGTCCTCCGGCTGGGCGGGCGGCTTTTGGGGCGGAGCTGTTTTTTCCGTCACCTGGGGGGCGGGACGCGGCCGCGCCTCCGTTTGCAGAGGCGGCTTCTTCGCGCCGCCCTCCGCCGGAGGGGCGGCCGGCTCCGTCTCCCGGCGGGCCTCCTGCTCCACGGCCTCCATAAGCCGCTGCTCCCGGCCTGCGCCGTATTCCGCCAGGATCTCCTCCAGGGAGAAGTCCTCCTCCAACGCCGGGACATCCGTGCCCCCGGTCAGACCGCTATCAAACTCTCTCTCGTCTTTGGAAGCCATGCTGCCCCTTTCCTCTCCGCTGTGTCCCCGGCCCTTCAGACCATCCGCTGGCGCACCGCCTCATACAGCAGGATCGCCGCGGCGGCGGAGGCATTCAGGGAATTCAGCTTCCCCCGCATGGGGATACTCACCAAAAAGTCGCAGTTCTCGGCGGCCAGACGGGTCATGCCGTCCCCCTCGCTGCCGATGACGATGGCGGCGGGTCCCTTCAGATCCGCGTCGTACAGGGCCGTGGTGCCGTCCGCCGCCGTGCCGAAGACCCACACCCCCTGTTTTTTCAGATCCTTCAGCAGAGCGGGGATGTTGGGCACCCGGGCCACCGGCACGTGGGCAACCGCTCCGGCGGAGGTCTTGGCCACCACGGCGGTGAGGCCCGCGCTGCGGCGCTTGGGGATCACCACGCCGTGAGCCCCGGCGCACTCAGCGGTCCGGATGATGGCCCCCAGGTTGTGGGGGTCGGAGATCTCGTCGCACACCACCAGCAGGGGGGCCTCGCCCTTGTCCCGGGCGGCCTGAAGGATGCTCTCCACACTGACGTACTCCCGGACCGCCGCCAGGGCGATGACGCCCTGGTGGGCATGGGTGCGGCTCATGGCGTCCAGCTTCCGCCGGTCCGCCTCCCCCACCACCACGCCCGCCGCCCGGGCTTTGGAGGCAATATGTCCCAGGGTCTTGTCCGTCTCTCCCTTCTGGAGGTAAATTTTGTCAATCGTCTCCCCTGCCCGCAGGGCCTCAATGACGGCGTTGCGCCCCTCGATGATGCCGTCGGCCTCGGCAGTCAGGTCCTGCTTTCTCCGTTCTTCCATAACTTCTCCCTCAATTTGAGTATTTTCGCATTCAAGAGGTAGTATAGCATAGGGGCGGGAGTCTGGAAAGTGGAATTCACAGAAAATTTATAGAAAACCGGTTCCTTGTCCTTGTAGGCCTGCGGCTTCTGTGATATACTTTATAAATCATTTTAAGGCTTCGGCACTGTCTGAAAACAGGGCTGGACGCCCCGGGCAGCGGACCGCACCCCCGTCTCCGGCACAGGCGGGACCGGGGCGGTCCCGTTTATCCTCCAGGTATTGACAGGTTTTCCCCTGAAAGGAGTTCCATACATGAACCCAAACGACAATAAGAACAACAAAAACAACAAGCCCGGCGGCAACTGGCGGGGCGTGGCCTCTCTGGTGGGCTGGGCCCTTCTGCTGACGATCATCTTCAGCTATGCCAGCAGTGTCATCGGCAGCACTGGCCGCCAGGCCTCCTCCATCAACGTGGAATACGGAGAGTTCCAGGAGATGGTGGAGAGCGGCCAGGTGGCCCGGGTGGAATTCGACAACGCGGAGGATATCCTCCTGATAACCCCTGAGGAGGGGTATTCCTACACCGCTGAGGACGGCACCGTCTACACCAAGACGGAGGACGGCTACACTTATATGGACGCCGCCGGGCAGGAGCAGACTGCCCACCTGGAGCTGTTCACTGTCCGGATCCAGTCCAATGACGCCGTCATTGATTTCCTGAACGAGTATGGGGTGGAGGGCGTCGACAAGGAGTATCAGGCCCCGGTGAACCCGGTGCTGGCCATGCTGGTGAGCTACGTGTTGCCCTTTGTGCTGATCTTCCTGATGTTCTCCCTGGTCATGCGCTGGATGGCGAAAAAGGGCGGCATGGGAGGAATGGGCGGCATCGGCGGCGTGGGCAAGGCCAACGCCAAGGTGTATATGGAGAAGTCCACCGGCGTCACCTTCAAGGATGTGGCCGGCCAGGACGAGGCCAAGGAGTCCCTGACAGAGATCATCGACTTCCTGCACAACCCCCAGAAGTACACGGAGATCGGCGCAAAGCTCCCCAAGGGCGCGCTGCTGGTCGGCCCTCCGGGCACTGGCAAGACGCTGCTGGCCAAGGCCGTGGCCGGCGAAGCCAACGTCCCGTTTTTCTCCATCTCCGGCTCCGACTTCGTAGAGATGTTCGTGGGCGTGGGCGCCAGCCGCGTCCGGGACCTCTTTAAGGAGGCGGCCAAGGTGGCCCCCTGCATCGTGTTCATCGACGAGATCGACACCATCGGCAAATCCCGGGACAACCGCATGGGCGGCAACGACGAGCGGGAGCAGACATTGAACCAGCTGCTGGCGGAGATGGACGGCTTTGACCCCACCAAGGGCATCATTCTGCTGGCCGCCACCAACCGGCCTGAGGTGCTGGACCAGGCGCTGCTGCGGCCCGGCCGGTTTGACCGGCGCATCACCATCGACCGGCCCAACCTGGCGGGACGCATTGCCACGCTGCAGGTCCACACCCGCAACATCAAGCTGGCGGAGGACGTGAATCTGAAAAAGGTGGCCCTGGCCACTGCGGGCTGCGTGGGCGCGGACCTTGCCAATCTGGTGAACGAAGCGGCCCTGCGGGCCGTGCGAAAGGGCCGCAAGCTGGTGACCCAGGAGGATCTTCTGGCCGCCTTCGAGCTGGTCATTGCCGGCACGGAGAAGAAGGGCAGCGTCCTCACCGAGTTTGAGAAAAAGTTGGTGGCCTACCACGAGGTCGGTCACGCCATGGTGGCCTACAAGCAGAAAAACACCGAGCCGGTGCAGAAGATCACCATCGTCCCCCACACCCAGGGCTCTCTGGGCTACACCCTGCTGATGCCAGAGGAGGACAAGACCGAGCTGCGCACCCGCGATGAGCTGATGGCCAAGATCATGGTCTCCATGGGCGGCCGGGCGGCCGAGGAAGTGGTGATGAACACCATGACCAACGGCGCCAGCCAGGATATTCAGGACGCCACCAACGTGGCCCGGAACATGGTGGCCATGTTCGGCATGAGCGACGAGTTCGGCATGATGGCGCTGGCCTCCCGCCGGAACCAATACCTGGACGGCGGCTACGGCATGGACTGCGCCCAGGATACCGCCGCCCGGATGGACCAGGCGGTGAAGGACATCCTGGACCAGTGCTACCAGCAGGCCGTGGAGGTCATCAAAGCCAGCCGGGAGGACATGGACAAGGTCGTGGCCTACCTGCTGGAGAAGGAGACCATCACCGGCGCAGAGATGGTGGCTATCATCGAGGGCCGAGACCCGGAACTGGTGGAGAACCCCTACGCCTCCACCCGCGCAGAGGACAAGGCGTTCCGCCCCTCCTCTCCCGAGACCATTGAGGCCCCTGCCAAGAAGGTGCACATGATCTCCCAGAAGATCGAATCCCCCGAGGAGCCCGCCCAGGAGGGACAGCCGGAGAACCCGGTGTCCGATCCCTCCCCTTCCGGCGGAGACGCCCCCCAGGAGAGCGGTTCCACTCCGTCTGAGCCGCCCAAGGACACCCCGTGATCCCCGATCATCCCCGCGAGGCGCGCTGACCCCAGCGCGCCTCGCTTTTCCCATCGCCACTACATCAAAAAGGAGAATCGCCATGATCCGACTCGCCACCCCCGCGGACCTGTCTCAGGCCGCAGATATCTATGAGGAGATCCTGGACCGAGAGGCACAGGGCCCCGTCTATACCAACTGGCAGCGGGGCAAATACCCCACCATCGACACCGCCCGCCAGGCCCTGGAGGCCGGCACCTTCTACGTGGGCGAGGAGAACGGCGTCCTCTGGGGCGTGGTGAACCTGAACAGCGTCCAGCTGCCGGAGTACGGCGCCATCCCCTGGACCATCCCCGCCGCTGCGGAGGAGGTAGGGGTGATCCATACCCTGTGCATCCGTCCCTCCTGCTCCGGCCGGGGATATGCCCGACAGATGGTGGCCTTCTGTGAGGCGGAGGCTCGCCGCCAGGGCCGTACCGTCATCCGGCTGGACACCTGGGAGGGGAACCTGCCCGCCAACCGCTTGTACCCCTCCCTGGGCTACCGCTACGCCGGAACGGCGGAGTTCTTCTTCATGGGCTTTGTGCGGGAGAATCTCAACTGCTACGAAAAGGCCCTCTGAATCCATTGAGACGCAAGGGCTTTTCTCCTCTGCTAACCGTGGGTTGACAGATTTCCACTCCCCAGTTGGTGGCCTGAGGGCAGGCTGTCTGCTAGTCTGACGGCGAAAGGAGGCGAGGGATGTGACCATTGGGCAGCGCATCGCGCAGAAGCGGAAGGAGCTGGGGCTGTCCCAGGAGGCTCTGGGGAGCAAGCTGGGCGTCTCCCGCCAGTCCATCTACAAATGGGAGGCAGACTCCGCCCTGCCGGAGGTCGACAAGCTGATCGCCCTCAGCCGCCTGTTCGGCGTCTCTGTGGGATGGCTGCTGGGCGTGGAGGAACCGCCGGAGGCGGATGCCGCTCCTGCTGAAACAGGCGGCGGGCTGACAGAGGCCCAGCTGAAGATGGTGGAGGAGATCGCAGGCCGCTACATTGCCGCCCAGCCGTCGCCCCGGAAGCGCCGCCGCTGGCCTTGGGTGTTGGCGGCAGCGGCGCTGTGCCTGGTGCTGTTCCACCTCTTCGACCGTCTGGACCGAATGAACGGCCAGTATGTAAATCTGCAGAACAGCCTCTACCGGGTGGAGTCCAGTGTGTACGGCCAGATCGGCTCCCTCTCCAACCGGGTGGAGGAGATCTTGAAGGCCCAGAACAGCCTGGTGGCGGACTGCGGTGTGGAGCTGGAAGCCGTGGACCTTGCCGCCAACACCGTCACTTTCTCCGCCTATGCTGTCCCCAAGACCTATGTGGAGGGAATGGCTGTGGAGTTCCTGGCGGAAAACGGCGAGACTGCCAGCGACCGGCTGGGCAGTGTGGGAGAAGAGGGCCCCAACCAACGGTTCTCCGCCACACTCTCCGTCCCCTTGACGGACCATATCACCCTCTCGGCGCTGCTGGTCCCGCCGGACGGCACCCGCCAGACCCAGCTGCTGGACCAGTTTGAGGGGCTGTACAGCGACTCTCTGCCGCAAGTAGAGGTCAACAGCGATCTCATGTGGATGGATCTGGAGGACAGCACGCTGGTCCTGAATGCGTCCAGCCACGAGCGCTATGTTTATATCCGTGAGGTGACACCGGCTGATGCGTCTCTCACCGCGGCCGTGGCAAATATCCGGGTGGGCCTGTTCAAAAATCAGAAACTGGCAGCCTGGGCAGAGCCCTGTGAAAAGCCTGACAGCTTCCACGGCTTTGAGGAATTTGATTTTTACCAGCTGCCGGAGCTGCGCCTCTCCCTCACGCCTGCGGATACGGTACAGGTGGCTGCCGTGGTGACGGATATCTATGGACGGGTCACGGTCTCCCAGGATGTGCCCTACATTCTCGATGAGAGCGGAGATGCGCTGACTTGGCCAGACAGCAGTGAGACAGATCCCGATCCCGCCCACTGGCAGTACGGCGGATGACCGCCGCGCAAATTGTTTCCGGATTTTGAACATTTTGTGAATGAAATCATCCGTTTTTGACCAGTCTGTAAACAAAGTATGAAGCTTTCCCCCAGGCTGTTGACTTTCCCGGCTGGGGGCAGTATGATGAGCACAACAAGCAGGAAGCTTGTGACACACATCATTTTCCCTCTCCTTTCTCTATATCATACAGACGCCGGGGCGGTCCG
>ENA-ORRT01000855-ORRT01000855.1-human-gut-metagenome-genome-assembly--contig:-NODE-855-length-11680-cov-2.16551_pt1 | contig 11680 bp, 8 predicted proteins | sample MGYA00242181_ERZ509146 | MGnify/ENA primary metagenome ERZ509146 (study PRJEB26280, sample SAMEA2338624) | human gut metagenome | biome: human gut; feature: human-associated habitat; material: faeces...
CCGCATCTTCCCCTTCCGAAGCTGCCGCCAGAATATCTCTGTCTTCTCCGCTCGAATCTGTGATCTTTTGTTTCTGAGCAATCTTTTTCACACTGTTTATCAGTTCCCTGTATTCTATCGCACGTTCAAACTCCAGATTCTCAGAGGCGGTATTCATTTTTCCTTCCAACTCTTTCAAGATCACATCATAATTTCCATTCAAAAACTTCAACACTTCCACGATCGCCGCCCCGTAGTCTTCCTGAGAAATATAGCCCTGACACGGAGCGTCGCACTGCTTGATATGATAATTAAGACAAGGACGTTCTTTCCCGATATCTTTTGGAAGATTTCGATTGCAGCTCCTTACATGGTACAATTTATGGATCAGATCAATCGTATCTCTAACCGCCTGCGCACTCGTGTACGGACCGAAGTATTTTGCCTTATCTTTCAGCATTTTCCTTGCCAGCAAAACTCTCGGAAAGGGTTCATTCACCGTCACTTTGATAAATGGATATGTTTTATCATCCATCAGCATCGTATTGTATTTTGGATGATGTTCTTTGATCAGATTACACTCTAATACAAGAGCCTCCAACTCCGAATCTGTCACAATATACTCAAAACGCCTGATATGCGTCACCATCTGTTCTATCTTGACGCCTTTATTTCTGCTGCTTTGAAAATACTGCCGCACTCTGTTTTTTAAACTGATCGCTTTCCCGACATAAATGATCTCGTCCCGCTCGTCATGCATAAGATATACGCCCGGTCTTGCGGGAAGCTTTTTTAATTCTTCCTGTATGTTAAAATTATTGTTTTCCATAAACTTTATTATACTTCCCATATATAAAAAAACAAGAAAAACTTATCTTTTATAAACATTCTCTTTCACTTTATCAAAAGGGATACTGCTCAGTGGCATTTTGGTTTTGTTCTATTTTTAAAAGCTCTGCTTTTCTCTCAATTCCGCCTGCATATCCTGTCAGATTTCCTTTTGCTCCGATCACTCTGTGACACGGAACGATCACCGACACAGGGTTGCGTCCGATAGCATTTCCAACCGCCTGACTCGACATCTTTGAAATCCCTCTGTCATGTGCGATCTGCTTTGCGATTGCGCCGTATGTCGTTGTCTCTCCATACGGGATCGTGCAAAGCATCTCCCACACACACATCTGAAAATCGGTTCCTTCCAAATGAATCGGTATTTGAAAGTCCGGTTCCACTCCTGAAAAATATATATCCAGCCATTTTTTCACACCCGAAAAAAGTGTTGTCTCTTTCTCCTCACTTTCCCGAATCAAACCTTGAACAGCATTTTTCTGTCCTTCAAACGCCAGTCCGGTCAGTCCGATCTCATCCGCTGTCAGCAATATCCTGCCAAGCGGCGATATATAACTGTTTCTGTATTCCATCCATTTTCCCTCTTATTCTCAAACTATCCGTTCCCGGAAATTCTTTTCTTCCAAAATTCCGAAAGATTCGACGGATTTTATGATTTCAAAAGAAAAAGGATCGCTCTCCGCTTTCTCTCAAACGGAAAACAACCCTTATTTCCTTATTTCATCGCAATTCTCCCACGCTCTTCTATACCGGATACCGCGCCTTCTTCAGGCTCGGAAATTCCTTTTACTTCTCTGAATATCTTCATAAATTCTTTTCCTGTGATCGTTTCTTTTTCAATGAGAAATTCCGCGATTTTATCAAGAGCTTCTCTGTTTTCGGAAAGAAGTTTCTTCGCCTCTGCGTACGCAGATTTCAGCATCTTCATTACTTCTTCGTCAATCTCTCCCGCTGTCGCCTCTCCACAGTTAAGAACCGCACGGCCGTCCAAATATTTGTTCTGGATCGATTCAAGCCCCATCAGTCCGAACCTGTCTGACATTCCATACTGCGTGATCATGGCACGGGCGATTTTCGTTGCCTGTTCAATATCATTTGACGCGCCTGTCGTTACTGTATCAAACACGATTTCTTCCGCCGCACGTCCTCCGAGCGCAACAACGATCATCGCTTCCAGTTCTTTCTTTGTATTTAAGAACTTCTCTTCTTCCGGAGTCTGCATCACATACCCCAGCGCGCCCATCGTTCTCGGAACGATCGTGATCTTCTGTACCGGCTCTGTATTTTTCTGAAGCGCTGTCACAAGGGCATGACCTACCTCATGATAAGAAACAATTTTCCGCTCTTCCTCGCTCATGATCCGGTCTTTCTTCTCTTTTCCGACAAGAACAACTTCAACCGCCTCAAACAAATCTTTTTGACTCACAACCTGCCTTCCGTGTTTTACTGCATTGATCGCCGCTTCATTGATCATATTCGCAAGGTCCGAACCAACTGCTCCGGATGTTGCAAGCGCGATTGCTTCCAAGTCCACGCTCTCATCCATCCGAACGTCTTTTGCATGTACTTTTAAAATATCGACACGGCCTTTCAGATCCGGCTTATCAACAATGATCCGTCTGTCAAACCGTCCCGGACGAAGAAGCGCAGGATCAAGAATCTCCGGACGGTTTGTTGCCGCCAGAATCAAAAGTCCCTTATTCGTATCAAATCCGTCCATCTCCGCCAAAAGCTGATTCAGAGTCTGCTCTCTCTCATCATTTCCGCCCATCGCCGTATCTCTTGTCTTTCCGATCGCATCGATCTCGTCGATAAACACAATACACGGAGCCGACTGCTGAGCCTGTTTGAACAGATCACGAACACGGGATGCTCCGACACCGACATACATTTCCACAAACGCAGAACCCGATAATGAGAAAAACGGAACTTTTGCCTCTCCCGCAACCGCCTTTGCCAAAAGTGTCTTTCCTGTTCCCGGCGGTCCTACAAGAAGCGCTCCTTTCGGAAGTTTCGCTCCGATCCCACTGTATTTTCCCGGATTATGAAGGAAATCAACGACTTCCTGAAGCGATTCTTTCGCTTCATCTTCTCCTGCCACATCCCGGAACGTCACTCCTGTTTCTTTTTCCATGTACATCTTCGCATTGCTCTTTCCAATGCCCATCATTCCGCCGCCCTTATTCATGCGCTTCATCATATATGTGAACAGCCACACCATGAGCAGAAGCGGCAGGATCACCGTGACAAACATTTCAAAAAACAACTGACCGATCGTATCCGGAATCTCACTTTGAAACTTAACCCCGGCACGGTCAAGTTTTGTCACAAGCGTATCATCGTCAACATATCCCGTATAAAAATCAGGCGCGTGTTCTTTCCCTTCTTTTTTTACGGAAGGCAGTTGGATACGCAATCTTTCCATCGCTTCTTCAAACGGACTGAGGCGTCCTTCTTTTTCCGCTTTCTCAACAGCTTTTTCCCGCGCTTCCTCACGGGCTTTGTCCGTTAATGTAATATAAATCTTTTCACTGTCTAACTTTACCTCTTTTACTTTATGTTCACTTACAAGTTTAAGAAATTTGTCATAACTGATCTCCCTTTGACTTGTATTGCCCATAGCAGAAAAGAATCCGATCAATACAAAAGCCACCAGCAGGGTCGTTATAAGCACAATGCCCAAACCCTGCCGGTTATTATTCGGATTATTTTTATTATTCTTCTTATTCTGGTTGTTATCCATCCTGTTCCTCCTAAAAATCTTCGGCGTCATTGCACAACGTGCATGACGTTATTACCATTATAAGTACAGCTTTTGCATAAATCAATAAAAAGATTATGAAAATATTGTAAAACAGTTAGATTTTATAGTATACTGAGTACGAAATGTGTCCTGCCGCTATTCTTTTGCATGCAGGATTAAAATGAACAAAAAAGTGGAGAAGAATAAAATGAGAATCGGTTTTGACAATGAAAAATATCTGAAAATGCAGTCCGAACATATCCGAAACCGGATCGGAAAATTTGGCAACAAGCTTTATCTTGAATTCGGAGGCAAACTGTTTGATGATTATCATGCGTCCCGTGTTCTTCCGGGATTTGCTCCTGACAGTAAACTCCGTCTTTTAAAAGAGTTGAGTTCTCAGGCAGAGATCGTTATCGTCATCAGCGCCAAAGACATTGAAAAAAATAAAATCCGCGGAGATCTGGGCATCACCTATGACACAGATGTTCTCCGTCTGATTCAGACATACAAGGATCAGGGATTATATGTAGGAAGTGTTACAATCACTCAATTTTCCGGTCAGGAAAGTGCCCTCCTGTTCAAAAACAGACTTGAAAAGCTGCATATTCCGGTATATCTTCATTATCTTATTCCCGGATATCCATCTAATATTCCGCTTATCATCAGCGACGAAGGTTATGGAAAAAATGATTATATCAAGACAAGCAGACCTCTTGTTATCGTCACTGCTCCCGGACCCGGAAGCGGCAAGATGGCAGCATGTCTTTCCCAGCTTTATCACGAGCATAAACGGGGCGTTCTTGCGGGATATGCAAAATTCGAGACGTTCCCTATATGGAATCTCCCGCTTAAGCATCCGGTTAACCTTGCATACGAAGCGGCAACTGCCGACTTAAACGACATAAACATGATCGACCCGTTCCATCTTGAAGCGTATGGAGAAACGACTGTCAACTATAACCGTGATGTTGAGATTTTCCCTGTATTAAATACAATCTTTGAAAAGATTTACGGAGAAAGTCCTTACAAGTCTCCTACTGATATGGGCGTCAACATGGCAGGAAACTGCATCTGCGACGACGAAGCCTGCCGTGAAGCTTCCAAACAAGAGATCATCCGCCGTTATTTTGATGCTCTGAACGCTCTTGCAAAGGGCAGCACTTCCGAGAAAGAAGCTCAGAAAATCGAACTTCTTATGAATATGGCAGGGATTACTGTCACAGACCGCAAAGTTGTAATCAAAGCTTTAGAGCGCGCCAAAGAGACAGACGGTCCCGCTGCCGCTCTTGAACTGCGTGACGGAAGGATCATCACCGGAAAAACAACCAATCTTCTCGGAGCAAGCGCGGCGCTTCTGTTAAATGTACTAAAAGTGCTTGCAGGTATCGATCACGAAACTCATATTATTTCTCCTGAATCGATCGAACCGATCCAAAAATTAAAAGTAGATTATTTAAAGAGCAAAAATCCACGGCTTCATACAGATGAAGTACTTATCGCCCTATCCGCAAGCGCGGCAACAAATCCGCAGGCACGCCTTGCCCTTTCCCAGCTTCCCGAACTTGCAGGATGCCACGCGCACACATCTGTCATGCTGTCAGACGTAGACATTAAAATCTTTAAGAAACTGGAAGTGCAGCTCACTTCCGAAGCCGTATACGAGCACGCTTTATAAAATAACAAAGGGGAAGGATTACTCCTCCCCTCTTATTATCCTTATGTTACAGACAGCCGGATGTTTTTAGATCCGGCTGTTTTTTGTATTTCTATATTACTTCCTCATTCGCAAAAAGTTCCTCTATAATTTTTTCGTACACAGCACATTTTTCCGCTTTTTTGATCTTCTTTGCGTATGGTCTGCTATTAGTAAAAGAGGACGCCAAATAAAACCACAGTTCTTTCATCTTATACAAAACTGTTCTTTCACCGGACATTTCCTCGCAATATGCTTCATATAGCATATCATGAAAATGACGCATTTCCGCTTTATCCGCACCATCTCCGCCTTTTATCTTCCGGGCAATCGCCGGATCGGCGAGAACTCCCCTGCCGATCATTATACTCTCTACTTCCGGAAACTGTTCCGAAAGATTACGGACATCTTCTTCCGATGTAAGATCTCCGTTATAACATATTTTATGCCTTCCTGTGCCGAGCGCTTTTTCAAACACATCCATATGCGGAATATTTTTATAAAAATCTTTTTGTGTACGGGGATGAATGATCAGCTCTTTTATCGGATACTTATTATAAATATCCATAAGTTTCGGAAATTCCTCACCACTTTCTGTTCCGATCCGCGTTTTTACAGAAATATCGATCGGGCAATTTTGAAACACTTCTTCCAGAAAAAGATCCAAACGTTCCGGAAATGCTAAAAAGCCCGCTCCCCGCCCTTTCGTCACAACAGTTTTAGACGGACATCCTACATTCAGATTAATCTCTTTATACCCGTACTGTTCCAGCTTCTTTGCCGTCTGTACAAAGTCCTCTGCACAATTTGTCAATATCTGAGGAACAGCATGCATCCCCTTATTATGTTCCGGAAGAATATCTTTTTTCTCCCTCGCGCTGAAACGTCCCATTTGATTCGGCTTAATAAACGGAATAAAATACTTGTCAAACCCTCCAAAACACTTCTGTACGGCGCCGCGGTAAATCCATCCCGTAATTCCTTCCAATGGGGCAAGATATATATTCATATATAATAACTCTCCTTTAATCAATATATGACCTTTAGTAACAGTTCATCCCGCGACCTTTAGATTATTACAGCGCCCCTGCCTTGTCAAGAAAAATCTCATGTGCTAAGATAAGAACAGTATTTTTTACCAAAAAGGAGCATAACGTTTATGAATACATTACGGAAATTTATCACCTATTACTCACCGTACAAGACCGTCTTTTTTATCGACCTTCTTTGCGCTGCATTCATCAGCATTGTCGATCTTGCTTACCCGCAGATCCTGCGCGTGCTGACAAATACTTTGTTTACGAAAGACAGCAGTCTCATCCTTCATGCGCTCCCATTCATTGCAGCCGGACTTCTTTTCATGTATCTTATACAAAGTCTTTGCAAATATTATGTAAGTTACCAGGGACATATGATGGGCGCCTGCATGGAACGTGATATGCGTCAGCAGCTTTTTGATCATTATGAAAAACTTTCTTTTTCTTATTACAGCAAAAATAATTCAGGACAGATGATGAGCAAACTCGTCTCCGATCTGTTTGACATTGCCGAATTTGCACATCACGGACCTGAGAACCTTTTTATTTCTGTCGTAAAGATCATCGGCTCTTTTATTTTCCTCTTTCTGATCAATGCGCGGCTCGCCCTGCCCCTTGCCATTATTGTTTTATGTATGTTCGTTTTTTCCATACGCCAAAACAAAAAAATGCAAGAAACATTTATGGATAACCGGAGAAAGATCGGAGATGTCAATGCAAGTCTCCAGGATACCCTTGCCGGAATCCGTGTTGTACAATCTTTCACAAATGAGGAAATAGAACGGAAAAAATTCCAGAAAAGCAATCACGCTTTTCTTCTCTCTAAAAAAGAGAATTATCACTGTATCGGAAGTTTTATGGGATGGAATCTTCTGTTTCAGGGGTTGATGTATTCAGTCACTCTTATCTATGGCGGATACCTTATCGCAAAAGGATTCATGAACGTCGGAGACCTTGCCATGTATGCACTTTATATCGGTATTTTCATCAGTCCGATCCAAATCCTCGTAGAACTTATTGAAATGATTCAAAAAGGTCTTGCCGGATTCCGCCGTTTTCTTGACGTCATGGAAACAGAACCTGAAATCAAAGACGCTTCCGACGCAGAAGAATTAACAGATGTAAAAGGCCTCGTCCGCTATGAAAACGTATCTTTTCACTATGCTGATGACGATACGTCTGTCCTTTCTCACATATCTTTTGAAATTCCCGCCGGAAGATCAGTCGCTCTTGTCGGTCCGTCGGGAAGTGGAAAAACAACGATTTGTTCCCTTCTGCCACGTTTTTACGATGTGACAGGCGGCAGGATCACAATAGACGGAAAAGACGTCCGAACATTGACTTTAAAAAGTCTTCGAAGCCATATCGGCGTTGTACAACAAGACGTATATCTGTTTTCGGGAACGATTCGCGACAACATCGCCTACGGAAAACCGGACGCGTCGGATGAAGAGATCATAGATGCCGCAAAACGTGCAAATATTCACGATTTTATCAGCGAACTTCCCGACGGATATTCCACTTATGTAGGCGAGCGCGGAACCCGTCTCTCAGGAGGACAAAAACAAAGGATTTCTATTGCCCGTGTCTTCCTTAAGAACCCTCCGATCCTGATTCTTGACGAAGCTACCAGCGCTCTTGATAATGAAAGCGAACGGCGAATACAAAAAAGTCTCGAAGAACTTTCTAAAGACAGAACAACGATCACAATCGCACACCGCCTCTCTACAATCAAAAACGCCGATGAAATCATCGTCATCACAGAAGATGGCATTGCCGAGCGCGGAACTCACGGATCACTGCTTGATAAAAACGGACTTTACGCTCACTATTACCGCGCTTGATCTGTTTACTTTCCCGGATTATAAAAATAAATGTATGCTGCCGAAAACCGACTGCATACATTTATTTTTTCATCTATTATTCATATCTTACCATTTCCCTTTTTAATCTCTGCATGATCTTTTTTTCTAACCTCGATATGTATGACTGCGAAATCCCAAGCAGATCTGCGACTTCTTTTTGTGTTTTTTCTTTTCCATCCGGATTATCCAATCCAAATCGCATACTTACAATCAGCTTTTCTCTGCTGTTAAGTTTATTCAGAGCACGAATCAAAAGTTTTCTCTCCGCTTCATTTTCCAGATCTTTATAAATCGTATCTTCTTCCGTTCCCAAAATATCCGACAAAAGCAGCTCGTTTCCATCCCAGTCAACGTTCAAAGGTTCGTCGATGGACACCTCCATCTTTGTCTTGCTATTACGCCTTAAGTACATTAAAATTTCATTTTCAATACATCGGGATGCGTATGTTGCAAGTTTGATCTTTTTTGTCGGATTAAACGTATTGATTGCTTTGATCAAACCGATCGTTCCGATCGAAATCAAATCTTCAACGCCTACGCCTGTATTGTCAAATTTTTTCGCAATGTATACAACAAGCCGGAGATTGTGTTCTATTAATACTTTTTTTGCATCCTCTGCATACTCTGTTCCGAGCCGGTTAATCATCTCGCTTTCTCTCATCCCCTCAAGAGGCGGCGGAAGAACTTCCGTTCCTCCTATATAATGCACCTCTCTCCCGCTCCCGAAAATCAAGGTTTTCACATCAGGTACTACTCTTAACTTAAACCGCTGCGGAACAGCTACTTTCATCATCATGTCATATCCTCCTATATTCCCCTGTTTTAGTAATTTTAAGCGGCAGTAAATATAAACTGTCAAAGATATTAATCCATATTTTTTAACTCCCGCTTATAAAAAGATCCCCGGATTCAGGATCATTTCATATCGTTCTTTTTCCGAAAGAGTTCTTTCACTCATCCCGAGAAGCGGATTTTCTATCCATATGTCTTCATCCATGTGAATACACATTTTTTCAATCCGAAACACCTTCATCACTCCATCTCCCCCGATGCTGCTGTACGGAATCATATGAAAGCCTTTTTCCCATTCCGGATGTGTCGTAATAGACTCTGCCAATCGCGGATCAATAATATTGACCGGATCATCAGACGCAAAATCGCGGAGCTCATTTCCCGTATCTTTACCCCAAGACTTGTATACAATGTTACTTCCGGAAGATTTTTCGTATTCTGTCTTATGCGCGATATAAACTTCCACATTCCCGTAAATGCAAAGTATCCGACTGCAAATACTGCGTAAAACACTCCGGCAAATTTCATATACGGACGAAACAGATTCGCAGCCCCTCCGAAGACAACTGCCGCTGCATACAGAACGATCAGCGTCCTCAAAAACCAGGCAGCCAGTTCTTTTTTACTTTGTTTTCTACCCTTTTTCAAAACATCTCCGCCAAGTCCCGCAAATATCATCACACTATTAATCCCAACGCCAAACAGAAGTGTTTTTATCGCCGGCATAAGCGGAAGCGCTATCACAACACAAGTCAAAAAACTGCCTGCTGCCCCTCCTGCAAGCATCCGCGCATAAGAATTCCTATACTGCATAACACGGTTTACAGCCATTAAAAGCAGACTGTCTAACATAAAATTTTCTAAAAAAAATACATCTATGTATAATTCATAGTACATAGTCCACCTTCTTTCTCTTCCGTAATTATGTAGTGCGGAATCTATTATATATTTAGAAACAGGAAAATTTTGTCATATATTGACATGTATCTGTAAATATATTTCGACAAAAAACAAAAAAACAGAATGGAACTCTTACATGAAATTCCATTCTGTCTTAAAATTCTATATTATTATACCGATTCGCTTATTTCTTAAAGAAATCCGGAATCTTAATAGACTGCTCTTTCACCGTACTGGATGGCGTACGCGGCTGTAAAGTCGGCATCGTACCTCCCTGCGGTCTGGCAGATGTCTGTGGTCTGGCCGCAGATACTCTGCTTCCATCATTGTCAAGACGACTTCTTACTGTCGATTCACCGGACGGAAGGATCGATCCGACTTTCTGCTGTCCTTCCAATCTCGCCTTTAATTTTGATGCGCTTCCGCCTACATTATGTAACCCGGTCGCAATAACAGTGATCGTACATTCATCTGACTTCGCGTCATCATACATAGCACCGAAAATAATACTTGCGCCTTCTCCTGCAAGTTCCTGTACATAATCAGCCGCATCAGAAGCATCCATAAGAGTAATATCTCCCGATACGTTAACGATAACATTCGACGCACCCTGAATCGTCGTCTCAAGCAGCGGACTCGCAACAGCTTCTTTTACCGCCTCAAGAGCCTTATCGTCTCCGCGTCCTGCACCGATACCGATATGAGCAATGCCTTTATCCTTCATAACTGTCTGAATATCCGCAAAGTCAAGGTTGATCAGTGACGGAACATTGATCAAATCTGTGATACCTTGAATACCCTGCTGAAGAACTTCATCAGCTTTCTTAAGAGCTTCCGGCATTGTTGTGCGTCTGTCAACAACCTCAAGAAGCTTGTCATTCGGAATTACGATAATCGTATCTACATTTTCTTTTAATTTATCAATTCCGCTCAATGCATTCTGCATTCTTGTTTTCGACTCAAAACGGAAAGGTTTTGTGACAACTCCGACTGTAAGAGCTCCCTGCTCTTTTGCAATACGTGCAATAACAGGTGCAGCACCTGTACCCGTTCCGCCGCCCATACCGCATGTTACGAACACCATGTCCGCACCTTTGAGCGCTGCCGAGATCTCTTCTGAACTTTCCTCTGCCGCTTTTTCTCCTACTTCCGGCTGTGCCCCTGCGCCGAGCCCTTTTGTAAGCTTCTCACCGATCTGCATTAATGTCGGTGCTTTACAAAGCTGCAGTGCCTGCTTATCTGTATTCACTGCGATAAATTCCACGCCCGCGATCTGTTCGTCAATCATCCGGTTTACTGCGTTGTTTCCGCCTCCACCGACTCCGACTACAATAATTCTTGCGGCCGCTTCTGATTCGTTGGTTTTAATTTCTAACAAGAGTACTTCCTCCTTCGTCGTCTTACTAATTTCTTATACATCCCTTAATATTGAACGATAGAATTCAATAAGTATATAATAAAGTCTTTTTAGCAAATAATCAATAGATTTTTTGCTATTTTTCTGAATTATTACACTTTTACAGATGATCCGCCGCCGCTATGCCGCCGGAACAAACGGAATCGACTCCGATTCGGCATCGTAATTCTCTAAATGCAGCACGCCCGCCTTTCCGGGATATAATTCAGTCAGTTTTTTAAGAATCGGTTCTACCTGTCTAAGCTTTTCTTCATAATTCCCGTTTCCAAGGCTGACCTGTACAATTTCAAAATATATCTGTACGCCTCCATCTGTACACCCCATCCTGTCAGGTGTGAGATTGTATTTTTTTAAATTTTTTGAAACTTCTACAATTTTTTCAAAAATACTGTCATCTTCCAC
>ENA-ORRT01000860-ORRT01000860.1-human-gut-metagenome-genome-assembly--contig:-NODE-860-length-11627-cov-2.78958_pt1 | contig 11627 bp, 10 predicted proteins | sample MGYA00242181_ERZ509146 | MGnify/ENA primary metagenome ERZ509146 (study PRJEB26280, sample SAMEA2338624) | human gut metagenome | biome: human gut; feature: human-associated habitat; material: faeces...
CTCCGTCTATCTGGAGGAGCTGGAGAAGCTCCTGACGGCGGATCAGACCCCTCAGCAGCTGCTGGAGGCATCCGCCCAGGCGGCAGCCCTGGCCAATCAGGCCATTCAGGCGGAGGCAGAGCGCCGGGAGGAATGCCGGAACATGGGCACTACCCTGGTGTCCGCCATCTCCTATGACGGCGGCGTGGTGGTCACCAACGTGGGGGACAGCCGGGCTTATCACATCACGGAGGACGGCATCACCCGCATCACCAAGGACCACTCCCTGGTGGAGAGCATGGTAGACCGGGGAGATATCACCGCTGAGGAGGCCCGCCGCCACCCCAGCCGCAATCTCATCACCCGGGCCCTGGGACCGGACATCTCCGCCGACTGTGACGGGTACATATGCCCGATGAACGCCGGGGAGTATCTGCTGCTGTGTTCCGACGGACTGGTGAACACCGTCACCGATCAGGAGATGCTCTTCGAGGTCATCCACGGGGACGGGCCGGACACCTGCCTGGACCGGCTGCTGGCCATCGCCAAGCGCCAGGGCGCGCCGGACAATGTCACGGCCGTCCTGATGCAAAAACAGTAAAGGGGGGAGACACATGGAACACAAGGACCCGTATATTGGAAAAATGCTGGACAACCGCTATGAGATTCTGGAGCGTATCGGCACCGGGGGCATGGCGATTGTGTACAAGGCCAAGTGCCACCGGCTGAACCGCCTGGTGGCCGTCAAGATTCTCAAGAGCGACCTGGCCCAGGACGAGGACTTCCGCCGCCGGTTCAACGCAGAATCCCAGGCAGTCGCCCAACTGTCTCACCCCAACATCGTATCGGTATACGACGTGTCCAAGGGCGGCGATATCGAGTATATCGTCATGGAGCTGATCGACGGCATCACGCTGAAGCAGTACATGGAGAAGCGGGGGCAGTTGAACTGGCGGGAGTCGCTGCACTTCATTACACAGATCATGCGGGGCCTCAGCCACGCCCACAGCCGGGGCATCGTCCACCGGGACATCAAGCCCCAGAACGTGATGGTGCTGCGGGACGGCAGCGTGAAGGTAGCCGACTTCGGCATCGCCTGCCTGGAGAACGCCGCCCAGACCCTGACCCAGGAGGCTCTGGGCTCCGTCCACTACATCTCTCCGGAGCAGGCCCGCGGGGACCGCACCGACGCCCGCAGCGACATCTATTCCGCCGGCGTGGTGCTGTATGAGATGCTCACCGGCCGCCTGCCCTTTGAGGGGGACAGCGCCGTGTCCGTGGCCATCCAGCACCTGAGCTCCGTGCCCCTGGCGCCCCGGGAGGTGAATCCGGACATCCCGGAGCAGCTGGAGCTGATCTGCATGAAGGCCATGGCGCCGGATCTGGAGAAACGCTACCCCTCTGCAGACGCGATGATCGCAGATCTGGAGGCCTTTCGGAAGAACCCCGGCGTGAATCTGGACTTCGAGCTGTCCGACCTGCGGCCGGAGGAGACCGACGAGCCCACTCAGAAGCTCCGTTCCGCTGTGCCGCCCCAGCTCCACCGGCAGGGCCGGGAGCCCTCCTATGAGCTGGGACGCCGGTGGGAGGAGGATCGCTACGAGGACGAACAGCCCTCCCGCCTCAGCGGCGGCAAGAAGATCGCGTTGATCGGCGGCGGTGCCGTAGTGGTCGTGGTGGTCCTGTTCTTCCTGTTCCGGGCCATCTTCGCCTCCTTTGTCCCGGCGGCGCCGGACACCTACACCGTACCCAAGCTGGTGGGCATGACGGAGGAGCAGGCCAACGAGCAGGCCAGTGTGGCGGACGGCACCTTCCAGGTGGTGGTGGCGGGCACCGAGGCCAGCGACGCCGCCGTGGGTGAAATCATCCGCCAGGACCCGGAGCCGGACACGGAGAAGAAGGGTGAGCTGCCCATCACCATCAACGTCTGGGTCAGCGCCGGTGAGGACGTGGGCACCATGCCGGACCTGACCACCAAGCCCATGACCTATGACCAGGCCATGACCATCCTGCAGGATCTGGTGGCGGAATATGAACTGAACGTCCAGCCCTATGAGGAGACCCAGAAGGAGTACGATGACGAGCTGGCCGTTGACGTCATCAAGTCCACCACCCCGGCGGCGAATGAAGAACTCCACAAGGGGGACACCATCACCTTTGTCCTCAGCCGGGGACCCCAGACCGTGCCGCTGATCGATTTCACGAATAGGGAACGTGCCTGGGCGGAGGACCAGCTGAAGAACGTGCTGGGCCTGGAGGTCAAGGTCCATGAGGAGGCCAGCGACACTGTGGAAGCGGGTCTGGTCATCCGCCAGAACCCGACGGCTACCACGCAGGTGCCTGCCGGCAGCACAGTGGAGCTGTGGGTCAGCACCGGCCCGGAGAGCGGCGGCAATGAAGACCTGCAAATGGAACCGCTGATTATCGCCCTGCCCACAGACCGGGAGACAGCAGAAGTTCAGATCGTGGTGAACGGTGTAATCGAGTTCAATGAGTCGGTCCCCTGCCGAGATGGCAACTATGTCTATGAGCTGTACGGCACCGGAACGGTCTCCGTGGAGGTGTATGTGGACGGCGTGATGGATGTGAACAATACCCGTGAGGTGACCTTCGGTGAGTGAGGGACGGATCCGAAAGGCCCTCAGCGGCTTCTACTATGTGGACACCGGCAGCGAGGTGCTCACCTGCCGGGCCCGGGGCAAGTTTCGGAAGGAGGGCATCTCCCCTCTGGTGGGGGACCGGGTGGAGGTCCGGGAGCTGGGGAACGGCGAGGGCTTTGTGGAGGCCATCCTGCCCCGGAAGAACGCATTTTCCCGGCCGGCGGTGGCCAACATCGACCAGCTGGTGGTCATCGCCTCCGGTGCCATCCCCAAAACAGACCCGTTCCTCATTGACCGGGTGGCGGCCATCGCAGCACTGAAAGGATGCAGCGTGATGGTGCTGCTGAACAAATGTGATCTGGACTGTGCCGATGCACTGTACGCCGTTTACGCAGCCGCCGGATTTCCAACTCTGCGGGTCAGCGCGGAGACCGGGGAGGGGATCGAGGAATTGAAGCCCCTGATCGCCGGGAAGCTGTCTGCCTTTACAGGGAATTCCGGTGTGGGAAAGTCCAGCATCCTGAATGCCCTGGATCCGGCGTTTCAGCTCCAGGTGGGGGATGTGAGCCAGGCGCTGGGCCGGGGACGCCACACCACCCGGCACGTGGAGCTGTTCCACCTGAGCTGCGGGGCGGACGTTGTGGACTCCCCGGGCTTCTCCTCCTTTGAGACCGATGAGCTGAATCTGGAGCTGAAGCACCGCCTGCCGGAGACCTTTGTGGAGTTCCGGCCTTATCTGGACCAGTGCCGCTTCGTGGGGTGCAGCCACACCAAGGAGAAGGGCTGCGCCGTGCTGGAGGCGGTGCGCGCTGGCAAGATCCAACGGAGCCGCCACGCCAGCTATGTGCGCCTGTATGAGGAGCTGAAGCCCCTCCAGGACTGGCAGGAGCGGAAGAAGTGAATCGCGCGGAAGAGGCGGGCAGATGCCCGCCTCTTTTTGTGTGCCCTGCCTTTTGTACCAGGACAGGCAGCGGCGTATATAATGGGAGTGAGAAAGGGGCGTGGGGCGTATGTTTCGGAGAGGCGGCGGATGCTGGATACTGGGCGTCTGTGCGGTGGCGCTGGGGGCCGGGATCCTGATTGCGGCGATCTTTCCGGTAGGGGCGCTGATGTTTTTGGTGGCGGTCCTGCTGATTGCGTGCGGCTGCGCCTGCTGCAGGCGTTAGAAAGGAGCAAATATCATGCGAATTGTAGTGTGGAAGTCCCCCAAAGCCCTCAGCGGCATTCTGCGGAAGCTGTTCAAGATTTCGGAATAAGCAGTCCCGGCCGGGCATACAGTGTCAGCAGAGCGAGACTCCGTGGACAACATGGCGGCGCACAGGGGCGGGAGAGCGGCCGCTGGCGGCCCGCCCCGTACCGTTTTCCAGGCGGCGGGAAACGGCTGCGCCGTCCATCGGAGGACCAACGGCCGGAAAGGAAGGGCGAACCATGGAACTGGAATTGAAAAAGGCCTGCTTCGACGCCTATGAGGCGGCGGGAGAGCTGACATTGACTCAGGAGGAGACAGCGGAGACCATCGTGCCGGACTACTGTCCGGACATTGCGCGGATCATCGAGACCACGGGCAAGGTGTTCCTCCACAGCCGGGAGATGCGGGACGGCAGGGCAGAGATCTCCGGCACCGTCCGGGTGACGGTGCTGTACACGCCGGAGGGGGAGGGGGGCATCCGGACCCTGGAATTTGCCATGCCCTTCACGGTGGAGACCGACGGACGCAGTCTGCCGGACTGCGCGGCGCTGCTGGCGGACACGGAGCCGGAGCTTCTGGAGACCCGGATGCTGAACCCCCGCAAGGTCTTCACCCACTGCAAGCTGGTGACGCGGCTGACGGGCTATCAGCGCAGGCCCTTATGCTTCTGCACGGATGCAGAGGCGGGGCCGGAACTGTGCATCGAAAAAAAGCAGGAGCAGCAGCACGCCATCGTGCTGACCCACATTGCGGAGAAGGACTTCACCTTCTCCGAACAGATGGACCTGTCCCCGGGCAGAGAGGGAGCGGCGGAGATCCTCACCAGCTGGGTGAACAGCACTGTGACGGAGACGAAGATCGTGGGCAGCAAGCTGCTGTTCAAGGGTATCTTCACCGTCAGCCTCCTGTACCGGACGGCGGACGCTGCTGCGCCGCGTCCGGAGAGCTGCCGTTCTCTCAGATCCTGGAGGTGGAAGGCGCCCCGGAGGGCGCAGAGCCATCGGTGCGCCTCCAGTTCACCGGCGCGGATCTGCAGGTCGACGGCGCCGACGCCGAGGGCCGGGAGATCGCGGTGACGCTGTACCTCCACGCCACAGCTCTGCTGCGCCAGACCCAGGAACTGACGCTCCTCAGTGACCTCTACTCCACTGCCTATGATCTGACTTATGACGCCGCGCCTCTGGAACTCACCAGCTTTCGGGAACAGTTCACCCGCCGTCAGACGGTGCGGGAGGTGCTGGAGATCGGTGTGGTGGCGGATTCCATCCTGGCCCTCTCCGTCACCTGCGGAGCTGTTTCCGTCAGCCGGGAGGGGGCGGGCGTGGTCCTGCGGACCGGGGCGTCTGTCCGGGCACTGTATCTGGACGAGGGGGGCGTGCCTCTGGTGGCGGAGCGGAGCATCGACGTCAGCTGCCAGCTGGAGCTGCCGGAGGACTGCCGGGTCGCTGCCCGGGCCGTCTGCCCGGAAGAGGTCCAGGGCAGCCTGACGGACCGGGGCATCGAGGTCCGGTTCCCGGTGGACTTCCGGGCGGAGGCGGCCCAGCGTGTGAAACGGGTGTGCGTGTCCGCAGGAAAGATCAATACAGACGCGCCTAAGGAGACCACCGGCGCGCCGTCCCTGGTGCTGCGTTGCCTGGGGAAGCAGGAGACCGCCTGGGATCTGGCGAAACGGTACAACACCACCATCGGCGTGATCCTGGCAGCCAATCAACTGGAGACGGAAGGAGATATCTCCCGGGACCAGCTGCTGCTGATCCCCCGGAAGCGGACCTGAGTCACCCTTGACGGGTCCGGCAGCCCATGGTAGACTGGAAAAAACGGGTATTCGGTCTGTTTCGTCTGCCCTCTGGGAAGTGGAGGTGCCTATGCCGGACTTTGCGGTGCGTGTTCGGGGAGCCAAGGGGAGGAGCTGGCGGTCCCCGAGGCGGCTGGTAGCGGTTTACCTGGGACTCTGGGTTTTTGCCCTGGTGGTGTTCTTGTTGATGGACCCCACGGACGCCATGGGGTACGCCCTTTTATTCCACTGGCTGCTCCTGCCCAACGCCGCCTTTGTGATCTCCCTGCGGATTGGGGGACTGGGCCTGCCTCTGGCCCTGGGACTTTTGTATATGCTGGCGGACTTTCTCACCTTCCGGCTCGCCAATATGTTGGCCTTTGACAAGATCAACCTGCCTCAGTGGGACCTGTTTTTCATCGGGGCGGCCATCTCTGCCCTGGGCTTTCTCATCGGGCGATTGCTGGGCCGCCGGAGATCCAAACCTGCCTGATTGACGGAGTTTCCCGTTGCCCCGTCTTAACAAGACGGCACAAGATAACAAAAGAGCGGAGCATCAGCTCCGCTCTTTTTCTGTTCCGTTTTATCCCTCGGAATATCGGGCGAGGAACTGACGGGTCCGTTCCTCCCTGGGGTGCTCAATGACTTGGTGGGCGTCACCCTGCTCCACGATGACGCCGCCGTCCATGAAGATCACCTGGTCTGCCACATCCCGGGCAAAGGCCATCTCATGGGTGACGATAATCATGGTGGTCCGCTGTTCCGCCAGCTCCCGAATGACCCGAAGCACCTCGCCGGTGAGCTCCGGGTCCAGGGCGGAGGTGGGCTCGTCAAAGCAGAGGATGTCCGGGTGCAAGGCCAGGGCCCGGGCGATGGCCACCCGCTGCTGCTGTCCGCCGGAGAGCTGGCTGGGGTAGTGATTTGCCCGCTCACTGAGGCCCATCTTCGCCAGCAGCTCCCGGCCGTCCGCTTGGATCTCCTCCAGGATTTGCTTTTTGTTCTGCTTGAAGTCCGGCTGCTCCTGGGCCAGCAGCTCCCGGGCCAGGGTGACGTTCTTCAGCGCCGTGTACTGAGGGAACAGATTGAAGGACTGAAACACCAGCCCGAAGTGGAGCCGCTTCTTCCGCACCTCGCTCTCCCGCTGGGTGGCGGGATCAGCGGCGTCAAAAATCAGATTACCCGCCACAGAGATGGTACCCTGCTCCGGCTTCTCCAGGAAATTCAGGCACCGCAGCAGGGTGGTTTTGCCGGAGCCGGAGGAGCCGATGATGGCCAGGGCCTGGCCCTGCTCCAGATCAAAGCTGATGTCCTCCAGCACCCGGGTGGCGCCGAAATGCTTTTCAATGTGATGTACTTCCAGAATTGCCATAAATCGGTTCCCTCCTTACTGAAAGAAGTCCAGCTTTTTTTCAAGCTTGCCCAGCAGCACCGTGACGATGCCGCTGAAGATCAGATAGTAGACAGCGGTGAAGAACAGGGGCCACACCAGGCCCGCAATGCCGGAGTTGCCCTTCATAAAGGACTCGCCCATCCAGATGACCTCCTGCAATGCGATGACCCGGGCCAGGGAGGTGTCCTTCACCAACGTGATGATCTCGTTGGAGATGGGGGGGACGATTCGCTTGATCATCTGCAGCAGGGTGATGTGGCGGAAGATCTGGGCTTTGGTCATGCCCAGGACCTGGCCTGCCTCCTGCTGGCCCTTCGGCACTCCCTGGATGCCGCCCCGGTAGATCTCGGAGAAGTAGCAGGCGTAATTGATGATGAAGGCCACACACACGGCCATCATCCGCCCGGACTCACCGCTGGGCCAGTTGAACCACTTCTGGATGCCGGGCACATAGAACAGTGCAATGATTTGCAGCACCAGAGGCGTGCCCCGGATGACCCAGACCACCAATCGGCAGATGAGGCGGATGGGCCGGAAGACGATGAGGGCGATTCGGCCCGGCTCCCGCTTCTGCCGCCGCAGGAACCAGTGGACCGGCCGGGCAAAGGGCGCTAGGCGGCTCATGGAACCGAAGCTGATAACCAAGCCCAGGGGCAGTGCCCCGATCAGGGTGATGAAAAACAGCTGAAGGGTCTTGAGAAATCCGCTGTTCAGGGCCGACAGCACGGTCCGGAATGTGCTGGAGGTAAAAAATTCAATCATGGTATCGTCCTCTCAAGGTCAGTGTGGTAGAGGGGGAAAGCCGCCGAAAAGCAGAGCGCGCACTGCGCACTCTGCTTTTGGAAGATCCGCAGGGGAAGAAGCTCACTCCAGGATCACGGCGTCCTGCAGGCCGTAGGTGGTAGCCACCTCCAGCACGGTGCCGTCAGCCGTCTTCTCCGCCAGGAAGGTGTTGAAGGCGTCCACCAAGTCGGACCCCTGCCGGAAGCCCACGCCGTATTCCTCGGAGGGCAGGTCCTGGGCCTCATTCAGGTTCAGGCTGTAGATCAGATCGGCGTAGCTGGTGCCCTCGCCGGTCATCTCAGCGGCCATCAGCACGTCGATGACGGCGGCGTCGGACGTGCCGGCGGCAACCTCCATCAGGGCGTTGGACTGGGCCTGGACCGGCACGGTGGTGGCGCCCAAGGCCACGGCGGCATCCTCACCGGCGGAGCCGGACTCCACAGCGATGTTCAGGCCCTCCAGAGAGGTCAGGCCCTCGAACTCAGCGGCCCGGTCGGCAGGATAGACCAGAGTCTGGTAGTTGGTGCAGTATGGATTGGACGTACCCATAGCAGCCAGAACGTCGTCGGTGAGAGTCATACCATTCCACACGCAGTCGATGGCCCGGGAGTCCAGCTCTTCCACCTTGTAGTCCCAGGTGATCTCCTGGAACTCCACGGAGACGCCCAGGCTCTCGGCAAACAGCTTGGCCAGGTCGGCGTCAAAGCCGATCCACTCATCGCTGCCCTCTTCCTTGTAGTCCATGGGGGCAAAGTAGGTAATGCCCACCACCAGGGTGCCCTTATCCTGGACATAGGCCACGTCGCTCTCGGGAGCGGTGTCACCGGAGACTTCTTCCCCTGTGGGCTGGTCATCAGTGGCGGCGTCCTCGTCAGAGGTTCCGCCGCAGGCGGCCAGAGAGAAGGTCATGGCCAGGGCCAGCAGCGCTGCCCACAGCTTCTTCATGTTTTTCATCGTCAATCCTCCAAATCTCTAGACGGGGATACCGTCCGTTTCATTACATTAGCAGTTTACCACACTAAATTATCCGTGTAAAGCCGCAAAATCAGCCAAGAACGGAGAAGGCCGGCTCCTGAATTTGTGCATCTTCTCCAAAACAAGACGGGCTGTCATACTTCGCAGCAGCCGGACATAGAGTGGAACAAGACTATGGAGCGGAAAAAGGACGGGATGCTATGAATACCAGTATCTATCAGAATATCGCCACCCGCACCGCTGGGGATATCTACATCGGCGTGGTGGGCCCCGTGCGCACCGGGAAGTCCACCTTCATCAAGCGGTTCATGGAGACCCAGGTGATCCCCAACATCGACAACGTCTACCGCAAGGAGCGGGCCCGGGATGAGCTGCCTCAGAGCGGCTCTGGCCGGACCATCATGACCGCCGAGCCCAAGTTCGTCCCGGAGGAGGCTGCCCAGATCCAGCTGCCGGACGGGGCGAGCTTTTCCGTGCGGCTGATCGACTGTGTGGGATACATGGTGAAGGGCGCCATCGGCCAGATGGAGGACGACACCCCCCGGATGGTCACCACCCCCTGGTACGACCATGAGATCCCTATGACCGAGGCGGCGGAGATCGGCACCCGGAAGGTGATCGCCGAGCACTCCACCATCGGCATTGTCATCACTACCGACGGCACCATCTCCGACATCCCCCGGGAGGACTACCTGGAAGCGGAGGAGCGGGTGATCCGGGAGCTGCAGGAGCTGGGGAAGCCCTTCATCGTCCTGCTGAACTCCGCAGACCCCCGGGGCGACCGGGCCCAAGCCATCGCCAAGGACATCTCATCCCGGTATGAGGTGAACTGCATGGCCGTCAACTGCCTGGAGCTGGACGAGGACGCCGTGGCCGCCATCCTGAAGGCGGTGCTCTACGAGTTCCCCATGCAGGAGCTGGACCTGTTCCTGCCCCCCTGGGTGGATGCCTTGCCGGCGGACCATCCTATCAAAGCGGGCCTGTATGACGCCATCCGTCAGAACACCGCCCAGCTCCGCCACATCCGGGAGGTGGAGGGCGTCATCGCCGCCCTGGGGGAGAGCGAGCACATCAGTGAGGCCAGAATCTCAGCCATCGACCTGGGCACCGGCGTGGCCGCCGCACGGCTGGCCTTGCCCCGGGAGCTGTTCTACAAGACCCTGTCGGAGCAGTCCGGCTTTGAGGTGGGGGATGATGGGGATCTGATGAGCCTGCTGACGAAGCTGGCGGCGGTGAAGGCGGAGTACGACAAGGTAGCCGGCGCCCTCCACGACGTCCGAGAGACGGGCTACGGCATCGTGGTCCCCGGCATCGACGAGCTGAAGCTGGAGGAGCCGGAGATCATGAAGCAGGGCGGCCGGTACGGCGTGCGGCTGAAGGCCAGCGCCCCCAGTATCCACATGATCCGGGCGGACATTGAGACTGCCGTCAGCCCCATCGTGGGCAACGAGAAGCAGTCCGAGGACATGGTGAACTACCTGCTGCAGGAGTTTGAAGGGGATACCAGCAAGATCTGGCAGTCCAACATCTTCGGACGCAGCTTCCACGAGCTGGTGAACGAGGATCTGCAGGCAAAGCTCAAGCGGATGCCGGAGGACGCCCGGCGGAAGCTCCAGGAGACCCTAACCCGCATCATTAATGAGGGCAGCGGGGGACTCATCTGCATCATTCTGTGACGCAGACATCATAGAAAGGGCGCCGGATTCCTCCGGCGCCCTTTCTTACTATTCCAGCCTGTCCCGGAGGGAGCTGGGAAAAGGCCGACTCGCCCGGTATACGTGAGACCGACCACCACAAAGGGAACCAAAAGACGCCGAACAGCGCAAGGATTGGGGGATTCCTGTTCAGATGTCCCAAAGGCATCCCTGAAGAAGAAATTTCCTCCGATGCCCTCACCGCTTCATCCGGGGATCGCAGGTGCCGAACCGCCGGACATTTTCCCGCCCCTGGGACAGGGTCAGCCCATGATTTTCGTCGCTGGGCTCGTTGTCGGAGGAAATGAACACGTCGTTCTCCCACCAGCATACCGGGCAGATGTAAGCCACCGCCTCCTCCGGCGGGACCGGGAGGGTGATCTGCCCACAGCAGGGACAGGGATAGCGCCCGGGCCGATCCTGAGCTGCCGGAATCGGAGGCTCCGGCGGCCCATAGCCGTTGAACGCCTTCGGCGCGTAAAACATCTTTTTTCGTGTGTGCGCCATGGAGACCACCTGCGTCTCACAGCGCCGTGCCACGAGTGGGGACATACAGCCCGGTCATGTCCACGCCCTCCAGCTCCAGCAAGAACTGCTTGTTGGCCACGCCTCCGGCGTAGCCTGTCAGACTTCCGTCGCTACCCACAACCCGGTGACAGGGGATCAGAATGGAGATGGGGTTGTGGCCCACGGCACCGCCCACTGCCTGGGCCGCGGCAGAAATCCCCTGGCCCCGGAGCGTCCGGGCCAGGGCGCCGTATGTGGTGACCGTGCCGTAGGGGATCTCCAGCAGCAGGCGCCACACCGCCTGGCGGAAGGGGCTGCCCTGGGGGGCCAGAGGCGGCAGAGCCGGGAGGGGAGCCTTGGCAAAATAGGCGTCCAGCCAGGCGGAGGCCTGCTCAAATACCGGCAGGTCATTTTCCTTTACAGTATCTGAAAGTCCGACACCAAAGTATTTCTGCCCATCCAGCCACAGCCCTGTGAGGGCTGCGCCGTCCGAGGAGAGGGTCAGCATTCCCACCGGGGAGGGCTTATGAAAGATCATCCACATACAATTACACCTCAAATCAGGATCAGAGTGATGGAGCGATTGCAAACGAATGTAAGTCGTTCAACAGGGACCGCTTCATTTGTCCGGCGCGGAATGGGCGCTCCGGCGGTACGCCAGCGGGGACTGTCCTGTGCCGGACCGGAAGGCCCGGTAAAAGGCGGAGAGACTGTCAAATCCGGCCTCTCCGGCTAT
>ENA-ORRT01000861-ORRT01000861.1-human-gut-metagenome-genome-assembly--contig:-NODE-861-length-11613-cov-2.66318_pt1 | contig 11613 bp, 9 predicted proteins | sample MGYA00242181_ERZ509146 | MGnify/ENA primary metagenome ERZ509146 (study PRJEB26280, sample SAMEA2338624) | human gut metagenome | biome: human gut; feature: human-associated habitat; material: faeces...
CCCCGGCTTCACCCAACGGGTGCTCTCCGCCCCGGGGTACCAGGAGCTGCTCCCCCGCATCCGCAGCTATGTCCCCCAGTCCTCTGTGGTCGGGATGCTTCTGGAGCACGAGGAGCCATACACCGTGGTCAAAAGCCGCCATCTGGGCATTTTTCAGCACGACCCATATACCTGGGCGGTGCGGGGCGGCGGCTTCCTCTGTCTGGAGGAGCTCAGCGATGGCAGCCGGAACTTGGACCTCACGCTGAAAAGCTGGCTGGCCGGCCTCACCCCTCAGGACCGCGAGCTCTTTCTGGACAGCTTGTATCAGGCCCTTGAGGGCACCCAGGCCCAGGAGCTGGAGGACCTGGCCCACCCCAAGCGTCTGTACGCCCTGATCCAGGGGCTGGTCCAGCTGGATGAGGACACCAGAAACCACATCCTCCATACGCTGAAAAGACTCCTGCGGGCCGCCGCCGGCGTTCTCCGGGAGGACCGGAGCAGTCCGGACCTTTGAGGAGGCCGCAAGAGTACGCCTCCGCCACAGAACATCAAATAGAATGGTCCGGAGAAGTACACACGACCTGCAACCGCATACAAGGTATTATTTTTATGAAATGGATCGATCAGGCACAAAGAAAAAGCAGGTGCAACGCTGTTCACCTGCTTTTTCCAAAGGGAGCGTAGGGCGTGGACCGCCCACCCACACTATCCTATTTTAAATTCCAGGCTTCCCGCCGCACCATACGCTGCCTGATATTTCTCAATCACCACAACCACCTGGCCGTCCCGGTCAAAGTAGAAATTGGTATCTTCAGAGATGAGATCAGGGATGGACAGGTGCTCCCACAGGATGCCGCGCTGCTCATCACTCCACTGGGCAATGCTCTCCTCAATGCTGTCTGCCACGATCTGTTGGTAACTTGGGCCGAACCAGTCCTTCAGCGTGATCACTTTGCCACTCCCCAGATCGATATTGTAGTAGAATTCACAATGATACGAAGAGAACCGGCTCTCATACTGAGAAATGACAAATGACACATGGCTGGGAGAGATATACTTTACCTCATAGTCTATGGTGATACCCACAGGGACGAACGCCTCCGCGTCGCCGCCAGTGGCAATAAAAGCGTCGTGATAGTCCTTGGCCCGGGCCTCACTGGCAGCAAGGCAGTCGTAGACCGCCTTCTGGATCTCCTGATTGATCCGCTGCTCCAGTTCTGTTTTTCCGGTATTTTTGATTTGAGGGATCTTGGCATCGATATACTTGATGTCGTCCTCCTTATGATACTCCCGAAACAGGAATACCTGACACAGTCCCCCACCACTGGAAGGTCACAGGCCGCCGCCGCAAAGGTCGGAGATATTTTCAGCGCCGTAACAGTGCACAAGAGAAATACAGCGGCCATAGGACCCAACCGTCTGGAAAGGTCACGAACTCTGTTTTTACGCCGCTGCTCCAGTCCCTCTGCGAGGGCATCCTGGACCACCTGGTCCAGCTCGCCTGGGATTTCAATATTTTCGTATCCGCTCTTGTCGATCACGGTTCTAACACCTCTATATCCAACTTTAGATGGTTCAACGCTCGGCGCAGCCTGGATTTCACTGTGTCGAGATTGGTGGAGGTGATCTCGGCGATCTCTTCCGGCTTCATTTCTTCAAAAAACGGAGGACAACAACAGTTTTCATATCCGGAGACAGTTTCTTCACCGCTGCATACAGGTCAATATATTCATCCTTGTATATATCAAACAGATTTTCAGAGGCCTGTTTTTGCGGAGAAAAGAGTTGCACTCGTTGATCAGGATGCGGTAGAACCAGGTCTTGGCATACTCCGGCCTTCTCAGGGTATGGTAAGACTGCAAAGCCTTTACGATGGCATCGTGAATCACGTCCAGCGCATCCTCTCGGCTCTTGACATAGGTATATGCAATGCGATAAAACCGCTCCTGATTATTTTCTACGAACAGGGCAAGTTCCTGTGCGGAATTCATCTTTTCAACCCTCTTGCTCCAGATATTTAGGTGGAATCTGAATCTCAGTCCGCTTCTGTCTTCACAGTGTTAGACGCATCTGCAAGTCAAAAGGTTGCAGATGGCGGCGGAGACAAACCAAATCATCGAAACAGAAAACAGCGCCAGAACGTATATCGCTGTCAAGACGCCATTGGCTTTTGGCATCTGCCGGAACTTGAGGCGATTGAACAGTCATTCCAGGTCCACGCAGAAAAAGACGGCGCAGCACCAAGGCTACGCCGTTATAAACAGCAACATGATCGTTCCCTATGAAAGGCAGCCGGAAAGTGCTCCTCCGCAAAATGCACCTCCACCGGCGGAGACGTATTTTGATTCGGATGCTCAGACCTCCGGAGGACAGACGCCCTTTCGGACATGGACGATAAAATCCTGGACATTGGTCACAATGGTCTTGACCGACAGGCTCCCCCGGTCCCGCAGCTTGTTCACCGCGAATTCTGAGATATCCACCGAATAGAAGAACAGAGGGCGCACCTGGCCATCCACTACCCGGTAGCAGGGGGTCATGTTTCCAGTGGCCACTGTGTGGAGGGTGGAGGCCATACAGATGATGGTGGTGGCCTTCCGCACCAGCGCCCGCATGGCGTCCTGTCCCTGATAGACGTCGCCGTACACCTCAGGCAGGGGGCCGTCATCCCGGACAGAGCCCACCAACACAAAGGGCACCTGCTGGCGGACGCACTCATACATGATGCCGTTTCGGACCTGACCGGACTCCACGAAGGCCTGGATGGAGCCCAGGCGGCGGACCTCATTGATGGTGTCGATGTGGTTATAGTGCCCATTGAAGTGGGCCTGCTGTGTATACACGTCCTGCCCCAAAGCGGTTCCCAGATAGCCCGCCTCCAGGTCGTGGGTGGCCAGAGCGTTTCCGGCCATCAGCCCGTTGACAAACCCGGCCCGAACCAAGGCGGCGAAGGCGGCCCGGGAATCGGCGTCGAAGGAGCAGGCCGGCCCCATGACCCAAAGGATATTGCCGTGCTCCCGCTCGTGACGGAGCAGGTCATATAGGCCGTCGTAGTCGATGGAATATGCGGTCTCCCGGCTGCGCCCGGTACGGAACGCAAAAGCCTCTGCCTCGCCGCTCTGATCCACAAAGCAGTTGGGATGGACGTAGATCCCCTCAGAGCCGTCTTCTGTCCGGCCGACCACCACCAACTCCCCCGCCTTGACGTTCCGGAACTCTACGATGGATACCGCCCCGTCCCGCACCACAGCCACGCAGTCCATGCGGCTGTCCTCCGCCAGGACCCACCGGCCGCCGATGTGATAATACTCAGGAAACAGCGTGGTGGCGTGGTAGCCGCAGGGCATTACTCCGTCCCGCTCCGCGGGGACCAGCTTCACATCCGGCGCCCCGTCCAGACCAAGGGCGGTGAAATCCGGTTCCCGATACCGGGGAATGGCAAAACTCATACAGAAACCTCCAAAACAGGACCGTGGAGCGGTGGACCGGCACAGGGGCCGGAAGAGGGGATCCTCCGAATTTTTTACGGAAGCCCCGCGGTCTTTTGTGGGAATATCCAAATTCAGCGGAAAATCCGCAAAATAGGAGTGTTTTTTTAGAAAACTCTTTTAATTATATACGATTCTTCGCAAAAAGTCAATTTGATCCGAAATCGTTTCCCACAAGCTTGATATGATGATAGGCTTCCCCGGGAAATGGCCTGGCTCCGCCCCGGAAAGGGCCGCCCAATGCTCCGCGTGGTGCTCCTCCACTACAATGCCGTGCGCATCATGGTCCACTTTTGATGCTCCAACCCGGGTAAAGGCGGTTATGGACAGCAGGATCAGGCCCAGTAAGCAGTACCTCCGCTCAATTACAACAACAGCAACAATTTCTGCAATGTATTTCAATCCACGCTCCCCGTGTGGGGAGCGACCGAAGCCAACCGGGAGAAGGTGGCCGCACAGCAATTTCAATCCACGCTCCCCGTGTGGGGAGCGACGCCTGTGTGGTGTCACTCGGGCCCATTACATCAAATTTCAATCCACGCTCCCCGTGCGGGGAGCGACGACTTACCTGTGTTAGACTGACCACATAGGATCATATTTCAATCCACGCTCCCCGTGCGGGGAGCGACAGGAATGCCGGCGATGATTCCGTTCGCCAGGTTATTTCAATCCACGCTCCCCGTGCGGGGAGCGACTATGCTGATAGGTCACATAGATAATCTTCTCAGGATTTCAATCCACGCTCCCCGTGCGGGGAGCGACATGGCACTCCGATATATCGCTGAAAAGGAGGACGATTTCAATCCACGCTCCCCGTGCGGGGAGCGACCCTTTGGCTCCGCAAGAACTGCATGATCCTCGGGAAATTTCAATCCACGCTCCCCGTGCGGGGAGCGACCTGCGGGATCCAAGCGGATTCAGTATTTTCACCCATATTTCAATCCACGCTCCCCGTGCGGGGAGCGACTTACGATGGCGAGCCGGATGTGGTTGGCATGACCATTTCAATCCACGCTCCCCGTGCGGGGAGCGACCCAAGATACTCAGGGCGTTGAAGGCGAGCATCCGGGATTTCAATCCACGCTCCCCGTGCGGGGAGCGACTTGATTATTACTGGCCTGAGTTTGCTAACATCGGTATTTCAATCCACGCTCCCCGTGCGGGGAGCGACGTACGGCTCACCCGGCCTAGATTTCCGGCGGATGAAATTTCAATCCACGCTCCCCGTGCGGGGAGCGACAGCGAAGATGCCCAAAACGGAACCGTTTATTTTGAGCAACTTTCATAATTTCAAAAAATATACGGACAGGACCAGAACAAAAGTCATCATTAAAATGGAACTTTGGATAAATTTATCCCCCTTTTCAGGTGCGAACCGAACAGGGAATCTGTGGTCACTTCTCCTTCGCACACTCAAAGGATCATAGGTTCTTCCGGCAGATACGTCTGCTTACAGCCAAAATGCTCGATTTTATTTTCATAGCGTTTTCCTAAGTAATAAAACCGAAGACTGTCCTGTTCGGGGTCCATAATCGCACATAATTTTGCCTGGAGCAATTTGCACTGGGCAGGATCCAGCAAACATTCAAAGACAGAATTTTGGACGCGCTGACCGTAATTGACGCACTGTTTGGAAATTTGTCTCAATCGTTTGCGGCCGGCGGCATCTTCGGTGTTTACGTCATAAGTGATCAGAACTAACACAAAGAATCACTTCCATAAAAAGGAGGATATGCGTCTGAGGTGCGCAAAGTTTCCTGCCGCTGCTGTTTCAGGCGGATAAGCGCCCATTGCCGGCGACAGAACACAAAAAGCCGGAGGCCGGAGAGGGGAAGCAGGTCCTCCTCACAGCAGATCATCCCATCCGCACACAAGCGACGCCGGAAGGCAGCGCGGACTCGTCCACCGACACGGTATAGTCCTGATAGGAGCGTGCCGGAGCCAGGTCGTTGGGATCCTTTCGATCCACATGGACCGCCTCAAACAGCTTCCAGGCGGGGGCGCAGCCCAGTTCGCTGTCATGCTTGAATACGATCAGGTCCCGGACAGCCATTTTCCCGCGGGCGGCAGAGTGGTCGTGTTCAAACATATTTAAAATAGCTTCCCACAGAAGGGACAGATCCTCTTCGGAAAAACCGGTGGTTTTTCGGGCCAGATTGGCGGAGATGTACCCCTCGCAACGGTAGAGCCCATAGGGGACGATATATTTGCGTCCCATCTCTGTTCCCTTCTTTTCCGCGTCAGCCTCAGTTGTGATGGCCACACGTGTAATGGTGACTTCCTGGGGAACGATGGGTTCCACGCTGCGGGCAAATCCCAACTGGACCGGACCACGTACCTGACCGCAGTTCAGGGCCGCTTTTACAAAGGTGGTCATGACCGCGCCGAAGGTGCGAATATCGTAGAAGTTGGCACACATCCAATCCCGAATGTTTCGGTCCAGATCAGGGTCGCTCTTTTTCTTCTCTTTGACCGTTTTCTCGTCAATTTCCAGAGCGGTGTATGCCTCAGCATCGCTGCGGTTCAGGGGTACGCCATCTTTGACATAGATGCGGTAGCCGCTGCTATCTTCTTTTACGGTCTCCACATAGTTGCGGATCTTCCGCTTCAGGCACACATCGGTGACAATGCCAAGGCCGGTCTCCGGGTCCACCCGGGGCATATTTCCTGCGTCCGGATCTCCGTTTGGATTGCCGTTTTCCACGTCGAACAAAATGACAAATTCATAGCGGTTTTTGATGGGATCAGACATATTCCTTCTCCTCCTTTTTCTGATAGCGGGCCTGGGTCTGGCAATAGTAGCCAAGCTGGAACGAGCCCTGTTGGGGCAGATTCATCCGGGCGGGGTAAGTATCCCCTATGCGGCTGCATAGATCTGTCAGCTGCTTTTCGTAGAAGATACACAATCCAGTGTTGGACCCGCGCAGTTTCTTCAAATGCTTTTGGGCCAGGTTGATCAGAATGGGAAAAATGACAGCGGGCGTTGCGGCGGCAGAATTAAAATACTTATCCTTGATCGTGGAATTGATACCAGGATTTGCAGACTCTTGAATGGCCTCCAGAACGGAGAAGATCCGCCCCATCGTGTAGGGGATATTGTTTGTATCGGAATTGAGAGACACTTGTAAGACCTCCTTTGGTATATCTGGGTTTTCACGGTTTGCCGCCTCGCTTAACTTAATATAGTAGGCCTTTAGGATCGCCGCCCTTCCCCGGGTGACCTCCCGCTCTGCCCGGATCCGTAACGTCACACCGTTGAGCAGAGTGGTGGGATAGCGGGTATTCATTAGGACAGCCCGCAGAACCTCGCCAGCCAGATCGGGAGCGGGGGATTTATCTCTGGAGTTCTGATTGACCGTCTCGCTGAGCAGCCTCCAGAGAGACAGCGTCTCAAATTTGTCATACGCAGGACGGACGATCTCCAACCGGCGGTAGTGGGCCTGGATATTGTCCAGAAACCCTTTGAACGTGTTATGCAGGAAGAACCGCACGGAAAGCCGGGCAGCGTTGGGGGAGAGACCCAGGACATAGAAGTCCATATCAGGGTCCAGTCTGTCCTCCTGATAGATCACTGACTGTCCGGCACAGAGACTTTTTACCATTCCACGCAGGTCGTTTTCTGTATAAGAGGGGACGGCGGAGCCGAGAGCAACCCCTCCAAACAGGGCGGCATAGGCCGGTTTTGCGTTTCTGGACCAGCAGACCACTGTGGCGTCACCGATACGGAACACATGGTCCCGATCCGCCAACAGGTGGTTCAGGGCGGAGGTATAGGCAAACGAGGCATATTTCCCGGTGGGCGCGTTCAAGTTCTGCTCCTTTCCATAGGAGCAGAAAGCCGGAGCGTTGAAGGATACCAGGGCCGCACCGCTGGATTGGGCTCCCGCCACATTTTTGATAGAGGGATGGATATTTTCGATGGGGCCCATTGCACCGGTGACGAGGCAGATGCCCTGTGGACCGTCTCCAGCGGCATTGTAGTCATTTTCCCACGCCTGTTGGATGGCCGGGTCATTGTGGACAAAACCTTCCGCTGTGCAAAAAATCAGGTTTCCGCCAGCAAGAATACCGTCCAGATGTTCTTGAAGGGCTGGGTTTTCCCTTGCCTTTTGTGGGTCCCAGGTCCGAAAGAACGCCAAAACAGCCTGGGCCGCCGGAGAATCCACATCCTTCAGCAGACTTTCGTGGCGCGCTTTACAGGCGGCGAAGCATTCCTGTGTTCGCTGGGGCTTGCCTTTGTTGTCGATCCCTAAGAAATAGCTGGAGTTATCGCAAAGAAAGTTGGCCGCCACACCAACCGTCCGTTTCACAGGGGCAGGGAGCGAAATACTCCGGGGTGCAAGGACCATTTTTTTACCCCTTGGCTGTTCTGTCTGCATAAAATCGACGCGCTCCAACGTCCCGTCCACTGCCAGGCAGAGGGCATAGGACACCTTCACCTTTGTCCATCCTGGAGCATCGATTTTCCTTTCCCGCTCCAGAGCCTGATAATACTCAGTCAGTGCCTGAAGGATCATCCCCGCACCTCCCCGCTGTTCCGGTCCGGGACATTCAGAACTCCGTTTTGGAGGGCGCCCCGGAAGAATAGGGGCCGAATGTTTTCCGGGTCGGTGTAGTCCATGTCGTAGAGCATCCAGCCCAGGTCTTGGGTCCTGTCCTTCAGCTCATCGGGGCAGGCGGGGAGTCCCTCGCACCACTGGAATTGGGCGGGAAATTCCCGGCAGCCGAAGCAGGGCTGATGGTAGAACTGCCCCTTGCGAATACGGCGCTTTACAATATCCTGAAATTTTCCGGGATTGTCCCCTTCGGCGGCCTGGTCTGTCATCTCAAAATGGGCCTCGATCACATATCGTACGTCCCGCAGCAGCAGGGCGGCCCGCTGCTGAATGTCATCCGAGGTGCATAGATACAGCTGTCCTTCCCCCTTCTCCATCACGGTGCGTGCCGTCCGGGCTGAAATTTTGGACTTTACTTCGTTGCGCCGCAGGTTGGTGAAACGGATGGGCTTGCACACATGGATCCGGTCGATGACCCACCGCAGCCCCGGGTGCCAGTAAATGGCTTCAATCAGTCCCCGGGCGGCGGAGGGGGTCATCACGTCGTAGCTGACCCGCTCCACCTTCATCTCCGGACGAGTAAATAGTGCGTAGTCTCCCCAGACTTCCAAAGAGATTGACATAAGCATTCACTCCTTTCTTTGATCTGTTTTCACGGAGATGGGAGCAGAATGCCGCTCCATAGGCAGGTATACCTTGTCGTATTTTAATGCAAGTATACGGCCTCACCTCCATAGGCTTGAGATGAGTATACATTACCATGATTTTCTATTAGAGTCAAGTTAAAATTCAGTGGTTATTATATGTAAGTCAAATTTGACAATAGGTAAAAAAAGTGTTATTTTTACACGGTCAAGGATACTCTTGTGGATTGAAATAGTGGCTATTATATGTGTGCAATTTGGCGAAACCGGGATAATAATCCCGGTTTCGCCATTATTCTCCCTTATTTTATTAGATAAACAATCCCTTTCCGCTGTCCGCTTTCAGGCTCAAGCCGGTATATTCGGAATAGAGGTCTGGGCTGGAAAGAATCACCGAGCCGTCCTCCAACCGCTCCAGATCTCCGGCCTGGTCCAGTGCGTTGAAGTGCTGTTCATAGATGGAAACCCCGTACTGTCCCAGTTGACGGTATAGGTTTCGACTGTGTTCTCCGCTCCGCAGCCGCTCGACCAGTTCGGCGCCTTCATCCTTGGGGATATAGACCGTGACGGTAGGGCTGTCGATCAGATGAAACCGCTCGGACACCGTGCGGAAGGGAAACAATTCAGACTGCATCAGAGGGAGAATCTGCTGCACATCCTGGGCTTCTGCTCCTTTCAAGTCCAGCAGTCTTGTAAAATAGGCGTGAACAGCCTCCGGAGAAGTAATATCTTCATAATGGGCCATAGCATCCCGGCCAGCTCCAACGGCAGCAGCAAAGAGGGGCGGTGTGCTGCCCTCGCCTTGGAACACGGTGACGATACTGCGTTCCAGAGGCCTCTTTCCTTCCCGGTTGCACCGTCCGGCGGCCTGGAGGATGGAATCCAGTCCGGCCTCCTCCCGGTAGACGGCGGGGAAGTCCACATCCACGCCGGCCTCGATCAGGGAAGTGGACACCACCCGGCAGGGAAGCCCCTTGTCCAGACGGCGGCGGATCTCTTCCAGCTTGGCCCGGCGGTGAGCGGGATACATGAGGGTGGAGAGATGGAAACATCCCTCACCCTCCAGCCGCAGAAAGATCTCCTGGGCTGACTTTCGGGAGTTGACAATGCACAAGACCTGCTCCTGCTTCTGAAGCTGGGCAGCCAGCTCCTCATAGGTCAGCTTTCCCGCCTGCCGGAAGGTCACACGCTGGAATACATCCCACTGGAATTGCTCCGGCGGGCAGAGCTCCGTGACCGGGAGCTCCGGAGCAAATTCCCGGAAGATGGGGGGCAGCGCCGGCTGGGTCGCGGTGCACAAAACCGCGGAGACCCCGTAATGCTTGACCAGCTGGGCAATGGCCCAGACGCAGGGGCGCAGGGCGTGGAGAGGCAGCATCTGCGCTTCATCAAAGACAACGATGCTTTGCGCGATGTTGTGAATCTTTCGGCACTGGGAGGGGCGGCAGGAGTAAAGCGATTCAAAAAACTGCACCGCCGTGGTGACGATCACCGGCATATCCCAGGTCTCGGTGGCACGGGCCAGGCGGATGGACTCTGGACCGGCCTCCTGGTCCACGTCATAGAGTACGCCGGAGTGGTGTTCCAGCACACAGTCCGCCCCCAGGATCTCCCGGAATTTCTGGGCGGTCTGCTCGATGATGGAGGTGTAGGGGATCACATAGATGAGGCGGCGAAGCCCCTGGGCTTTTGCCTGGGCCAGAGCAAAGGCGAGAGAGGCCACAGTTTTACCGCCACCGGTGGGGACGGTCAGCGTGTAGAGACCGGGCGCACAGCGCTCCCCCTCTTGGATACACCGCTCTAAAATCGAGCACCGCTGTGCATTCAGCTCTCCTTTGGGCGGAAACCATCCGGAGATGTAGTTCCGGAGCCACTCCATTAAGGAGTCCACGGATCTGTTAGAAAATGCCGTGTGAGGGCCGTTCGCCATAAATTCTGCCGTATCGGAGTAGTCCGCATCCACCAGACAGGAAAAGAGCATACGGGTAAAGAACATACCTTCCATCTGTGGTTCCAGGTTATTGGGTCGAGGAGGAGCCGGTAGGGTAAGCTCGGACTGCCAGGCAGCATACTCCGGCAGCCTGCCCTGAAGCGCCCGGTTCATGCGGCCAAAAAAAGAACTGGAATCCGGATCGTCCGTTTGACCCCCGCCATCAGGGAGCCCGCCGTGATGTCCGGCGACCGCAAACGCCGCATAGGGCTGTCCGAGCCTAAAACATTCAAAGGCTCCGGCGGTGGCGTGGTCTACCCTCGGGCCGTGGTGTAAAAGCCGGTCTTGAAATTCATTGGAATACTTTCCCAAGTCGTGGGCCAGACCCGCCAGATCTCCCTGTTCCTCAGCATGGAATACTTGGGCAAAGGCGGTACATTTTTGAGCCGTTGCGCTTAAATGCTGGAGAACGGTCTGCTGTCTTCCGTCTTCTGCCACGTGAGCCAAATAAGATCCCATGATAGAAAGCCCTCCCTCAAAAATAAGTGGAAGGAAGAATGAATCTTCCTTCCACCAGTATACTGAATTCCCCCTAAAATTTTCAGTGATTCTTCATAAAAAGACAAGTTTGCTTTTGTCTCCCCTTTCCCAGGGACGCCTGGGAAGTGATGGGACACACCTGTATGACCACCCAGGGGAGTGACGCGCGCAGCCACAACAACCAACCCTTCCCGGGCCATACAAGCGTGTGAAAGAAAACCGTCATGTTTCTCTTTCATATTCTATCAAACACTTTCGGGCACTTCTTTCACGGCTCAAACGTTCGACAGCTTGTCGAAAAGTCTTCTTCGACAGGCTGTCCGATCACAGACCCCCGGGAAATGGCCTGGCTCCGCCCTCTACTCCAGGTCCTGAAGGTCCATCCGCTTCATCTCCTCCCGGAGATCCCGGCGGGTTTTATAGTGGAGCCAGATGCCTCCCAGCACCACGGTGGGGATATTGGCCACCAGGAA
>ENA-ORRT01000866-ORRT01000866.1-human-gut-metagenome-genome-assembly--contig:-NODE-866-length-11576-cov-2.75367_pt1 | contig 11576 bp, 10 predicted proteins | sample MGYA00242181_ERZ509146 | MGnify/ENA primary metagenome ERZ509146 (study PRJEB26280, sample SAMEA2338624) | human gut metagenome | biome: human gut; feature: human-associated habitat; material: faeces...
CCCCGTATGCGGCGGGCCGCTGCTGCTGGCCGGGCGCAGCCTGCGCTGTGCCAAAGCCCACAGCTTTGACCTTGCCAAAGAGGGCTACGCCTACTTGCTGCCGATGCAGAAGAAGCACGCCGCCGACCCCGGCGACGGCAAGGCCATGGTCCGCGCCCGCCGCGCGTTCCTGTCGGCAGGGCACTACGCCCCGCTGATGGCGACGCTGGCCGCGCTTTGCGCCGCGCTGCCCCACGACCATATTGTGGACGCCGGCTGCGGCGAGGGCAGCTACGATAAGTATTTGTATGACGCGCTGGGCTGCCCTCAGATTGCGGCGTTCGACCTGTCCAAGGAGGCCGTGCGGCTGGCGTCGAAGCTCGTGCCCGACGCGGCGTTCTGTGTCGGCGGCAGCTTTTGTGCACCGGTGCGCGACGGCTGGGCCGACCTGCTTTTGAACATCTTTTCGCCCATGGCCGAGGCCGAGTTTGCCCGTATGCTGCGCCCGGGCGGGCATCTTGTTTACGCCGTGCCCACCGCGCGGCATCTGTTCGGCCTGAAAGAGATTTTGTACGACTGCCCGTATGAAAACGAGGTCCGGCAGACCGAATACGACGGCTTTGCGTTTGTGAAGGCCGTTGAGTCCACCGCTGTCATCACGCTGGAAGGGCAGAGTGTGCAGGATTTGTTCGCCATGACGCCCTATTACTGGAACACTCCCGCCGACGGCGCAGCCCGGCTTGCGGAATGTGAACGCCTGACGACAGAGATCGGGTTCCGGTTTTTGGTGTATCAAAAGGTATAACACACAGCACTATGTAGGGGCCGGGCATGCCCGGCCCGCAGGTTTGCAGCCGCCACCCGGAAACGGGTTGCCGCGCAAAGCTGCGGGCGAGGCATGCCTCGCCCCTACGTTCTTTAGATCTCCTCCGGCGGCACGATTCCCGGGCCATACGGCTCCTGCGCGGGCGGGACAATGACCTCCTGCGTCTGCTTCGGCTCATCCTCGTCGCGGTACTGCTCGTCGGGCACCTCGCTCAAATCGGTCCAGAAGCCTTCGCGCTCATCCTCGGCACCGCGGGGTCCAAATTCATCAAACATACCAGACACTCCTTTATAATAGTGTATAAGCGCGGCCCTTGCGGCCTACACTGTAGGCATAGTCTTTGCTGGGGGAGTGTGGGTTATGCGTTCCAACCGCGGAATTTTCTGGTACAGCCTCGGGCTGACGCTGCTTCTGCTGCTGCCGATGGTGCTGACCGTCGCGTTCTTCACCGACCAATACCAGAAGCAGCAGCTCCTGCGCCAGGCGTCGGCGGCAGACAGTACGCTGCACATCGAGCCGGGTGCGCAGGGCGTGTATACGCTGCTGCTCGTCGTCCAGCAGGAGGAGCCCGCCTTTGTGCTGGCCCGTGCGGACGGCCCGCAGCAGACGGTCACACTCTGCGCACTGCCGGGTTCGCTGCGCGTCAGCGCACCCTCGGGCACAACAACGCTGGCGGAGTGTGCGCTGTCTGCCGGGGCCGGGCGGGCCGCACAGCTGCTCGTCGGCACGGTGGCTACGGGGGAGACCGCCGCCCCGGCGCTGCACTATATCGCGGCCACGCCCGCCACCTGGGCGGACTGCGCGGGCCGCACAGCCTCGGCACGCATCGACACGGCATCGCTGCTGGATGCCGCCGCACGCACGCGCCTGGGCTACGGCGAGGACCCCATCGCCGTGTGTACCGCCGCGCAGGCGTCGGAGCTGATTGCCCAATTGCAGGCGGCGCTGCCCGGGGCAGGGGAGGGCTGCATGGCCCGCGCTGCCGTCTGGGCGGCGTTCCTGCGGCAGGACCCGGCCGACGGTCTGCGCAGCCGCAGTGCCCGGCTGCTGACCGACCTGCTGGCCGCAGACCTGAACGCCCTGGGCGAGACACTGGCCTATTTAAGTGCCCGCACCGCCCTGACGATTGACTACACCCCCGCCGCCGTGGCCACTGCCCGGGGCGGCGTGCAGCTGACGGAGGAGGGGATGGCAGCCGTTTGCGCCCTCCTGCTGTGACGGGGGAACGCGGCTATGCCCGCCCGCGGAGCTTCCGCTTCTGCGTTCGGCGCAAGGCCGTCAAAATTTTACAAGAATTTTTGCAAAACCGCTTGACGTAGACCCGCAGTCGTGTTATTATGATAGCACCTCTTTTGCGGGTTTATTTTTTATGCCCTTTTTCAAGGGCGCCTGCAAGCGCGAGGGAGGCTTATTAACCGATAATGGAGGTGCCGAACAATGACTGTCAAGATCACCCTGGCCTGCACGGAGTGCAAGCAGCGCAACTACAACAAGGAGAAGAACAAGAAGAACTCTCCGGACCGTCTTGAGATGAAGAAGTATTGCCGTTTCTGCAAGAAGCATACCCTTCACCGCGAAACCAAGTGAGGATAGGAGCTTAGAGATGGCAGACAATAAAGCAGCCACCGCTGCAGCCCAGACTCAAAGCGACAAGCCCAAAAAGAACGACGGCAAGAAGAAGGTTTCCTTCTTCGACAAGGTCAAGAACTTTTTCAAAGGGATCGGCAAGTATTTCAAAGATACGAAGAGCGAGCTGAAAAAGGTCGTGTGGCCCAGCAAGAACGACGTCAAAACCAATACGATCACCGTTATCGTGGTCGTGCTGGTCGCAGCTGTCGTGCTGATCCTGCTGGACCTCATCTTTGGCGGCGCCATCCACCTGTTGATCGGCGCCTGAGCGCGTTGAGCGGAGGCAAAGACAATGGCTGAGCAAGCAAATTGGTATGTGGCACATACCTATTCCGGCTATGAGAACAAGGTCGCAACCGATCTGATGACGATGGTGGAGAACCGCCACCTGCAGGATCTGATCTGCGACGTCAAGGTTCCCACCGAGACCCGCATCGAAGAAGTTTTTGACAAGCGCGGCAACAAGACCGGCGAGAAAGAGGTTCAGTCGAAACTCTACCCCGGCTACGTCTTTATTAAAATGGTCATGAACGACAACACCTGGTACATCGTGCGCAACACGCGCGGCTGCACCGGCTTTGTCGGCCCGGAGTCCAAGCCCGAGCCCCTGACCGAGGCGGAGGTTGCCAAGATGGGCGTCGAAACCACCGTTGACCTTGAGGTCGAGTACAAGGTCGGTGATACGGTTGAGATCACCGCCGGTCCGATGGAAGGCTCTGTCGGCACCGTCGACGAGATCGACATTCCTGCGCGCAAGGTGCGCGTAAGGATCACCATGTTTGGCCGCGAGCTTCCGGCAGAGCTGGAGCTGCATCAGGTCAAGCTGTTCTGAGTTTTTCTCAGGACACCCTAGTTTCCGGTAAAGACCGCGAACGGGCCTGTGCCCGGGGTACGGTTTTTATAGGGCGCGCGGAGGTCGTGCGCCCGTGGGAGGTCTGCACCGCAGGCCGCAACTCACCACAAAATTTGGAGGTGCAAGTATTATGGCACAGAAAATCACTGGCTACATCAAGCTGCAAATCCCCGCCGGCAAGGCAACTCCGGCTCCCCCTGTTGGTCCTGCTCTGGGTCAGAAGGGCGTCAACATCATGGCGTTCACCAAGGAGTTCAACGAGCGTACCAAGAACCAGGTGGGCATGATCATCCCCGTCGTCATCACGGTCTACGCTGACCGCTCCTTCTCCTTCATCACCAAGACTCCTCCGGCGCCCGTTCTGATCAAGAAGGCTGCCGGCATCGACACTGCTTCCGGCGTGCCCAACAAGAACAAGGTTGGCTCCATCACGCTGGCTCAGGCCGAGGAGATCGCCAAGACCAAGATGCCCGACCTGAACGCTGCTTCCCTGGAGGCCGCTGTCAGCATGATCAAGGGCACCGCCCGCAGCATGGGCGTTACCGTTGAGGGCTGAATAGGAGGGTAATACGCAATGAAACACGGCAAGAAGTATATCGACGCTGCTAAGCTGATCGAGAACAACAAGACTTACGATCCCAACGAGGCCCTGGAGCTGTGCTGCAAGACCGCTACCGCTAAGTTCGACGAGACCGTTGAGCTGCACGTCCGCCTGGGCGTTGACAGCCGTCACGCCGACCAGCAGGTCCGCGGCGCTGTTGTCCTGCCCAACGGCACCGGTAAGAACGTCCGCGTTATCGCCATCGCCAAGGGCGACGCCGCCAAGGCCGCTGAGGCTGCCGGTGCGCAGGAGGTCGGTGATGACGATCTGATCGCCAAGATCGCCGGCGGCTACCTGGACTTCGACGTTCTGGTCACCACCCCCGACATGATGGGCCGCGTTGGCCGTCTCGGTAAGGTCCTGGGCCCCCGTGGTCTGATGCCCAACCCGAAGGCCGGCACCGTTACCCCCGACGTCGGCAAGGCTGTTACCGACGCTAAGGCCGGTAAGATCGAGTACCGTCTGGACAAGCAGAACATCATCCATGTGCCCATCGGCAAGGCCTCTTTCGGCGCCGAGAAGCTGATGACCAACCTGGACACCGTCCTGGATGCCATCGCCAAGGCTAAGCCCGCCGCTGCCAAGGGCCAGTACTTCAAGAGCGCTACCATCGCCACCACCATGGGCCCCGGCGTCCGCGTTGCTACCAATAAGTACGGCGTATAAGTTTTTCAGCTTTGAGCTAAAAAACGCTTGACAAACGCACGTTCGCGTGCTATACTAATTAAGCTGTTTTTGAGACAGCAGGTGCCGCAAGGCATAACGGGTTTTACCCCCCTGCCGAGAAACGTGCGTTTGATTGCAATGCTTTCAAGCCCTTTCCCGGCGACGGGAAGGGGCTTTTTTCTGTATATCACATAAAAAGCCGCTTACCGAAACCAATCTGTAAGTGGAATGAGGTGAATTTCAAATGCCCAGTGCAAAGATTCTGGAAGCTAAGAAGGCTCTTGTTGCTGATCTGAACGAGAAGATCGCAGGCTCTCTGGCCGGTGTTGTCGTTGCTTACAACGGCATCAGCGTTGCTGATGACACCAAGCTGCGTAAGGAGCTGCGTGAGGCTGGCGTGCACTACATGGTCGTCAAGAACACCATGCTGCGCCTGGCCGTCAAGGGCACCCAGTACGAGGGTCTGACCGAGTACTTCAAGGGTGACACGGCTATCGCTCTGTCTCCGGAGGATCCGGCTGCTGCTGCTCGCATCCTGTGCAAGTTTGCTGACGCCGACAAGTCCAAGCGCTTCGTCGTTAAGGGCGGTTTCTGCGATGGTCAGGTCATGGACGCTGCAGGTATCAAGAGCCTGTCTACCATGCCCAACCGCGAAGGCCTGCTCTCCATGCTGGCTGGCTCCCTCAACGGTATCGTTGGCGGTCTGGCTGTTGCCCTGCAGGGTATCGTCGACAAGCAGGACGAGACTGCTGCCTGAGTTTAGGTTTAGCAGGTTGAGCGCACCGGCGCAGCGCTCCTTGAATACAAACCGCGCCGCTTAAAACTATAAAATTTATGGAGGTAACTACCATGGCTTCTGAGAAGATCACTGCCATTGTCGAGTCTGTCAAGACTATGACTGTTCTGGAGCTGAAAGAGCTCGTTGACACCATCTGCGAGGAGTTCGGCGTTTCTGCTGTTGCTGCTGCCGCTCCCGCTGCCGCCGGCGCTGCTGCTCCCGCTGAGGAGGAGAAGACCGAGTTTGACGTCATCCTGGCTGACGTTGGCGCCAACAAGATGCAGGTCATCAAGACCGTTAAGGAGCTGACCGGCGCTTCCCTGATGGAGGCCAAGAAGCTGGTTGAGACCCCGAACGCCAAGCTGAAGGAGCAGGCTTCCAAGGCTGACGCCGAGGACATCCAGAAGAAGCTGGCCGAGGTCGGCGCTAAGGTCGAGCTGAAGTAATTTAGCTTACCAAATAGCTTTCAACACCGTGTGGTTTAACACCGCACGGTGTTTTTGTTTTGTGTACCTTAACAAAAACTTCCTCGCTTCTTTGTACATTCCTCTGAATTTGACCGTGTTGCATGGGCCTTGCATTTCGTATAATATTGATGTATCCTTTTTGTATCGAATAAAATGGGAAAGTGAGGCTGTATACTCTTGGAGAACGAAAAGCCAAAAGGCGGCGGGATGGAAAAGCTGGCTTCGTTTATCGTTGATAAACGCAACCTGTTCTTCCTGTTATACATATTTGCGCTGATTTTCAGTGCCATCGCGACGGGCTGGGTCAAGGTCGAGGACGACATCACGACCTACCTGCCCGACACCACCGAGACCCGCCAGGGCCTGACCGTGATGAATGACAACTTCGTCACCTACGGCACGGCCAACGTCATGGTGTCCAACATCACCTACGATACTGCGCTGGACATCCAGTCCCGGCTTGAGGACATCGAGGGTGTCACCACCGTCGAATTTGACGACACCGACGAGCATTACACAAATGCGTCGGCGCTGTTCTCCGTCAGCTTTGACGCAGAAGTAGGGGACGAGCGCGCCGAGAACGCCCTGCAGGAGATCCGCGACGAGCTTGAGGGCAGCTACGACACCTCGATCTATTCCGAGGTCGGCTACGATTCCTCCGCGGACCTGCAATCGGAAATGCTCGTCATCGTCATCATTGCGGCCATCATCATCGTCGTCGTGCTGACGCTGACCTCCCGCTCCTATGCCGAGGTCCCGGTCCTCCTCATGACCTTCGGCGCGGCGGCGCTGCTGAACATGGGCACAAACTTCCTGTGCGGCACGATCAGCTTCATCTCCAACTCAGTCACCGTCATACTGCAGCTGGCGCTGGCCATCGACTACGCCATCATTCTGTGCCACCGTTTCAGCGATGAGCATGAGACGCTGCCCACCCGCGAGGCCTGCATTGCCGCGCTTTCCAAGGCTATCCCGGAGATTTCTTCCTCCTCGCTCACGACGATCAGCGGCCTGGCCGCGCTGGCGTTCATGCACTTCGGCATTGGCCGCGACCTGGCTACGGTCCTGATCAAGGCTATCCTGTTCAGTATGCTCTGTGTCTTTACGCTGATGCCCGGCCTGCTGGTGCTGTTCAGCAAGCTGATCGACAAAACCCGCCACAAAAACCTGATTCCCAAGATTACCGCCGTCGGCAAGTTCGACATCAAGACCCGCTTTATCATCCCGCCGATCTTCGGCGTCATCATCGTGGCGGCGGCGGTCTTTGCCAACCTGTGCCCCTACTGCTACACCTACACCGACCTGGTCACCGCCAAGCAGAGCGAGCGCCAGATCGCCTACCAGAAAATCAAAAACACCTTCGGTTCCAGCAACATGGTGGCCGCCATTGTGCCGTCGGGCGACTATGAGTCCGAGGGCAGGATCCTCGACGAGCTGGACGCCTGCGCCGAGGTCAAATCCACGATGGGTCTGGCCAACATTGAAGCGATGGACGGCTATATGCTGACCGACGCTGTGACACCGCGCCAGTTGGCCGAGATGGCCGACCTCGACTTCGAGGTCGCCAAGGCACTGTACGGCGCCTACGCCGTCGACCATGACGAGTACGGCGAGATCATCAACGGCCTGGACGATTATAAAGTGCCGATCTACGACATGTTCAGGTTCCTGGAACAGGAGATGCACGACGGCAACATCACGCTCTCGGGCGATGTGCAGGACACGCTGGACGACCTGTTCGACCAGCTCGATGAAGCCCAGAAGCAGCTGCAGAGCGACGATTACAGCCGTATGGTCGTCTATCTGAACCTGCCCGAGGAGACCGACGAGACGTTCGCCTTCGTCAACAAGATGCACGACATCATCGGCAAATACTACGCCACCGATTCGTTCTACGTTGTCGGCAATACGACGAGCGCCATGGACCTGTCCAGCTCCTTCGGCGAGGATAACCTGCTGATCAGTGTGCTGTCCGCGCTGTTCGTTATCCTGGTCCTGCTGTTCACATTCAAGTCCGCGGGTCTGCCCGTGCTGCTGATCATCGTCATTCAGGGCAGTATCTGGATCAACTTCTCGGTGCCGTACCTGCAGCACACCCCGCTGTACTTCCTCGGCTACCTGATCGTCAACTCCATTCAGATGGGTGCAAACATCGACTACGCCATCGTTATCTCCAGCCACTACACCGACCTGAAGAAGGTCATGCGCCCGCGGGAGGCCATCGTCACAGCCTTGAACGAGTCGTTCCCGACCATCTTCACCTCCGGCTCCATTCTGGCATCCGCGGGTATTCTGATCAGCGTCCTGACCACGAACCCCGTTATCTCCGCCATCGGCACCTGCCTGGGCCGCGGCACGATCGTTTCCATCGTTCTGGTTCTGTTTGTCCTGCCGCAAATCCTGATCCTGGGCGACACCATCATCGAGCGCACGAGCTTTGAGATGAAGGGCGTTGCCGGTATGGCCCGCACGGCCAGCGGCACAATGCACGTCAATGGCCGCGTGCGCGGCTACATCAACGGCGTCGTAGATGCTGAAATCAAGGGCGTGCTGCACGGCCAGTTCAGTGCGAACATTGCCACCGGCACCGAATTTACCGTTGACAAGCCCGACATGTACCTGTCGGAGAAGAACATCCACGAATCCGAGGACGGTGCCCCCGAACCAGGCACACCCGATACGCCCGACACTGACACGAAGGGAGGCGACGCTGAATGAACCGCATTTCTGACCTGACGCGCCGCCTCTGGGCTGCGCTGCTGGCGCTCTGCCTTGTGCTGGCGCTGACCCTGCCCGTTTTTGCGGAAGGGGAGAGCGAGACCGCCGACACCGCCGAAAAGGAGACCTTCCACATCGGCACCGTCGATGACCTTTTGCAGCTGGCCGATTCCTGCCGCCTGGACAGCTGGAGCAAAAACCGCACCGTCTATCTGGACGCCGATCTGGAGCTGACCGGCAGCGCCTTTGCGGGCATCCCGTCCTTCAGCGGCGTGTTTGAGGGGCAGGGCCACACGATCTCCGGCCTGAGCCTTGTAGATGACGGCTCGGTCATCGGCTTCTTCCGCTATGTGCAGCAGGGGGCCAACGTCCGCGACCTCGTCATCCGGGGCCGCTCGATGCCCACCGGCAGGCGCTCCACCGTGGGCGGCATTGCAGGCAGCAACGCCGGTACGCTGCACAACTGCCGCTTTGAGGGCGTGTCCTCCGGCGCGTCCGTTGTCGGCGGCATCGCGGGCACAAATCTGGCCGCCGGCGTCATCGAAAGCTGCACGACCACGGGCAGTGTCTACGGTGCGCACTTCATCGGCGGCATCGCCGGTGAAAATCACGGCATCATTGCCAACTGCACGAACACCTCCAGCGTCAACACGACGGTGGAGCAAAACGACATCGACCTTTCCTCGCTGACGCTGAACGACCTGATCGGCACCGAGAACGTCGCCGACATCACCGACATCGGCGGCATTGCGGGCCAGTCCGGCGGTGTCATCCGCGCCTGCATGAACCGCGGCACCGTGGGCTACCAGCACATGGGCTACAACGTCGGCGGCATCGCGGGCAGCCAGACCGGCTACATTGAGGGCTGCGTCAACTACGGCACTGTCTACGCCCGCAAGGAGGGCGGCGGCATCGTCGGCCAGATGGAGCCGAGCAGCACGCTGGAATACACAAAGGACACGCTGCAGGAGCTTTCCGACGAGATGAGCACGCTGCAGACGCTGGTCAACCGCGCCTGCGATGACGCCAGCGCCGCCAGCAGCGACCTTTCCAACCAGCTCGAAGCGCTGAAGAACAACGTGACCAGCTCCCGCAATGCCATTGAGAATCTGCTGAAGCAGGCCGAAAACGGCGTGTCCATCGGTTCCCAGACCATCAAGACCGACTTGAGTCAGTTCAAGCAGGACCTCAAGAATACCAACCTGCCCGGCGCGGACGACGGAGACCATGCCGCGGACTCGGACACAGTCATCGACTACAGCGAAGCGACGCCTCCGTCTGACACCGACCCTGTCGATCCGAATTACACGCTGTCCCCCTCGGAGGAGCCCGCGCAGAGTGCTGACCTCTCCACGCCTGACGAAAGCAGTACGGCAGCGCAGGACACTGCCCCCGCACAGGAACCCGCCACGGCGCAGAGTGAGGAGACATCCCCCGCACAGGAGCCCGCTGCAGAGGGCGGCGAGGCGGACCGCACCCCCCACGGGCAGCCCGGCCCCGAAGCCGTTGACGATTCCGCTGACAGCACCGTTGTCAGCGAGGACGACGGCACTGCCACAAAGCCGGACGAGCGCTATCCGATCGACCCGGACTATACGCACATCACCGAGGATCTTGACGACCTGCCCGACACAAAGGATGTGCTCAATGACATTTCGGATGCATTGCCGGACTCCGTGGACGTCGAAATTCCAAAGGTCGAGCTGACGAACCGCGACGCCATCACGGCCAGCCGCAATGATCTGAGCAGCAGCCTGACCAGCATGGGCGACATCGTCAGCAGCCTGAACAACAACGCCAGCAGCAACAGCCAGGCGCTGATCAACGACGTGAAGGCGATCTCGAAGCAGATCAACAAGATCGGCCAGACGCTGTCCGGTGCCAGCGAGAATGTCAACCGGGATGCAGACGACATCGTGGACGATGTTTCCGATGACGACACCGATGACGACGTCGAGGCCAAGGTCACGAACTGCATCAACAGCGGCACGGTCAATGCCGACCTCAACGCCGGCGGCATTACCGGTGCAATGGCCCGCGAGAACGATCTGGACCCCGAGGACGACTACACCACCGCGGGCAGCGAGTCGCTGAACTTTACCTTCAAGACCCGCGTCGTCACCCGTGACTGCACAAACTACGGCACGGTCAGCGCCAAAAAGCAGAACGCGGGTGGCATCGTCGGCGACGCCGAGATGGGCTCTGTCATCGACTGCAGGGGCTTTGGCACCCTCGATGCCGAGGACGCCACCGGCGTCGGCGGCGTGGCCGGTATCAGCAAGTCCACGATCCGCGAGAGCTGCGCCAAGGGCCGCCTGTCCGGTGCAAAGCAGGTCGGCGGCATTGTCGGCAGCGGTGCCACCATCGAAAACTGCCGCGCCATGGTCATGATCGACAACGCTGCCGAACGGATCGGAGCGATTGCCGGTATCGTGGACGACCCGCTGGACGGCAGCGTGACCGGCAACACCTTCGTGGACGGGGGTGTCGCGGGCATCGACAGCGTCAGCTACCAGGGCATTGCCGAACCGCTGCCCTACGAGGATTTCGTCGCGCAGGAAAATCTGCCCGGCGATTTCGGCAGCATCTGTGTCCGCTTTGTGACCGACGAGGATTCGCTGGTCCAGGAATACCACATCCCGTACGGCAGCGACTTCCCGACGGATCAGCTGCCGCCGGTTCCCAACCACCAGGGCCAGTACGGCAGCTGGGAGGATGTGGATCTGACCGGCATGACGTTTGACGCGACGATCCACGCCGAGTACAGCGACATAAACACGGTCCGCCAGAGCCAGGAAAAGCGCGGTGAACGCTCCCTTGTGCTGGTGGAGGGCAGCTTCGACACCACCGACGAGCTGATGCTCCATGAGGTGGACGACGCGCCCGATACCCCCGGCACGCTGGTGGAGGCGTGGGGCCTGGAGCTGCCCGCCGACACCGGCCACACGCTGCGCTATATGCCGCCGGAGACGACGGAGAACACCGTGCTGTGGGTCAGGACCGACGCAGGCTGGCAGCAGGCCGACACAAGCGTGGACGGCAGCTATCTGACCTGCACC
>ENA-ORRT01000867-ORRT01000867.1-human-gut-metagenome-genome-assembly--contig:-NODE-867-length-11575-cov-2.68576_pt1 | contig 11575 bp, 7 predicted proteins | sample MGYA00242181_ERZ509146 | MGnify/ENA primary metagenome ERZ509146 (study PRJEB26280, sample SAMEA2338624) | human gut metagenome | biome: human gut; feature: human-associated habitat; material: faeces...
CAGGTGCCAGTAGCCGCACTCCACCGCCTTCTTCATCTCGTCCTGGGTACAGCTCATGCCGGCTTTGATATGCTGCTCCAGGCAGGGGCAGTAGCAGATGACGATGGCGGGGCCGGGATAGGACTCCGCCTCCCGCAGGGCCTTCAGGGTCTGGGCCTGGTCATAACCCATGGCCACCTGGGCCACATACACATAGCCGTAGGTCATCAGGATGGCGCCCAGGTCCTTCTTGGCCACCTGCTTGCCGCCGGCGGAGGTGGGGGTAGACTTGGAGGACTGGCCGCCGGTGTTGGAGTACACCTCGGTGTCCAGCACCAGCAAGTTCACATCCCGGTTCTGGGCCATGACGTGATCGATGCCGCCGAAGCCGATGTCGTAGGCCCAGCCGTCGCCGCCGATGGCCCAGATGGACTTCTTGGAGAGATACTCACGGTTCTCCAGGATATAGGACACATCTTCGGTCTGCTCGCACTTCTCCAGGGCGGCGATCAGGGCGTCGGACACGGCGCGGGACTTCTCTCCGTCGTTCCAGTTGTTGATGTAGTCCTCGATCTCCGCAGGGGCGATGTCGGCGTCCTTCATGCTCTCCAGCCGGATCAGCAGCTCCTTGCGGATGGCATCCTGAGCGTGGAAGAAGCCATAGGCGAACTCGGCGTTGTCCTCAAACAGGGAGTGCTCCCAGGCGGGGCCGCGGCCCTGGCTGTCCTTGCAGTAGGGCAGGATGGGCGCGCCGCCGGAAATGGCGGAGGAGCAGCCTGCGGCGTTGCCCGCGTACATCCGGTCGCCCACCATCTGGCTCAGCAGCTTGATGTAGGTGGTCTCGGCGCAGCCGGCGCAGGCGGCGGAGAACTGGAAGTACGGCTTGGCGAACTGCATGTTCTTGACGGTCTTGCTGTTGATCACATCCTTCTTCAGGTACTTGTCGTTCATGGCGACCTCGTCGAAGTTCGCCTGTTCGGACTTCATCTCCTCGAAGGGGGTCATCACCAGGGCGTCCGCCGTCTTGTCGCTCTGATTGGCCGGGCAGGCGGTCAGGCACACGCCGCAGCCCAGGCAGTCATAGGGAGAGACCTGCATCCGGAAGAAGTAGCTGGGGGCGTCCTTGCCCAGGCCCTTGGCGGGCACGGTCTCAAAGGACGCGGGCACCTGGGCCTTCTCCTCCTCGGTCAGCAGCACGGGCCGGATGGCGGCGTGGGGGCAGCACATGGCGCAGCGGTTGCACTGGATGCAGCTCTCCGCGTTCCACTTGGGCACCTTGGTTGCCACGCCCCGCTTGGAGAAAGCGGAGGTCCCGTTTTCCCAGGTGCCGTCCAGCACGCCGTGCTTCTGGAACACAGACACAGGCAGCTTGTCGCCCTGCTGCCGGTCCATGGGCAGCACGATGTCACGGACAAAGGCAGAGGCGTTCTTGGGCTCGGCCATGGGAGTGTCAGGCGCGTCCGCCCAGGAGGCGGGGATCTCCACCTTCACAGCGGCGCTGATGCCCAGATCCACGGCCTTGTCGTTCAGATCCACAATCTTCTGGCCGGCCTTCTTGAAATAGGAGTTGTAGTTGTTCTTCTTCATGTCCTCCACGGCCATATCCAGGGGGATGACCTTGGTCAGGGCAAAGAAGGCAGCCTGAAGGATGTTGTTGGTCCGCTTCTCGCCAAGGCCCACCTGCACCGCCAGCTTGGCGGCGTCGATGATGTAGAAGTTGGCGTGCTTCCGGGCCAGGTCCCGCTTCATCTTGCCGGGCAGGCGGGTCTCCAGCTCCTCCGCGCTCCAGGGGCAGTTCAGCAGGAAGATGCCGCCGTCCTTCAGATCCTCGGTGGTGTCGTACTTGTTGACATAGGTGGGGGCATGGACCGCCACAAAGTCCGCGGAGGACACCAGATAGGTGGAGCGGATAGGCTCGTCACCGAAGCGCAGATGGCTCTGGGTCAGGCCGCCGGACTTCATGGAGTCATAGGAGAAATACGCCTGTGCGTACTTGTTGGCCACCAGGCCGATGGTGGAGATGGCGTTCTTGTTGGCGCCCACCGTGCCGTCGCCGCCCAGGCCCCAGATCTTGCAGGAAACCTCGCCGGGATGAGGCAGCTCCACCTCCTTGTAGTCCAGAGAGGTGTGAGTCACGTCGTCGTTGATGCCGATGGTGAAGCTGTTCTTGGGATTCTCCAGCTTCAGATTGTCATACACGGCGATGAACTGGCCCGGGGTGGTGTCCTTGGAGCTGAGACCGTACCGGCCGCCCACCACACGGATGTCGCCCCGGCCCGCCTGGTTCAGAGCGGTGACCACGTCCAGATACACGGGCTCGCCCACGGAGCCGGTCTCCTTGGACCGGTCCAGCACGGCGATCTTCTTCACCGTGGCGGGGATGGCCGCTGCGAAGTGCTTCACGGAGAAGGGCCGGTACAGGTGGATCTGCACCATGCCCACCTTGCGGCCCTTGGCGTTCAGGTAGTCCACGGTTTCCTTCACGGCCTCGCTGGCGGAGCACATCACCACGATGACCTCCTCCGCGTCAGGCGCGCCGTAGTAGTTGAACAGCTTGTAGTCCCGACCGGTGAGCTTGTTAATCTCGTCCATGTAATGCTGGACCGTGTCAGGGATGGAGGCGGCCTTGACGTTGGCGCCCTCCTTGCACTGGAAGTACACGTCGGGGTTCACGTTGTTGCCCCGGTTGGTGGGGTGCTCCGGGTTCAGGGCGTGGCGGCGGAACTCCTGCAGGGCCTCCTGGTCTACCAGAGGACGCAGGTCCTCATAGTCCAACGCCTCGATCCGCTGCATCTCATGAGAGGTGCGGAAGCCGTCGAAGCAGTGCATGAAGGCGTACTTGCCGCTGATGGCGGACAGGTGGGCCACCGCGCCCAGGTCCATGGCCTCCTGGGGGCAGGAGGACATCAGCATGGCGTAGCCGGTGTGATCGCCGAAGATAGAGTGGTGGTTGCTGGTCACCACGCGGGAGGCGATGTGCATGACGCTGGGCAGGAATTGGCCGCCCATGGCGTACATGGCTGGGATCATCAGCATCAAACCCTGGGAGGATGTAAAGGTGGTGGTCAGGGCGCCGGCCTGCAGGGAGCCGTGGCAGGTGCCCGCGGCGCCGGCCTCAGACTGCATCTGGATGACGTCCACCGTGGAGCCGAACAGGTTCTTCCGCCCCTTGGCGGACCACTCGTCCACCTTCTCCGCCATGGGAGAGGACGGGGTGATGGGATAGATCGCCGCGACCTCTGTGAACGCGTATGCCACATGGGCCGCGGCCGTATTGCCGTCCATGACGGCAAATTTCTTTTTCATCGGGATACTCATCTCCTGTTATAAAATGCGCCGCATTTCCCTGCGGCGATCCCGCCCGGCAGATGGGTGGGTGCTTGTGAAAAGCCGCGGCGGCACGATAAGGGGGGATTTGCATATCGTACCGCCGCGGCTGCATGATGGATTCTCTTTACTTCTATGCGCGACGTCCAGCAGAGCTTACACGAAGTTGCACACGCGAGCGATGGCCATCTCGGTATAACCCAGAGACTCGGCCTTGGTCTGCTTGCCGCAGGCCACTTCCTGCGTGAGCTTCAACAGCTCCTGCCCCAGCTCCTCGATGGTCTTGGTACCGTAGATCAGGGGAGAGGCATCCACATCGATGTTGTCAATCATATTGGCGTAGGTCAGCTTGTTGCCGGTGATCTTGATGACGGGGGCCAGGGGATTGCCGGTGGGGGTGCCGCGGCCGGTGGAGAACACCACAATCTGGGCGCCGCCGGCCACCATGGCCGCCACAGAGGAGGGGTCGTTGCCCGGGGTATCCATGATGACCAGGCCCTGCTTGGCCTCCACCTGCTTGGCGTAGTCATAGACCGCCATGACAGGGCTATGGCCGCCCTTGTGGATGCAGCCCAGGGACTTCTCCTCCAGGCAGGTCAGGCCGCCGGCCTTGTTGCCGGGAGAGGGGTTGCCCTCACGGACTTCCTCGCCCACCAGGCGCAGGGAGTCCTCATAGCGGTGGACGATCTCAAAGATGCGGTCGTGAACCTCCTTGTTGATGGCGCGGCGGGCCAGCAGGTGCTCGGCGCCGATGAACTCAGTGGTCTCAGACAGGATGGAGGTGCCGCCCTCCTTGACAATCAGGTCGCTGAGCTGGCCGATCAGGGGGTTGGCCGCCAGGCCGCTGGTGGGGTCAGAGCCGCCGCACTCCGTGCCGATAATCAGCTCGGACATGGGGAACTCCTCCTTCTGCAGCAGGGAGGCCTCCTCCACCATCTCCTTGGCGTAGCGGACGGCCATGTCGATGGCCTTCAGGGTGCCGCCGGCCTCCTGGATGATGACCTGCTTCAGGGGCTTGTTGGTGCGCTCCTGGATGGCCTTCACCACCAGGTCCATCTGGCAGTTCTCGCAGCCCAGGGACACCACCACGGTGCCGTAGACATTGGGGTTGGCGGCATAGCCGGCCATAACGTCCATGGTGAACTGCTGGTCGGGAGCCACCTGGGAGCAGCCCAGCTGGTTGTTGAAGGTGACGGAGCCCACCACCTGCTGGGAGATGATACGGGTGGTATCAGAGGCGCAGACACTGGCAGGCAGGATCAGGACCTTGTTGCGGACGCCCACGCGGCCGTCCGGACGCTTGTAACCGTAGAAATTCATACTCGTATCCTCCTTCTCAGCCCTTGCTGTCCAGGTTTTCCCGGTGCTCTTCCAGGTTGTGGCAGTGCACGTGCTCGCCGGCCTTGATGTCCCGGGCCGCCAGGCCGATGTGCTCGCCGTACTTGACGATGGGCTGGCCTTTGGCGATGTCGCAGGCAGCCAGCTTGTGATAGATAGTGATGTCCTCCGCCGCAGTCAGGCGCTTCTCCTCGCCCGCGCACATGTAGGTGACGGTCTCGCCCTTCTTCACGGGCTCGATGGCGACCACCACGTTGTCCACGGGCTCAACGATCATGCCGTTCAACATAATGTAATACTCCTTTCGTTCCTCAACGAATATGTGTAATGGGGATCAGTGCTTCTCAAACAGGGCTTTCTGTGCCTCGTCTTTCGGGAACTTGGGGCAGCCGAACTTCTTGGCCCACCAAGAGGTAATGATGGGGACCAGAATGGCGGTCAGGATGGCAGACGCCGCCACCTGAGAGGTGGCCACATCCGCCCACTGCGCCCAAGAGGGATCCGCCTCGGCGATAACGGCGGGCACTGCCACGGCGTTGCCTGCGGTGGTTGCCACAGCCCAGCCGGCATAGCCGGGACGGCGGCTGATGAAGCGGTCGCACAGCACAATGAAGGCGCCGCCGATGAGGCAGGTGACAAGGCCCAGCAGAATGCCCTGCGCGCCGCCCTTGGCGATGTTGGTCAGGTTCATGCCAGCGCCCAGGCAGAAGCCCACAAAGGGCAGCAGGATGGTGCCGGCGGGGGCCAGGAAGTCAGACAGGTCCTTGTCGATGTTGCCCAGGATCATACCCACCAGGATGGGGCCGATAGCAGCCACAAGGGCCATGAAGGGGATATCGGCCAGGCCGCCGATGCCCATAGCGATCATGGTCAGCATGGGGCCGTCGTTGATGGCCAGCAGAGGCATGGCCGCCTGGTCCACGGTGTCACCGTAGGAGTTCATCAGGGCCAGATAGATGGAGCCGTTGGAGTTCGTGACGGCGGAGATGATGGCCAGAGAGCTCAGGCCCAGCACACCAGTGGGGCCGAACACCTTGCCCACCACAATGCCGATGGCGGCGCCGATGACGAACTTGGAGATCAGCAGCACACCGCCCCGCTTGACAACGCCGCCCATGTCCCGGACCCGCAGCGTGGTGCCCAGGCAGAACAGCTGGATACCGATGGCGGTGTTGGCGCCGGCACTGGTGAAGACGGCGGTGGTGAAGGAGCCGATGTTGGTGACCTCCGGAAGGAAGGTATTGATAATCGCGCCGAGCAGCATCGGGACGACCATCATACCTGCGGGGATCTTTTTCAGGAATCGCATGATCATGGTCTTTCTTCCTCCTCAATTTGTTTGCTGGGGGGGCAGAGGGCCTCTCCCCTGGCCATTTGCGAGCATTCCCCGCATGAGCGGCCGATCATGCGGGCCGTCACACCAAAGGGATTTATCTTAAAAAAGCCCCGTTGTCAGGGACTCTGGCCACGGATCCTGTCCCAGCCGCCGGACGGCTCTGGGACCGCACACAGATCTCCGTGCAAGAGGGACACCAAGACAGACTCTTGTCAGCGCGGCGCCCTTTTTTGTTCCTTATGTCGAACTCAGTTCTTATTTTGGAATTTTCGGTCGCATTATATCATGCCGTTCCCAGTTTGTCAATTCTCAGACAAGCCAAAGTTTCGCGTTTCGGCCAGCTTTTCGATCTCCGCCTGGGCAGTCAGGAGACTGCGGCGGACCAGCTCGATCTTCTCTTCCCGGCAGCGGAACAGCGGTACGGAGATGCTGAGAGCCGCGAACACCGTTCCCTTCCGCCGCAGCGGCGCGGCCCAGCAGGCCAGCTGGTCCGTGGATTCCTCCCGCTCCATAGCCAGTTCCCCGCGCCGGACCGCCTCCAACTGGGCCAGCAGGGTTTCCACATCCGTGATGGTCTGCTCTGTCAGCCGGGGCAGGCCCCCGGCATACAGCGCCCGCACCTCCTCGTTCGTCAGGCCGCTGAGCAGAGCCTTACCGACGGCAGTGGCGTTGGCCGGCAGGCGGGTCCCCACCCAGGAAATCAGCCGGATGGGCTGGGGAGAATCCTCCCGCGCCACATACAGCACCCTGTCTTGGTCCAGAATGCCCATCTGGCATGTCTCCTGGCATTTGGAAGCCACCTCCTTCATCACCTGGGTAATGGGTGCCAGCCCCCGGTCCGCCGAGAAGGCCGCTCCCAGCACCAGCGCCCGGGGACCCATAGTATACCGGCCCGTCCCATCGTCCTGCCGGAGGTAGCGCCGCTCCTCCAGCGTATGTACGATGGGAAACAGGCTGCTCTTCGGGGCATCCAGGGCCTGTGACAATTCTGTCAGCGTCAACCCCTCCTCTGAGCCGGACAGGCTCTCCAGAATATCCAAAACCCGGGCTGTGGCCCGATGCTGTCCCTGTGTCATATCGTGCTCCTTCCACGCCGGCGCTCTCCGCCGCCGATTGATTTCTCCAGGCCGATCATATCAGATGCCGCTTCGTTTGACAAGCGGGCATGCGCCGCCGCCCTGTTTTCCAACCGGCGGGATTTTACCAGATCTTCTCTTGACATTCAGCGCCGTTTTGTTATACTAAAGCCTGTTTTTCGCGCCCCGCCTGTGCGTTTTCAAAATCTCACCCCGCGGGTTTGGAGCCAGCGGTCCCGGGGCCGTATGAAGGAGGACTTTTCTATGAACGCAGCATATCTGACGCCGGCCATCACACTCTTCAACGAGGATGGCACGCTGGACCTGGCCAGCCAGGAGCGTCTGTTCAACAATCTCATCGACCAGGGCGTAGACGGCATCCTGGTGGAGGGCAGCAGCAGCGAGTTTTTCGCCATGCCCATGAACCAGCGCCGGGAGATGGCCAAATTCGCCATCGAGAAGATCGACCACCGGGTGAAGCTGATCATCGGCACCAGCCACATGGTAGCGGACGAGATCATCAGCTTTTCCAACTTCTGCCTGGACGCAGGAGCCGACGCCGTTATGATCCTGCCGCCCTACTACTTCCACTTCGGCCCCTCCGCTCTGCTGCAATACTATGACCGCCTGGCCGAGCAGATTCACGGCGATATCTACATCTACAACTTCCCTGACAACACCGGCTACACGATCCCGCCTGAGACGGTGCTGGCTTTGGCCAAGATGCACCCCAACATCGTGGGCATGAAAGACACCGTTCCCGGCATGGACCACACCCGGGAGCTCATCAAGGTCGTCAAGTCCCAGATCCCCCAGTTCGAGATCTACTCCGGCTTTGACGACAACTTCGCCCACAATGTACTCTCCGGCGGCAACGGCTGCATCGGCGCCCTCAGCAACGTGGTGCCGGAGATCTGCGCCGCCTGGGTCCGCGCCTTCCGGGAGAACGACCTGGCCGGCATCGCCAGAGGCCAGCAGACCATCGACCGTCTGATGGACCTGTATGCCATCCGCAGCCCCTTCCTGCCCGTCATCAAGGAGGCCTGCCGCCTGCGGGGCATCGCCGCCACCAGTGCAGGCACCTTCCCCATGCCCAGCGCCACGGTGGAAGATGACGCCAGAATCCTGGAGCTGCTGAACCGGGAGGGCGTGCAGTAATCTGCTTCCCCCCTGAAGCAGCACCGCCGCCGTTTTGAAAACGGCGGCTGGGGCGGTCTCTTTTTTATCAGAGAACTCCTCATGGCAGCTCTATATGGACGGACGTGTGGAACACCGGCTCCACCAGGCCGGGGATCTCCACCGCATCGGTGAAATGGACATCTTCCGTAAATTCCTTCAGCAGGGAGACGATATAAGGATGGGGCCGCTCGTCCGGACGTCCGGCGGCCACGCCGACCAGCCGCAGCAGCTTCCGGGTGGTGGAGGACAGGGAGGCATGGTGGGGCACCTTCAGGATGTCGCAGGGGGTGGCGGTCTGCGTCTCCCACATGTGGGCGTAGGCGTCGCCCCCCAGAACGATCTCCTTCCCATGGTAGTACAGCCGCTGGCGCAGGCTGGAGACGTTCATGGACTTTCCCCAGTGAATCAGGTCATAGCCGTTCCGCTCCCCCCGGAAGGCGGCGTCGTACACCGCTCTCTGCCGGGGGTACAGGGCGGGCTCGCCGAACAGGATGTCCATGGTGAGGTCGTCCGTCAGCCGGAGACACTCCATCCGGTCCCCCGGCAGCTCCTTGATCCGGCCGATCCGGTCTCCGTACCGCCGCAGGGGGCCGGCGTACAGGTCCATACACCGCAGCACGTTCCGCGCTGCCTTGGGCAGGCCGTTGTCTCCGTCCGGGTCCAGCGGGCCGGAATCGGCGGGGGGCGCATAGGGGGTCAGCAGCTCGCCCACAGTGACGGTCTCCAGCACCCGGCCCAGACCACCGATGTGGTCCCGGTGGAAGTGGGTGACCAGCAGGATATCCAGATGCGCCACACCTTGACTTCGCAGGAAATCCCCGGCAAAGATCCGGCAGGAGCGGGGGTCCTCCACCGGCGGGTGGTCGTCCCGCTCCAGGCTGTCGTGGCCGCAGTCCACCAGCATGGAAAAACGCAGTCGTTCCCGCTCCATCTCCCGGACCAGGATGGAGTCGCCGTTGCCCACGTTGATGAAGTCCAATACCAGCATGTCCAGCCCCCCTGTTCGATTGTTGCTATTACAATATCACAAGGCGCCGCCCCAGGCAATCGAAACCGCAAACGATTGCCGCCAAATTTTTGTCTTAAATTTTGACGTTCTGATAAAAGGGACCCTGCGGCACAACGCCGCAGGGCCGCTTCTTCTCCAGTTCACAGGCTCCGCAAGGCGTCCACCAGGGCGGTCTTTCCCTCCGTCCGGGCGTCCTTCATCTTGATGATCCTGGCGGGGGTTCCGGCCACCACCGCGTTGGGAGGGACGTTCTCCGTCACAACAGCGCCCGCGGCCACCACAGCCCCGGCGCCGATCCGCACCCCCTCGATCACCACGGCGTTGGCGCCCACCAGGACGCCGTCCTCCACCACTACCGGGGTGGCGGAGGCGGGCTCCACCACCCCGGCCAGCACGGCTCCGGCGCCGATGTGGCAGTCGTCTCCCACCGTGGCCCGTCCGCCCAGGACAGCCCCCATGTCGATCATGGTGCGTTTGCCCACCACAGCACCGATATTGAGGATGGCCCCCATCATGATGACGGCACCCTCGCCGATCTCCACCTTCTCCCGAATGATGGCCCCGGGTTCGATCCGGGCCTTGAGATCTTTCAGGTCCAGCAGGGGCACGCCGGAGTTCCGGCGGTCGTTCTCCACCACGCAGTCGGTGATCTTCTCCCGGTTGTCCTCCAGGATGGGCGCCAGCTCGGCCCAGTCCCCAAAGACGATGCGGCCTCACCGAACACTTCAGCGGATCCGAAGTCCACCGGAGCCGACAGGTTGACGTAAATCTTTACTGGGGTCTTCTTGGGGGAATCTGCGATATAGTTGATGATTTCCTGTGCATTCAAAGCCATCACGCTCCAAACAAGATTTTTTGCAGGTCATAGACCCCTTTGGGCCGCCCAGGCAGCAGCCGGGCGATGTGCAGGGCCCCGTTCACAAAGATCTGGCGGCTGGCAGCCCGGTGGGTCAGCTCCCGTTCCTCATCCGGCCCAAAGAAATGGACCGTGTGGGTCCCGGCCACGGTGCCGCCCCGGAGTGCGTGGATGCCTACCTCATCCTTCTCCCGGCGGCCGCAGTTCCCCTCCCGGCCATACACCGGCCGCAGGCGGTGCTGGGGATCGACAGCTTCCAGCAGCAGCTTTGCGGTGCCGCTGGGGGCGTCCGCCTTCTGGCTGTGGTGGGTCTCGGTGATCTCGATGTCAAAATCCGGCCCCAGCACCGGGGCGATGACCTGCAGGGCCCGGGCCAGCACCGCCACCCCCAGGGAGTAGTTGGCGCTCCACAGCACCGGGGCCGCAGAGCCCAGGGCAAAGAGACTCCCCTTCTCCGCCTCCGTATACCCGGTGGTTCCAGAGAGGAGTGGCGTCCCCGTCCGGCGGACATAGGAGGCGACCTCCGGCAGAGCCTCCGGGCGGGAAAAATCCATCACCACGTCCGCTACACGTCCCAGTCTGCCCAGCTGGCCCAGATCGTCCCGGCCGAAGACGGCCTCAATCTCATCACCGGCGGCCGCAGCGGTCTCCCGGATCAGCGTCCCCATTTTGCCCCGGCCGATCAAAATGATCCTCACAGCAGTCCCGCCTCCTCCAGCGTCCGGCGGAGTGTGGCGGCGTTGGCCTTCCCCATCTCGCACAGGGGCAGCCGCATGGGACCCACGTCCAGCCCCATCATATTCATGGCGGCCTTCACCGGGATGGGGTTCACCTCCAGGAACAGGTCGTTCATCAACTGCAGGTACCGCAGGTGGTTCTCCAGGGCCCGGGCATGATTCCCGTCCAGCCAGTCCGCCACGATCTGGCGGCACATGGCGGGCATCACGTTGGCGTAGACGGAGATGACGCCGCTGCCGCCGATGCTGAGGATGGGCACAGTGATGTCGTCGTTGCCGGAGTACAGGGCGAAATCCGGTCCCACGCAGCGAGCGATCTTCATGGCGTAGGACATATCGCCGCTGGCTTCTTTGATGCCGGCGATGTTGGGGTGCCGGGCCAGCCGTTCCACCACGGAAACCGGGATGGAGCAGCCTGTACGGCCCGGCACATTATAGAGGATGCAGGGAATGTCCACCGCGTCCGCCGTCTCGGCGAAGTGGCGGTACATCCCCTCCGCGTTAGCCTTGTTGTAGTAGGGGGAGATCAGCAGCAGGGCATCCGCCCCCATGGACTGGTACAGCCGGCTCTTCTCGATCTGGGTGACAGTGCAGTTGGAGCCGCTGCCCACCATCACCGGCACCCGGCCGTCCACCACCCGGATGGTGTGCTCCACCACAGCGGCATCCTCCTCATGGCTCATCGTGGAGTATTCGCCGGTGGTGCCCAGGGTCAGGATGCCGTCGGTACCGGCGGAG
>ENA-ORRT01000871-ORRT01000871.1-human-gut-metagenome-genome-assembly--contig:-NODE-871-length-11461-cov-2.9644_pt1 | contig 11461 bp, 10 predicted proteins | sample MGYA00242181_ERZ509146 | MGnify/ENA primary metagenome ERZ509146 (study PRJEB26280, sample SAMEA2338624) | human gut metagenome | biome: human gut; feature: human-associated habitat; material: faeces...
CCACCTCCTCTTCCATCAGCTGCGCCGCCAGGGAGCCCAGGATCTCCAGGGCAGATTCGAAGTCCTCCGGCGGCAGGCCCGCGAAGGAGGCACCGTCCAACAGGAACGCGGCCCGGCGGGGGGAGATTTTCTCGTAGATGTTCACCATGGCGCCCTGCCCCCGGGCCATCAGGCGGAAGTTCAGGGACCGGGCGTTGTCCCCCGGCTGGTAGGCGCGGACGTTCCGGATCACGGTCCGGTCATCCTGAAAGCCCCGGGCGCCGGTCTCCAGCTCCCAGCTGTTGCGCAGGAACCAGCGGATGGACACGGGAACCAGCCGGGGAAACACCGCCAGCGTCACGGGCCTGGGCAGTGGGATTTCCTTCTCCCGGACACACAGGCACAGGCCATCGCCGGAGAGCAGCCGGATCCGGTCAAAGGACAGCAGGCCCCGGTGCTCCGCCTGGAGGCGGCTGGTGTAGGACATCCGCTGATGCCCCAGCAGGAAGGAGACGTTCTTTTCATAATAGGGCTTCTGCACGCCCCCCTCCGGGAGTTCCACGGTCTCCCAGCGGTGCTCCGGCCGGAGGGCGCCGCCCGGCTCCAGGGGGAAGCGCACCGTCAGCCAGACCAGGGGCAGCCACTTGGGGTTGTCCAGCGTCACCCGCAGAGGACAGGGCTCCCCGGGGAAGACGCAGCTCCGCTCCGCCTGGAGGGCGGCGTTCACGCCGTCCAGCACATGGCGGGCCCAGAGGCGGCCACGGCGGCGGCCGCCAGAGAGAAGATGGCGGCGGGCAGCCGCCCGCTCAGGCTGAAGCCCACTCCGCAGGCTGCCAGGGCCAGGATGGAGAAGCGCCCCGTGAACAGGCTGGACTCGGCGAAGTCCACTGCAGCGGACTCAGGCGTTCTGGCCATGGGCAAGGACCTCCCCGGTCTCCCGGCAGGGCACCTGGGCCAGTACGGTCTCCACCACGCCGACCGCCTCCAGGCCGGAGAGCGCCGCCTGATGGGACAGCAGTACCCGGTGGGGCAGGACGTAGCGGGCCAGATACTTCACATCGTCCGGGGTGACATAGTCCCGGCCGGAGAGGGCGGCATAGGCTTTGGAGGCCCGGAACAGGTCCCGGGACACCCGGGGGCTGGCGCCGCAGGCCAGCTCCGGCTGCTCCCGGGGGGCCTGGACCAGCTCCACGATGTACGCCACCACCGGATCGGACAGGCGGACCTGCCGGATCTCCCGGGTGAACCGATTGATTTCCTCCGGGGAGAGCAGGGGGCGGAGGTCCGCAAAGGCGGCTCCGTCTCCCACGGTTCGGAGCATGGCGGCCTCCTCCCTGGGGGTGGGGTAGCCCATGGAGAGCTTGAAGAGGAAGCGGTCCAGCTGGGCGGCGGGCAGGGCGAAGGTGGTCTCCGTCTCCACGGGGTTCTGGGTGGCCAGGACCATGAAGGGTGGGGCCAGGGGATAGGTGACGCCGTCTACGGACACCTGCCGTTCCTCCATGGCCTCCAGCAGGGCGGACTGGGTGCGGGGGATGGCCCGGTTGATCTCGTCCGCCAGCAGGATGTTGGTCATGATGGGGCCGGGGGTGAAGACCATCTCCCCGGTTTTCTGGCTGTAAATGTTCATGCCCACGATGTCTGAGGGCAGCAGATCCGGGGTGAACTGCACCCGCACCATGCCGCAGCCCAGCACCGCGGAGAGGGCCTTCACCAGCGTGGTCTTGCCCACGCCGGGGATATCGTCAATCAGCACGTGCCCGCCGGCAAACAGGCTGGTGAGTACCAGGCGGATCTGCTCACCCTTGCCGATGATGGCCTTGCCGCACTCTGTCTCGATCTGCTCCGCCAAATGGCGGAGTTCCGTGAAGTCCATAGTCGTGCCTCCCAGGTTCCATGAAATACCCCTCTATTATATCTAACCCGAAAGCGGACCGCAAGAGCGGATGCCAGCTCCGGGAAGACCTGAAAAAATGCGTGAAAAGGAGGGAACCCTCTGGAAAAGCGGAAACGCCTGTGCTATGATACAAAACAGAAGGTCCCGCAACAGGACCGACGAGAATTTGGGAGGAATGCGTATGAAGAAGACATTGTCCCTGCTCCTGTCCCTGGTGCTGATGCTCAGCCTGGCGCTGCCCGCATCCGCTGCGGAGACGGAGTACCCCACCCTGGAGGGCGGCGTAACCGAGATCCAGAAGTATGGCAACATCGTCCTGGACATCGATCCGGCGGACCTGAAGGACGGCGGCTACACATACGGCGACCTGCTGACCGTCACCGTCAACGGCACTGGGTATGACATGCCCCTGTGCACCAACTACTCCGATGTGGACACCGGCGCGCTGGTGCTGCGGGACAGCGAGGGTGTGCTGATCGCCGCCATCAACATGGGGGACTTTGCGACCAGCAACGGCCTGGCCGCCAAGGTCACCGCAGAGGACGGCTCCTACACCTGGGAGTTCCCCGAGGGCCAGTCCCTGGAGAGCATCACCGTCTCCATCTCCATGAAGGAGCAGGGCGGCTACTATGACCAGTACCTCATCCACCAGCTGACCCGCACCGACGAGCGGGCGGACTACGCCTCCGACGCGGTGTTCGCCAACTTCCGCAACGTGGCTGTGGGCGATCTGGGGGAGAACGCCTTTTTCCGCAGCAGCAGCCCCGTGAACAACGAGCTGGGCCGCGCCTCCTATGCCGATGACCTGGCAGAGGCCGGTGGCATCCAGGCGGTCATGAACCTGGCGGATTCCAACGAGCTGATCGAGGGCTACATCGCCGCCGAGGGCTTCGACTCCCCCTACTACCAGTCTCTGTACGAGGCGGGGAAGGTGAAGGCCCTGAACCTGGGCGTGGACTTCACCGCTGCCGACTTCAAGTCCGGCCTGGCGGAGGGCCTGCGCTTCTTCGCGGAGAATGAGGGGCCCTATCTGGTCCACTGCACCGAGGGCAAGGACCGGGCCGGCTTTGTCTCCGCCCTGCTGGAGTGCCTGATGGGCGCCACCTATGACGAGGTTGTGGCGGACTACATGACCACCTATGTGAATTACTATCACCTGGAAGAAGGCGGCGAGCAGTATGAGGCGGTGAAGAACAGCAACATCGTCTCCATCCTCACCAACATCACCGGCGCTGCGGAGGGCACGGATCTGACCACTGTGGATCTGGCCGCTGCGGCAGAGGACTATATGCTGGACGCCGGCCTGACCGCAGACGAGGTGACCGCCCTGAAGGCGAACCTGGCTAAGGACTACACGGTAGAGACCGAGGCTCCCGCGGAGGAGACGCCGGAGGAGCCTGTTCCCCAGGCCCAGACCTACACCGTGGAGGCGGGAGACTGCCTGTGGAACATCGCCTATGAGGTGTACGGCACCGGCACTCGCTGGACTGTGATCTACGAGGCCAACCGGGATACCATCCGTGACCCCGGCATGATCCACATCGGGCAGGTGCTGACCATCCCCGCTGCCTGAAAATGCCTGATTCGTTTTTGAAAACAGCTCCCGGAGCAATCCGGGAGCTGTTTTTTTGCCTTTGTATGCGCTTGCAAGGATTTTACATAGACTTTACAGAGTCCTGGTGTCGGATTTTACTTCCGGCTGTTTATACTAAGACCGTCCCTTGAGCAACAGACATAGGAAAAGGAGTAATCTTCGATATGAAAAAAGTATTTTCGCTCTTGCTGTCCCTGACCATGGTCATGGCTCTGCTGGCCGGCTGCGGCGGTGACACCACGGCTGACGACACCACGGATGATACCGCTTCCAACGACGCCGCCCAGGAGGAGACCGCTGAGCTGAGCGGCACTGTGGCCACCGACGGCTCCACCTCCATGGAGGAGGTCATCGGCGCCCTGGGTGAGCAGTTTATGGCCGACAACTCCGGCGTGTCCGTCACCTACAACCCCACCGGTTCTGGCGCCGGCATCGAGGCCGTGTCCAACGGCAGCTGCGACATCGGCCTGGCCTCCCGCGCACTGACCGATGACGAGAAGGCGGGCGGCTTGACTGAGACCATCGTGGCCCTGGACGGCATCGCCGTGATCGTCAACGCTGAGAACCCCGTCTCCGACCTGACCCTGGAGCAGATCGCCTCCATCTACACCGGCGCTGTCACCGATTGGTCTGAGTTCGGCAGCGACGCCGGCGCCATCGCCGTGATCGGCCGTGAGTCCGGCTCCGGTACCCGTGACGGCTTCGAGTCTATCACCGGCACTGAGGACCAGTGCGTGCTGGCCCAGGAGCGGAGCTCTACCGGCGCCGTGATCGAGGCGGTTCGTACCACCCCCGGCGCCATCGGCTATGCCTCCCTCTCCGCCGTGCAGGATCAGAAGGGCATCACGGTCCTGACTGTGGGCGGCGTGGCTCCCTCTGAGGCCACGGTCCTGGACGGCAGCTATGCCATTCAGCGTCCCTTCGTGTTCGCCACCCGCACCGATGAGGCCCTGTCGGACGCGGCCCAGGCCTTCTTCGACTTCGCCACCTCCACCGCCGCCAGCGACCTGATCGCCAACGCCGGCGCCGTGCCCGTGGCCCAGTAAGACAACGCTTGTTTTCCACCCTCATATATACGGTCAGCCGCCGTGCCCACCACTGGGGCGGCGGCCGTTCCGCTGAAATCTGGACGGACGCCTTGTCCGGGAACAAAGGAGAACCTTATGGAACATGAAATCGCGGGGCAGGCTGTGAAGGCCGCCATGGACGGCGCGCTGGTCGGCACCGCCGACAGGAAAAAGGAGCCCATGACCGGGAAAAAAGCCTTGAAGGCCATGGAGCGGGTGATGAATGCCCTCTTCTTTATCTGCGGCATGGTGGCTGTGGCGTTCGTGCTCCTCATCAGCATCTACCTTATCATCTCGGGCCTGCCGGCCATTCTGGAGATCGGGCCCATCAACTTCCTGTTCGGGACCCGCTGGTATGCCTCTACCGGAGACTTCGGCATCTTCGCCATCATCCTCACCTCCTTCGCGGGCACGGCGGGGGCCATTCTCGTGGGGGTGCCCATCGGCCTGATGACGGCCATTTTCCTGTCCAAGGTGGCGCCGCCTAAGTTTGCCGCCGTAGTTCATGCGGCAGTGGAACTGCTGGCCGGCATCCCCTCCGTGGTGTACGGCCTGGTGGGTATGATCCTGCTGGTGCCCGCCATCCGGGTGGCCTTTGACCTGCCCTCCGGCGCCACGCTCCTGGCGGCTATCATCGTGCTGGCGGTGATGATTCTGCCCTCTATCGTCTCCGTGTCGGAGACGGCGCTGCGCGCCGTGCCCCGGGAGTATGAGGAGGCGTCTCTGGCCCTGGGGGCCACCCATATCGAGACCGTGTTCCGCGTCAGCGTGCCCGCTGCCCGCAGCGGCATCGCCACCGCCATTGTGCTGGGCATCGGCCGGGCCATCGGTGAGGCCATGGCCATCATTATGGTGGCGGGCAATGTGGCCAATATGCCGGGCCTGCTGACGCCGGTGCGGTTTTTGACCACCGCCATTGCCTCGGAGATGTCCTACGCCTCCGTGGGCTCCCTCCACCGCAATGCCCTGTTCTCCATCGGCCTGGTGCTGTTCCTCTTCATCATGCTGATCAATGTGTTCCTCAACGTCTTTATCAAGCGGAAAAAGGAGGACTGACCGAACATGGAATCTCATACCCTGTCCCCCCGGCGCCAGCTGTACGACAAGGGCCTGCGGGTGGTGCTGTACTTCTGCGGCTTCCTCACCTGCGCGCTGCTGGTTCTGATCATCGGCTATATCTTCTACCGGGGCGTCCCATTCATCAGCTGGGAGCTGCTGTCTACCCAGTCCAGCTATATCAACGACACCATCGGTATCCTGCCCAATATCCTCAACACGCTCTATATCATCCTGCTGTCCATGGTGATCGTACTGCCCCTGGGCGTGGGCGCCGCCATCTATCTGACGGAGTACGCCACCAACCGGCGTCTGGTGGCTGTCATCGAGTTCGCCACCGAGACCCTCACCGGCATCCCCTCCATCATCTTCGGCCTGGTGGGTATGCTGTTCTTCATCCAGATGATGGGATTGAAGACCGGTGTGCTGGCCGGCGGCCTGACCCTGGTGGTGATGATCCTGCCCACCATCGTCCGCACCACCCAGGAGAGCCTGAAGACCGTGCCGGACTCCTACCGGGAGGGCGCCCTGGCCATGGGCGCCGGTAAATGGCACATGGTCCGCACTGTGGTGCTGCCCAACGCGGTGGACGGCATCGTCACCGGCTGCATCCTGGCGGTGGGCCGCATTGTGGGCGAGAGCGCGGCGCTGCTGTACACCGCCGGCTTCGGCCTGGTGCTCAATAACTTTGTGACTGCGCTGGAATCCTCCTCCGCCACATTGACCGTGGCCCTGTATGTGTATGCCAGTGAGCGGGGCGAGACAGACATCGCCTTCGCCATCGCCACCATTTTGATGCTGCTGACGCTGGTCATCAACCTGTCCGCCAATCTGGTGGGCCGGAAGCTGAAGAAAAACTGACGAGGAGGATACGAAATGTCCACCATCATTCAAGTAAAGGACCTGAATCTGTGGTACGGGGCGCACCATGCCCTCCACGGTGTGAATATCGACATTCCGGAGCATGAGATCACCGCCCTGATCGGCCCCTCCGGCTGCGGAAAGTCCACCTTTCTGAAGACCCTGAACCGGATGAATGACCTGGTACCGGGCATCCGCATTGAGGGGGAGGTCAACTACGCCGGGCAGAACATCTACGCCCCCAATGTGGACACCACCTGGCTGCGCAAGCAGATCGGCATGGTGTTCCAGAAGGCCAATCCCTTCCCTATGAGCATCTATGACAACGTGGCCTACGGCCCCCGGACCCACGGCATCCGCTCCCGGGCCAAGCTGGACGAGATCGTGGAGAACTCTCTCCGCTCCGCCGCCATCTGGGACGAAGTGAAGGACCGGCTGAAGAAGAGTGCTCTGGGCCTCTCCGGCGGCCAGCAGCAGCGGCTGTGCATTGCCCGTGCCTTGGCAGTGGAGCCGGAGATCCTGCTGATGGATGAGTCCACCAGCGCCCTGGACCCCATCTCCACCTCCAAGATCGAAGACCTTGCAGTGGAGCTGAAAAGCAAGTATACTGTCATCATGGTGACCCACAATATGCAGCAGGCCGCCCGTGTCTCCGACAACACGGCGTTTTTCCTGCTGGGGGATCTGGTGGAGTTCGGCAGGACGGAGACACTGTTCTCCACCCCCACGGACAAGCGCACAGAAGACTACATCACCGGCCGGTTCGGCTAAGGAGGGACGTAAGGTGAGAAACAGATTTGGCGAGCAGCTGGAGCGGCTGCACGTGGAAATGATCCAGATGGGCGCCCTGTGTGAGGATGCCATCTCTGCCGCGGCCCAGGCCCTGATGAAGGGTGACGAGGACCTGGCACGCGCCGCCGGGGAGGCGGAGCGGGAGATCGACCAGAAGGAGCGGGAGGTGGAGAACCTCTGCCTGAAGCTGCTGCTGCAGCAGCAGCCCGTGGCACGGGACCTGCGGGAGATCTCCTCTGCGCTGAAGATGATTTCCGATCTGGAACGGATCGGGGACCAGGCGGCGGACATCGCGGAGCTGACCCGGTTCATGCGTCTGCCGGACGGCCCCGGCCGCCAGCGGATCGAGGAGATGTCCAAGGCCGTCATCCGGATGGTGACAGACAGTGTGGACTCCTTTGTAAAGCGGGATCTGGAGCTGGCCCGGGAGGTCTGCCGGGAAGACGACCAGGTGGACGACCTGTTCAACCAGGTGAAAAAGGAGCTGATCGGGCTGATCGCCGCAGACGCCGACTCCGGCGAGCTGTGGCTGGATCTCATCATGGTGGCCAAGTATCTGGAGCGGATCGGCGATCACGCCACCAACGTGGCGGAGTGGGTGGAGTACTCCATTACGGGGAATCACCCCTCCAACAACTGAGCGGCCTGCGCACAGGCGCGGCGCCGATATTGAAAAGGGGGAGGGGCCATGCTTACCTATGAGGATGTGAAAAACAATTCTGCGGTCCGGACCTATATCCAGAGGGCGGACGAGTCTCTGACCGCTCTGGGCTATACGGAGCACAGCTTTGCCCACGTGACGGCGGTGGCGGAAAACGCCGCCTATATCCTCTCCACCCTGGGGTATCCGGAGCGGACGGTGGAGCTGGCAAAGATCGCCGGGTTTCTTCACGACATCGGCAACCTGGTGAACCGGGTGGATCACTCCCAGTCCGGTGCGGTCATGGCCTTCCGCATTCTGGACAACATGGATTGTCCTCCGGAGGAGATCGCCACCATCGTCACCGCCATCGGCAACCACGACGAGGGCACCGGCATGCCGGTGAACGCCGTGGCGGCGGCACTGATCCTGGCGGACAAGTCCGACGTCCGCCGCAGCCGGGTCCGGAATCCGGATATGGCCAGCTTCGACATCCATGACCGGGTGAACTACTCGGTGAAGAAGTCCGTCCTGAAGATCAACGAGGAGCACACGCTCATCAAGCTGAAGCTGTCCGTGGACACGAAGTACGGCTCTGTCATGGACTATTTTGAGATCTTCATGGGCCGGATGCTCCTCTGTCGAAAGGCAGCGGAGAAGCTGGGCCTGCAGTTCAAGCTGATGATTAACGAGCAGCAGCTGATCTGACCGGCCGCCGGAGGGAGACACCCTCCGTCCCTCCAGCGGGGCGGAGAGATTGAATGGGGAGGGGTATCTGTGATCTATCTGCTGGAGGATGACGACAGTATCCGGGATTTTGTGATCTATACATTGAACAGCCAGGGTATGGAGGCCAGGGGCTTTCCTCTGCCCTCCCTGTTCTGGCAGGCCGTGGGAGAGCAGATGCCCGCCCTGGTGCTGCTGGATATCATGCTGCCGGAGGAGGATGGACTCAGCGTCCTGAAAAAGCTCCGGGCCACGCCCCGCACGGCCAAGCTGCCGGTCATCATGCTGACGGCCAAGGGCACGGAGTACGACAAGGTGGTGGGTCTGGACGGCGGCGCCGATGACTATGTGGCCAAGCCCTTCGGCATGATGGAGCTGCTCTCCCGCATCCGGGCGCTGCTGCGGCGGACGGAGACGGAGAACGGCACCCTCCGCTGCGGCATTCTGGAGGTGGATCCGGGGCAGCACATCGTCCGGGTCCGGGGACAGGAGACCATCCTGACCCAGAAGGAGTTTGAAGTGCTGTGCCTGCTGCTGCGCAACCCCGGCCAGGTGCTTTCCCGGGAGCAGCTGATCGAGAACGTCTGGGGCTACGCCTTTACCGGCGAGAGCCGGACCGTGGACGTCCACGTGCGGACCCTCCGCCAGAAGCTGGGGGAGGCGGGCGCTTACATCGAGACGGTCCGGGGCTATGGCTACAAGATCAGCCCTGTGAACTGACAGGAGGGCTGGAGAGACATGACGAAACGGATCTTTCGCTCCATCCTGGGCGTGTCCCTGGCAGTGCTGCTGGCCAGCCTGGTGCTGATCGTGGGCGTGCTCCACGGTTATTTCCAGGATCGGGTCTCCGGTGAGCTGGAGAGTCTGGCAGAGTACATCGCCCATGGGGTAGAGGAGAATGGCACGGACTATCTCACAGAGGATCTGCCCGGCAGCTACCGGATTACCTGGGTGGATGCGGACGGCACCGTGCTCTTCGACAACCGGCAGGACCCGGAGGAGATGGGGAACCACGCCCAGCGGGAGGAGATCCGGGAGGCGCTGATCCTGGGGAAGGGACATGCGGTCCGCTATTCGGACACGCTTTCCCAGCAGACGCTGTATGCGGCCCAGCGGCTTGCCGACGGAACGGTGCTGCGGGTGTCCAGCGCCCAGTATTCCGTCTGGGTCCTGGTACTGCAGGCGCTGCAGCCGGTGGCGCTGATGATGCTGCTGGCCTTCATCCTGGCCATGGCGCTGGCTTCCCGGGTGGCGCGGCAGCTGGTGGAGCCCATCAACGCCATCGACCTCAATGACCCCGCCGGCAGCGAGACCTATGAGGAGCTGACGCCCCTGCTGTCCAAGCTCCGCAGCCAGCAGAGGCAGATCCAGCGGCAGATGCGGGATTTAAAGCGCCGGCAGGAGGAGTTCACCGCCATCACGGAGAACATGAGCGAGGGCTTCCTGGTGATCGACCAGGAGACGCGGGTGCTGACTTACAATTCCGCCGTGTTGCGGCTGCTCTACGCGCAGGTCCCCACAGAGGAGGGAGAGAGCGTCTATGCCCTGAACCGGGAGGCGGGCTTCCGCCGCTGCGTGGAGGAGGCTCTGGCCGGTCGGCGGTGTGAGCAGCTGCTGGAAAAGGACGATGATTGCCGCCAGATCATCGCCAGTCCTGTGGAACAGGACGGCCAGATCGCGGGTGCGGTGCTGGTGATCCTGGATGTGACGGAGAAGGAGCAGCGGGAGCGGCTGCGGCGGGAGTTCACCGCCAACGTCTCCCACGAGCTGAAGACGCCCTTGACCTCCATCCTGGGTACGGCGGAGATCCTGCAGAACGGTTTGGTGAAGCCGGAGGACGTCCCCCACTTCGCCGGGAACATCCACCGGGAGACGGAGCGGCTCATCGGGCTGGTGAACGACATCATCAAGCTGTCCCGCCTGGACGAGGGCGGCGGCCTGGGCCAGTGGGAGACCGTGGATCTGTACGAGGAGGCGCGGGCCGTCCTGGAGCAGCTGGCTCCGGCGGCCCAGCGGAAACAGGTGACCACCCGGCTCCAGGGCGGCGAGGCTCTGGTGCGGGGCGTACCCCAGATCGTGGAGGAGATCGTCTACAACCTCTGCGACAACGCCATCGCCTACAACCGGGCGAACGGCAGCGTCACCGTCACGGTGGAAAATACCGCCTTCGGCCCCCGGATCACGGTGGCGGACACCGGCATCGGCATTCCCCGGGAGGCCCAGGGCCGGGTATTCGAGCGGTTTTACCGGGTGGACAAGAGCCATTCCTCCGGCGGCACGGGACTGGGGCTCTCCATCGTCAAGCACGGGGCGGCCTATCTGGGTGCCCAGGTGGAGCTCCACAGCGAACCGGGCCACGGCAGCACCTTTACGCTTACCTTTCCGAAGGCGGGAGCATGAGGGGGGGCTTGCAATCCCGGCGGAAGTGTGCTAGGATAACCGGAGATTGATGAATGATTGGAGGGGTGTGAAGATGCGGATCTGACCTTCGTGTTTTGGCATAGAGGGTTGCTGCGGCGAAGACGCAGCGTCTTTTTCCATGCCATTGCAGGGAAGGCAGACCGCTGATCTCACCCAGGTATCGCACAGCCCCGGATGCGGGGTGAATGCCGTATGCCCGGCCGCGGGAGAGGTCTGCTCTCCCGCGGCCGTTTTTTGCTGCGCAAAAGCACGGCGAATCGGAAATGACGGATGAGACGCTCATGTGCGCGGCATTTGCCGAAGTCTGCGGTGCGCCAGACCGCACATGAGGGTCTGCGCAAAGGAGGAATGCGATATGTCCATGATCGACGTCTCGAATCTGACATTTGGATACGAGGGCAGTCCGGAGCTCATCTTTGACCATGTGGGCT
>ENA-ORRT01000873-ORRT01000873.1-human-gut-metagenome-genome-assembly--contig:-NODE-873-length-11443-cov-6.56507_pt1 | contig 11443 bp, 14 predicted proteins | sample MGYA00242181_ERZ509146 | MGnify/ENA primary metagenome ERZ509146 (study PRJEB26280, sample SAMEA2338624) | human gut metagenome | biome: human gut; feature: human-associated habitat; material: faeces...
CGCCAGCCATTACAGCAGGGCTTGCCAAAGGCCTGAGCGTTAAGGACGCTTTGGCGGAAGCCAAGGAATTTATTACGGTGGCACTTAAAAATTCCTTCCGCCTGAACCAGTTCAGCGGCGCAACCGACCACTGCAAATGGAATAAATAATTAAAAATAAATAATTTAAACGGGCTTTGTTTCGGCAGTAATGCTAAAATGCGGGCCCGTTTTTTATTTAAAAATTTTACTAACCGGCGCAAATACCTTATACTGTAATCAGGAAAACTGATTGAGGTAAGTATGCTTAAAAAATTTTACCATCCTAAACTGTATATTGGCATTATTGTGGCCGCGCTTGTTGTAACCGGCGTATATTTCTGGCTGTGCCGCCTGGCGGGTGAACACGCGGCCGAAATTTTTAATGCTGAAATGGCACGGCAGAAAACTCTTGAAGGCAGCGTCGCCGTTGAAAGCATTACGGCCGATATGTGGGGCAATGTTGGCTTCCGCGGGCTGAAATGGCTGGACGCTGAAGGCGAACCGGTTGTATTTGTGCCGGACGGGCGTTTTAAAGTTAAACCGTGGGATGTTGTTACCGGCAGCATAAATTTAAACAGCCTTGAAGAAGCGGAACTGAACCACCCTGTAATAGCCATCCGCTTCAATAAAGATATGCGCCCGGCTTTTTTGCCGGAAAAGAAAAAGGACGCAGGTCAGGAAACAAAAAAACGTCATAAAGGGCTGCATATAAATTTGCCCGAAAATCTGCCGCAAAGCAGCATAAAAATTAATGACTGCACTATTACTGCCAGTTACAGGCACCGTTATTTTGTTTTAAGCGGTGTTAACGCTGCTGTGCGCACGGTTAATCCGCAGGAGGCGGCGCTTAAAATTACCGCAGCCGGTTTTGGCGGCATGATGATTGGCGATGAACTGGGCATAAGCGGCAAACTGTTGCTTAACGGCGGGCAGCCGCAGTGCGATTTGTATATTTCCATGAAAAATGTTGTACCGGAATCGCTGGGCCTTGGCAAGGTTAAAGATACCGCCAGCGTTTACGGGCATGCAACGGGGCCGCTTTCCGGCCCTTCTATCGACGGCCGAATTGAATTTTTAGAGCTTAATATACCGGCACTGCGTTTTTACAAAGTTAACGGCGATTTCTTTTATAAAGACGGCAAAATTGACTTCAGCAATGTAACAGGCGGCATTTACGGCGGCACGGTGGAAGCAACCGGAGCTTATGATGTAGATACGCGCGGTTACAGCATTGATGCGCTTGGGCATGATTTAATGGCGTCCATTGCTGCCAAAACCAGCAAAATTAACTGCCGTGTGGAGCTTGATTTAAAAATGCGCAGTGACGGCAACCCCAAAAATGTGCTTACTTACGGCAGTTTTACAAGCGGCGCGGGCACATACAGCCTGATACCGTTTGAGCAGATTTCCGGCAAATTTAATGACAGGCATGGCGTGCTGAAATTTACGGATGTAAAAATAAAAACGCCGCTTGGCGAAGTTACAAGCGACGCTTTTGAAATCGTTAAGGGGCGCGTGCATATTAATGATATCTGGCTGACAGCGCCGGACGGTGAAAAAATACAGGTAAAATAAAAAGAGCGTGTGCTTAAAGCATACGCTCTTTGTGTTTATGGCATTATAACCTGTGCTTGATATGGTCCAGCGCCTGGGCAAACAGGGTTAAAACGTGGTTGTCATCTAAACTGTAAATAACCTCTTTGCCGGTTTTGGTAAATTTAACAAGCCCTGCGTGGCGCAGAAGGCGCAGCTGGTGCGAGATTGCAGACTGCGTCATTTCCAGTGTTCCGGCAATATTTGTTACGCAGGATTCGTTTTCGGCAAGCAAAGCCAGAATACGGATACGCGTAGGGTCGCCCAGAACTTTAAAAGTATCGGCCATGGGCTGTACAAATTTTTCTGCAATGGGCACATCCAGTTTTAAATTATGCAGTTTACCTTCAGTATTTTCGTTCATAATTTCACCTCTTGTTGTAACCCTTGCTGAAAAAGAAGAGCAAAACAGCGTAATATACAAAGCTGCCCATTACCGTACGGGTAGAAAAAAGCAGCGGAAAAGCAATAAACGCAATGAGCAGAATACATACCTGCAAAAGCGACGCAAAAATACCGCGTGCGCGGATAGTGCGCCAGGACAGCACGCTGTAGCGCGATGCAAAAATGCCGAATAAAAAGCCGCTTATAACATATAAAATTTGCGAAAGAAAATTATCAAAATTAAAATCCATTATTTACCTGCCCTGCCGGAAAATGAAGCCGGCATAAGATGAGTAAGAATGCCGCTTTTAATGAGCAGTCCCGCAATTATGCTGCCGCCCAAGGTGCTGATTAAAAACGGCGGTACAAAGAACCAGGCTGCCGCCTTGCTGTTTAATATTGCCCAGGCAATAACCCATGCTGCCAGCCCGCCTAAAATGCCGGTGCCGAAAATTTCTCCAATCATGGCCGCGCCGGTATTATGCCAGCGGCGGTAGGCAAGCCCGGCTAAGAAGGCGCCAATCATACTGCCGGGAAATGCCAAAAGCGAGCCTGTGCCTGCCATATTGCGCAGGCAGGAAATAACAAAAGCAACGGAAACAGCTTCTTTAGGCCCTAAAATAACAGCGCAGAGTACATTTATAGCATGCTGAACCGGAAAGCATTTGGAAGCGCCTGCCGGTATATAAACCAGATGCGCGCTTAAAGTGCCTATGGCAACAAGCAGTGCCGCCAGCGTTAATTTATGGATATTCACAAAAATCACTCCGGAACATGAAAATGACAAAAATATTTTTTATAATAATTCATACAATAATATTATACATGTTTGTAATATCTGCCGCAAGATAAAAAGGAAAACACCGTATGGCGTAGAAGTATATAGCATATTAATTGTTTGTTGTACAAAGGGGTAGTAATTATGCAGGCTTTGGAAGGAATAAAAATAATTGATTTCAGCAAATGGCTGCCGGGGCAATATTGCGGCATGGTTCTGGGCGATTTCGGCGCGGACGTAATTAAGGTTGAAGATGTAAAGGGCGATGTTACCCGCGGTTTTACGCCGGCTAAAGAACCCGGCATGAGTTACTGGCATTTAATGCTGAACCGCAACAAGCGCGGCATTACCGTAAATTTAAAAACGCCTGCCGGGCGTGAAGTTTTGCTGCGCCTTTTAAAAGAGGCAGACGTATTTCTGGAAGGTTTCCGCCCCGGGTATTTAAAAATGCTGGGGCTTGATTACGAAAGTGTAAGCAAAATTAACCCGCGGCTTATTTATTGTTCCATTACCGGTTTCGGGCCGGAAGGAAAATATAAACACATGCCTTCGCATGACCTTAATGTTATAGGGCTTGCCGGTGTGGCAGCGCCGGAAGACGGAACGGATATAAGCGTGCCTTCGGTGCAGGTGGCGGCCCTTGGCGGCAGTTTAAATGCCATCAGCGGCATTTTAATGGCACTGTATGCACGTGAGCGCACCGGCAAAGGGCAGCTTGTAAACGTTGATTTGTACAGCTCGGCAATCAATGCGGAAATTACGGCCATCAGCAGCGTCATCGGCTGCCGCGAAACAGGCATGCCTTCTTTCGGGCGTACGGCATCGCATTATTACAGCGTATACAAAACAAAGGACGGCCGTTATTTAAGCATCGGCACTATTGAACCTAAGTTCTGGCAGAAAATGTGCAGGTTGATTGACCTGCCGGAGCTTGAAAGCCGTCAGTTTGATTTTGCCCATTCGGCAGAAATAAAAGAAAAACTGGCAGCTGCTTTTGCAGGGAAAACTCAGGCCGAGTGGCTGGAACTTATCGGCAAAGACGAGTTTTGCGTAACGCCAATCCGCACATTGCAGGAGGCTTTGGACAGCAGTTTGACAACGGAACAGTCGCAGATGCTTGTAACAAAAAAAGAAGATTTCGGAAATTATACTTATGTAAAATCTGCGGCGAAGCTGTCTGACACACCGGGCACTATCCGCAAACGCGCGCCTTATTTGGGCGAGCATACGCAGGAAGTGCTGGAAAGCGCGGGCTATACCAAAGAAGAAATTGCTGCCATGCACGAAAAAGGGGAGATATAAATGGCATTAAAAAACATTTTTAAGTTATTTGCCGGTTTGCTGTTTGCCTTTTATTTACTGCTTGGCACTGCTTTTCCGGCAGAAGCCGGCATTATAAGCAAGCAGCAGGAAATTGAAATGGGGCGCGAAACCGCCATGGCGCTGGAAGCGCAGTACGGCGTTGTGCAGGATTACGAACTGCAGGAACGTGTTAACCGCATTGGGCAAAGCCTTGTGGCTGTAAGCGACCGTCAGGATTTGGAATATACCTTCAAAGTGCTTAACTGCGACGAAGTTAACGCACTGGCCTGCCCCGGCGGGTTTGTGTATGTGTTTAAAGGGCTTATTGATTACATGCCGAGCGATTCTGAACTGGCAGGCGTTTTAGGGCACGAAGTAAGCCATATTGTTGAAAAACATACCGTACACCAGATTGAAAAACAGCTTTTAACAACCCTTTTGCTGGCTGTTGCCACCAAGGGCGATATGGGGCTTACAGGGCTGGCCTCGCAGGCACTGGCAGCAGGTTACAGCCGCACAGATGAACGTGGCGCCGATAAGGAAGGTTTTAACCTGTGCGTTAAGGCAGGCTACAATCCGTACAGCATGGTGCTTACCATTAATAAACTGGAAGATTTGGCCAAGGAAAAAGGCAATCCGGGCTATGGCCTGTTCAGCAGCCATCCGGAACCGGAAGAACGCCTGAAACGCGTAATGAAGCAGATTAAAAAGTTAGACCCTCATCCCGATATTACGGTGCATGAAGACGGCACGGCAACCGTACACGAAGGTGACTGGACTTTTAACATTACCCAGACCGTGGGCAACGACAAGCCGGAATACCGCGCCTATATGCTGGCAGGTTCGCTGTATGTAGCGCGTCAGCGCGGGCCTGTTGATCCGTACCGTTTTATTGTGTACGATAACGGCAGCAGTGCAACGCTGTATTATGAAGATGTTCAGCTTTTAACCGTATATAACCAGGATGCCTACGCCGCAGGCTTTGGCGATGCAGGCAGCTACGCCAACGGCTGTGCCCAGCTTTTGCGTGAATGGGCGCCGATAGCCAATGCCAATGACGCTGCTAAAGCCGATAAGGATAAAGATTAAACGTTAAAGGTGAATTTATGGACTTAGGGAAAATTATCGCGTTTAACTTAAATAAACTGCGTACGGAGCGCAGCCTGACGCTGGGGCAGCTGGCAAAACTTTCCGGCATCAGCAAAGCGATTTTATCGGATATTGAAAAAGGGGGCAGCAACCCTACCATTAACACTATCTGGAAAATTGCCAACGGGCTGAACGTGCCGTACACACGCCTGATGGAAGTTAAAGAGCCGGACGGCACCGTAGTGCGCAGAAGTGATACGGCGGAGCAAAGTGACGAAACGGGCGTATACCGCGTTCACTGCTATTTTTCCACTGCGCCGGAACGCAATTTTGAACTGTTTTACTGTGAACTTGACGCAGAAAGCGCCAATGCTTCAATCGCTCATTCGCCAAGGGCGCAGGAATATATTTATGTTATCGAAGGTTCACTGACTCTTAAAACAGATACCGCCATTTATGAGCTCCATGCTGGTGATTCGCTTGTATTTAATTCTTCCGTTAATCATACTTATATTAACGATGGTAAGATTAAAGTAAAATTTATGGTCATCAACTATTATCCGTATTAAAACGGCAAAAAATAAAAACTCCTGCTATTCGTGGATAACAGGAGTTTCTTTTGCTTATTGCTTAAACAACTATTTAATTATTTGTTGAAGTAACGAGCGAGCAGGCCTGCAAATGCTCTGCCATGGCGGGCTTCGTCACGAGCCATTTCATGAACGGTGTCATGGATAGCGTCAAGGCCGAGTTCTTTAGCGCGTTTTGCAAGGTCGGTTTTGCCTGCGGTTGCGCCGTTTTCAGCTTCTACGCGCATTTCAAGGTTCTTTTTGGTGCTGTCGGTAACAACTTCGCCGAGCAGTTCAGCAAATTTAGCAGCATGTTCTGCTTCTTCAAAAGCAGCTTTTTCCCAGTACAGGCCGATTTCCGGATAGCCTTCACGGAAAGCAACACGGCTCATAGCAAGGTACATGCCTACTTCGCTGCATTCGCCGTTGAAGTTAGCGCGCAGGTCTTCTTTAATATCTTCGGGAACGTCTTTAGCTACGCCAACAAAATGTTCAGCAGCCCAGGTCATTTCGCCTTTCATTTCTACAAATTTGGAAGCCGGAGCTTTGCACTGCGGGCAGTATTCCGGAGCAGCTTCACCTTCATAAACATAGCCACAAACTTGGCAAACCCATTTTTTCATTATTCATTCCTCCATAAAGTACAAATTTTAAAATTATCATGGCGGTTCGTTCTAACCGCTTACTGTAATGATTTTAACACAGCACCGGCAAGTTGTCAATAATAATTATTAATTGTTAGAGATTGCTAACATTAAAATTTTTGTGAAATGCCGTAAAAATATCTGTTAAAGGCAGCATACTGCAAAATTCGGCTGTAAACAGCCTTTAATTGAAGTGCCCTATTGTAGAATAAGCGATAAATTGCTATAATATACAGAACGGAGGTATATTATGGAAAAATTTACTGTTACGTTAAACCACCATGCTCATTATGGTTATGTAGAATATGACCCGGAAACCAAAACCGCCAATGTCGTGCTGGATGTTCCGGAAGCCAAAGCAAGGGTAGAAGAATTTTTAAGCAAACCCTTAACGCTTGATTTGCCTGAAGGCGAAACTATCCGTCAGTTTGTTACAAAAACTTTAATGCCGCTTGACAGTTTGGAAAACTTTAAAAACTGCCTTGGCAGATTATGGTTCAATACCGGTGTAAAAGTAGAGTGGAGCATGCCTCCCGGAGCAATGGATAATTTATAATTGCCCGCTGCTTAAAACTGTGATACACTTAATAAGTTAATATTCGGTTCCGTAGCTCAGCAGGATAGAGCAACCGCCTCCTAAGCGGTAGGTCGGCAGTTCGAATCTGCCCGGGATCACCAAGAAAATTAAAGTCGTGTATTTATACACGACTTTTTATATTTACGCACTCTGCAAAAGATATAAGAGAAGCTATATATTTTGGGGGTCAATTCTATCCATCTTTCGATTTATGTTACGCACTACATAACAAATTGTTACGTTCTGTTATATCTGTTACGTAACAGAATTTGACTTTCATCTTTTTGCAGAGCCCCTATCCATGCGGATTTCCATAGTTGTTAATCAAAAACACGTTACAAATGTCACTATAATAAAAATTAAATAAATAAAAAAGGAAATGCTGCGCTATGAAAGCGCTGAGCATTTCCTTTTTTATTTAATAAGTTCTATTTGAGTTTTGAATTTGCTTTTCAATATCAAATAGAAGGAAAAAGACTGTTTGCTATTTATGAAAAAGTTATTCAAGCTAAAATTATGGCTGTAAATAAAGAAAATTTTATCAGTATTTAAAAAAACAAGGTATTCAAGCTGATTGGAATGACAGCAAAGTTATTCGTTTTACTGATAACAGCGGAAGCCAAATAAGCAATAATCAGTTAAGTGAAATATTTAAGAAAAATTTTAACAAAGAAGCTTTAACAGCAGAATTCCAAGATAATGCACAGCTTAGAGAAAATTTTAAATTAAGCAGTTTTCTAAATAGCGCAGAAGAAGTAACGAAATTTCTGAAATATGCGCCAGTGAAAGAGGCACACGGACAAATTTTACCGGCGGAAAATTTAGTGCCTAGTCAAATTAAAAATACAGTCGGCTCTTGGCTTATCAATATTCATATTAAAGCCAAGATAGCGAAAGAACTTGCCGTGAATCCGGAAAATTTTATAAATATTGCAGCAAGGATGAATATAAAGGTTAGCTGGGATGATAAAAAAGAAATAACTTTTACCGATAATTTGGGACATACGGTTACGGCCTCTCTATTAAATCAAACATTCAACATAAATTTCAGCAAGGAGACGTTGATAAATGAATTTAAACGAACTGCACAAAGCATTGCCGCAGCAGGAAAACTGGAAAGAACTCTACTTGACGGAACTGCAGAAAAACCAGCATCTGATGAAAGAGAAAGAAGCTCAGGAACAGAAGATAACGCGGCTTTCATCAGAAAAACAAGAGCTGAAATCGCTGATGCTAGAACAGCAGAACGAGCTTCAACAAAAGAGCGGAACCATAAAATCTCTGAACGAGCGCATCGGGACTCTGTACGAAGCAGACAATATTTTAGAGGAGAACGAAGCACTCAAACAGGAAATGGTAAAAATAAAGGAAGAAGCAGAGAGCGAGATTTCAGCCGCTAGAAATAAGTATTATAACTTAACAAATGAGCTTGCAGCAAGGGAAAAATATATACAAAACGCTGAAAATAATATTATGATGAGTGTTGCTGCCAAAGAAAAAGAAATAAAAAGAGAATATCAGAAAAAATTAAAACAAAAAGAAGTTGAAATAACGCAAGAGTATGATAAAAAGACTAATGCACATTATCTGCTACGCAATGCCTGCCTTATTTTCAGCATAATAACGCCGCTGTTCTTAATTTTAAAATCTGAAGCAATACAAAATGACGCAATTGCTATTTATGAAAGCATCATTTTAAGGCTGTTCTATGCCGTAGATAGAGTGTGTCATATAACAGCATCTAAAAATTTACTCAGTCCGGAGTACGAAACTATAAATTTAATACTGTATTACTGTATATATTTGTTCTTCTTTTTGTTAATAGCCGGTATTTTAGGTATTACAATATTTGCTATGATTAAACGATTAGCCTCTTACTGGAATGAAACTTCAATGGCCATTATGATAATAAGCTTTTCATTTTTTATAACTTTCAGTGATTATATAAAGAGCGTTACTAATGTTAATATTTTTCTGCTGATTTTAGTTGTATATTTTCTATATATGGCTAAGTTTGAATATGACCGGCGATAGAATTTTTAAATAAATACAAGAATTATAAAAGCCGCTAAGGGTTAGATTATGCAATCTAATCTTTGGCGGCTTATAATTTTAAGGCGGATTTTATTTATGCTTTATTATTTATAACATAAGCACTTAATAATGGAGTGGGTATAGAGTAAAATACTCATATCCTAACACGAGTAAACTAAAATACCCCAACTTCCATATAAGATGTCATCGCTGTCACCAATGCTTTAGGAGTTGAAGTATTTTATTATACTAAACTTTATTCAGTAACAGTTTTGCCATTTCTTCCTGTCGACCGTGAAGGAACATATAGCATTTTCACTTAGGTTATTTGTGAAGCTGCAACGCCCATCTTCAAGATAGGTTTCCTCTTCTCAAAGCGCACATGTCTTTTGGTAATTCTTTTTCAATATTAATTGAAAAAGTAGTTGACAGCATTTCTCCAGCATGGTATTATATAATCAACAAAGGTGGATTAAGTAATACCGCAAGACGGGAGGTAAAAAATTATGAAGAATGTACAATCTAATGAAAAAGTGAGCACTCGTGGTGGTCTGCGTGAAGGTTCTGGTAGAAAAAAAAGCTTGCCTGATGGAGCAAAACCAACTACTTTTAAGCTTACCGAAAATGAGCGGCTTGCTGTGAAAAAATTTATTGTTTCCATGAGAAATGAAGCCGCTGGCAAACCTGTTATCAACATTGATTGGGAAGCTACTACCTTCGAAATGGTTATTAAAATGCTAAAGCCATTTGCTTATGCTATGATTCAGGCTAATGGTGGATTACCTTATGAAAAAGTTGAAAGGTTGATGAAAGACGCTGCCATGATAGCGTTTAAAGATGCGGTAAGTGATTACGAGCGATTTCATAAAATTTAAAGGTAAGCGCCCAATAATGAAGCGGTGTATAGTAAAATAATCCACAAACTAAAATGCTCCAACTTCCATGTAATATGCTATTAATGGCACTAATGCTTTGGGAGTTGGATTATTTTACTATACTAAACTCTATTCAATTTGGGTTAGCGTGTACTCTTTTACTCCACGATATCAGTTCTGACAGCTCTTCATACGTCATATTTTTAGATGCCTGCAAATTCCCAGCAGCGGATAACCCATATGTAAAAAGTCCTGCAAGCAATTTCATGTTCACGGCATCAGTCTGCATCTGTGTAAGTACGCTTTAACGTCATTCGTTGATTAACCTGAGCTATTTTTTGATTGGAACAGTAGCTTTGCGTATTGTCGGCATAATTTGTCCTCCTACTATGAAAAAATAAGCTATTGTCATTATAGAAGACAATTTATATTCACGAAATCTACTCTATTATAAGGCGCTTTCTTTATACCAAATAACCCAATTTGCACATTTTTTGTTATAATAAGGATAACTAAACAAATTAAACAGATTATTCTATCCTACTAAAAGTAAGCATGAGGGGGTAGTGTATTACGGCGAAGAAAAAGTTGACAATGGCCGAAATGGAAAAGCTCCGTGATATTAAAGCTTATACTCATAATTATAAGAAAAGGGATTAAATAAACATGGGAACAATAATACCGGCCCAGGAATTTTTTAAAGCTAATGTTTCTGGACAATTGAAACCAATCATATATTGCTGTTCATATGAAGGTATTACAGATAGAGCTGTTTCAATTAATAAGCTTTTAGCTATGAAACTATCTGACTGCAAACCAAACCGAAGGACAATGCGGTTAGAATCTTTTTTTAACCAAATATTGGAACAATTACCAGATGGAGCGATAATTAAAGATTTTGATGTAATGTTTAGTCCAGAATATAAGATTGATGTCCTACAAATTTTGACATCAACCTGTAAAAAGAAACCATTTAGTGTTATTTGGCCTGGAAGATACGAAGATGGAAAATTATTTTATGCTAAAGATGGTTATCTTGATTTTAAAACTTACATTGTTAAAAATTACGATATAATCTGTATTATTTAAGGAGGCATACGATATGAAGTATTCGCAATTAATAAGCTTTAATCCAATAGAAGATGTTATACAGCTTGTAACGGCTGAAAATAAAGATAAGGCGCGTGAATATGTAAAAACCTATGTTATGTCAGATACAATGGCTAATGCCATGCAAGCACCGCTTATTGATCAGCTACAAATGGATGAAGTTATAGATAATAAAGGTGTGCTGATAGTTGGCAATTACGGCACTGGTAAATCTCACTTGATGTCCGTTATCTCAGCTATTGCATCAGATGCAGACAATTTGCAGTATCTGCAAAACAAGAAGTTCGCCCAGCAGATGGAGCCTATCGCAGGTAAATTTGAAGTTCTGCGCATCGAGATCGGCGGCGTTGTTATGCCTCTGTACGATGTTATCATGGGCTATGTTCAGGATGACTTTGATAAACGTGGCATCGATTTTGTTGAGGTAAGATAACGATACCTTTTTTGCAGAGGGTGTTATCTTACCTC
>ENA-ORRT01000880-ORRT01000880.1-human-gut-metagenome-genome-assembly--contig:-NODE-880-length-11334-cov-2.73127_pt1 | contig 11334 bp, 10 predicted proteins | sample MGYA00242181_ERZ509146 | MGnify/ENA primary metagenome ERZ509146 (study PRJEB26280, sample SAMEA2338624) | human gut metagenome | biome: human gut; feature: human-associated habitat; material: faeces...
GGATTACGAAAAATTATACCATTTTGTGCAAATCCACATATTTAATAGAAAGATTCACATAAAGATTATTGAGAATACAGTATTGTGCCCTTAGAAAAAAGTACTATATTAAATTAGTCTGATGAATTCGGACTTGAGTATAAATAATAATATGATTAAAGAGTCAAAAGGTATCATAAGATAGGAGGAAATAACAAACTATGTCTTCAAAAAAAGGTGCGATGAAAAAGAAATTGGAAAACATGCATTTGGGTAAAAGAATCAACTATGGTTACAAAATGGTTATTACCATGATGCTTATTTCGGGACTGCTTTCGATTGCGGTCATTGGTGTGTTGTTTTTCAATATGTTAAACTATGTAAACAAGGTAAATGCTTCTGATCAGGCGATTAAGGTATGTAGAATAAATGTAACTGCAGCGGCAAGAAATGTAAGAGAGATGGCACTTAATCCTGACAAGTCTACGTATGAAGATTATGAGCAGGGTGCAAAAACTTTGCTCGAGGATATTGATGTGCAGTTAAAAACAATAAAAAAAGCAGGTATCGTTCCTGAGGATCAGTATAATGAATATTCAAAGGCTCTTTCTGACTGGGCGAATACCGGATACTCAATCATGGATAAGATTAAAGCCGGACAGAAGGATGGGGCTGTTGATCAGATTATCAATGAGTGTACACCAAAGTTAAATAAAACTGTTGAGCTTGCAAAGGAAATCGACAAGCTGACTGACGAAAGAAGCCTTCAGGCAGTTGTAAGTACATATGTATGTGCCGCAGTCGGACTCATAATCATAATTATCTGTCTGATATGTGCAAGTCAGTTGGCAAAGAGAACAGGAAAGATCGTGCTTGATACAATCCTTGAGCCGTTACATGCAATCGAGGATGTGGCAAAGGAGCTGACAGAAGGAAATCTTCACAGCACACTTGAGTACCATTCAGAGGATGAAATCGGTAGATTGGCACACAGCATGAGAAAGTCTATCCGTATTCTCGGCTCATATGTGGAAGATATAGACAGGTCGATGAAGCTCTTTGCGGACGGACATTTTGATGCACAGCCGGAAGTAGAGTGGAGAGGCGATTTTGTAGGTATTTTACAGTCATTTATGGAATTTGAAAAAAGTATGGCAGTCACCATAAATGGAATCCAGCATGTATCAAGCGAGGTTTCAAGTGCGGCAGAGCAGGTAGCTGCAAGCTCAAATGACCTTGCAGACGGTGCAACCAATCAGGCTGCGGTTGTAGAGGAACTGACAGCGACAGTTGCGGGAGTTTCAGAGCAGGTGGAGCAGAATTCAAAGAGTGCAAAGGAAATCAGTGGAAAAGTGGATGAGCTTGGAGGTGCAATTTGGGAAAGCAATGGAAAGATGCAGGAGATGGTTGCAGCTATGCATGAAATAAACGAAGCCTCTAAACAGATAGATCAGATTATATCAACTATTAATGAGATTGCATCACAGACCAACCTGCTTGCATTAAATGCTTCTATTGAGGCGGCAAGGGCAGGGGAGGCAGGAAAAGGCTTTGCGGTTGTGGCAAATCAGGTAAATATTCTTGCCGATCAAAGTGCACAGGCTGCAAAGGAATCAGCTGCGCTTATAGAGACATCTGTGCAGGCTGTTGAAAAAGGCATGAATATTGCAGAGCAGACAGCCTCACAGCTTGAAGAAGTAGCAGAGAACTCTAAGGTGATTACAAAAGAGGTGATTAATATAGCTGATACACTTGAGACCCAGACCAGTGAGATCAAGCAGATTAACGAAGGAATTGAGCAGATCAATGATGTTGTACAGACCAATTCAGCAACATCACAGGAGTGTGCGGCTGCGAGCCAGCAGATGAGCAGTGAATCAGAAAATCTGAGTGAAATGATAGCGAAATTCAAAATCTCAGACATTGAAGAGTAATATAATGGAAGGTGAATTTTGATGATGGCTTTTGATGCATATAAAATACTTGACGAGCGGGAAGCAGGAAGTATGATTGACTTAATTGCACCTTGTATGGATGATTATCTGTATATTATAGATTTGAAGAATGATACACTGAGGATATCACAGTCAGCGGTAGAGCGTTTTATGCTTCCTGATAAATTTATGAATGATGCAACAAAGCATCTTCGTACGTTGGTTTATGAGAAAGACCGTAAGCTGCTCGAAAATCACAAGCGTAAAATATATGCTTGAAAAGAAAAAAGGTACAACGTGCTATGTCGTTTGATTAGCGGGAAGAATTCACCGGTATGGATTAGCTGCCGTGGGGAGGTAATCCATGATAATGAGGGGAAACCGCACTATAATATCAATGCTACGGAATGGAATTATCTTAGCAGTCTGCTTTTCATACATGCCGGATACATTTCCATATCAGAGCCATTGGAAGATGGAAGAATGTCACAGTGCCTACTGGGAGCTGGTCCCAACAATTGACCACATCATTCCTATTGCCATTGGAGGAGAGGATAACCCGTCTAATTATGCGACAACGTCTATGCTTCACAATTCAGTTAAGAGTAACTGGACATTAGAGCAGCTAAACTGGAAACTGTATCCTGCAGGAGACATTAATGAGTATGACGGGCTTACCAATCTTTTCGTGAGACTTATAGAAAACGACCTTGAGCTTTTTGATGATCCATACATAAAACGCTGGTATAAGTTATCTGTGGGAATGAAATAGAGACTGTTCCTAAATGTATATAACAATTGATTGTAAATGAAAGAGATAATAGTATGCATATATATGTAGATGCTGACGCATGCCCTGTGATAGGGATAGTTGAAAGAATAGCTAAGAGTCATAATATTGCCGTAACGCTTTTATGTGATACTAATCATTATCTTACATCAGACTATTCAGAAGTGGTATATGTGGGTGCCGGAGCTGATGCGGTTGATTTTAAGTTAATAAGCCTTTGTGAAAAAGGAGATTTAGTAGTTACGCAGGATTATGGTGTTGCTGCCATGGCATTAAGTAAGGGTGCATATGCCATTCATCAGTCCGGGAAATGGTATACAAATGAAAATATTGATCTTATGTTAATGGAAAGACATATAAGTAAGAAGGCAAGGCGGGCAAGCAGTAAAAACCACATGAAAGGTCCAAGAAAAAGAAGTGATAAGGATGATTTAAACTTTGAAGCCTCTTTTGAGAGACTAGTGGAAAAGTATCAACACTTGGATACCAGCCAGATGTCTGGAAGAGCTGGAGTTAAATAAAAATTAGGAGACAGATATATGAATTTTGAATTAGCATGTCTGGAGGATTTTAATGAGATAGAAAATCTCTATTGGGATTTAATAGATAAAAGCAAAGAAGAACCTTCTTTTCCTGACTGGGAAAAGGGTGTACATCCTTCAGCAGATTTTTTAATGGCTGGTATTGTTAAGAAAGAGTTGTTCGTATTAAGAGATGAAGGAATAATTAAGGCATGTGCCATAGTTAACAGTAATTCTAATAAAGAGTATAAAAAGGTAGCGTGGAAAGTAAATGAAAGAGATAATAATGTATGGATAATCCATGCTCTCGCAGTGCGATATGAGTACCGCGGTATGGGTCTTGCTACTCAATTTGTAAAAAACTTAATATCATATGCTAAGTTGGAAAACATTGAAGCCATTCACCTTGATGTAATAGATAAGAACACACTAGCTGACAAGTTATATATCAGAGCTGGCTTTAAATATGTAAGTACTGAAAACATATTTTATGAGGTGGTTGGAAACAGGCAGTTTAGAATGTATGAGTATGTGATTGAGTAGAAAGTATTAGATATGCACATATAATGAGCATTATCTGCCTTATAGGAAGCTATAATGAAAAAATCATAGTAAAGAAGGAACGATTGTGAATATAAGATATGCAACAATGTCTGATTTAGATGATATTGTATCGGTTGAATCCGAGTGTTTTCCTGTTTTAGAGGCAGCAACTAAAGAAGAATTTGAGCAAAGAATAAAATATTATGGAAATCATTTCTGGCTTATGTTTGATGAGGGTAAACTCATTGCGTTTGTAGATGGTTTTGTTACAGATGAGGCTGATCTTACAGATGAGATGTATGAAAATGCATCAATGCATGACGAGAATGGTGCATGGCAGATGATTTTTGGTGTAAATACTCTTCCTGAATATCGCAGATGCGGATATGCGAAAGAGCTGATTAAGAAGGCCATCTTAGATGCCAGAAAACAGAACAGGAAAGGACTTGTATTAACCTGTAAAGAAAGCCTTGTTCCATATTATTCCAAGTTTGGATTCGTTGATGAGGGGATAACAGATAAATCCACTCATGGAAATGTTCTGTGGCACCAGATGAGATTGGATTTTAAATTAAGAAATAATGCAGTAAATCCTTCGGATAACAAAAATGTGACCGCAAACAAGAAATTTGCAGCCGACAGAATACTATCATATTTTAAAGAAGAGTGGAAGGTAATGCTTATAATAACAGTTTCAGGTCTTATATATAACTTTGGACTTTTGCTTGGCCCTTGGTTTGAGGGTAAGATGACAGGATGTCTTATAGATATATTAAGCCAAAATGCTGTATACAAGGATATGCTTATACTTGTAGTGTCATATATTGTATCTATTGCAGTTGTTCAGATATCAAGATATATAAAGCGTTTCTATGTAAGAAGATTTGCGAATAATGTCAACAGAAGAATGAAGAAGATATTGTATTGGACGCTTGTGTTAAAGAGCAAGACAGAACTTGAAAGTGAAGGTATGGGCGATATTATGACAAAGGCAATCCTTGATGTTGATGATTGTGCTGAGGGCATGAGAAAGTTCACAACAGAGGTGTTTGATACAGGAGTAGCACTGGCTGCATATGCAGGAATGCTGCTTGTATATGATGTAAGGCTGGCACTTATTGCAATGATATTTCTACCGATATCTTATCTGCTTGCAGAAAAGATGAAGATTATCGTACAGAGAACAGGTGCAGAATATAAAAGACAGTCAGGAATATTAAGCAATGCCACACTAGACAGAGCTTCTAATGCCATAACTTACAGGGTATACGGAAGGGAAGAGGACAGAAGAATTGCATACGAAGATAATCTTTCATCATATGAGAAAGCTGCTATCATGGCAAATATATGAAATTCTTCAATGACACCCTTATACAGGATTATATCAATGACAGGTATAATATTTATATTATATTTCGGCAGTAAAAATGTACTTGGAACGGGGTGGAAAAGCTGGGATATCGCGGCATTTACGACATTCCTTGCCTGTTTTATAAAGTTATCGGATAAGTCTTCAAAGGCGGCAAAGCTGTTTAATGCAGTTCATAAGTCACAGGTTTCGTGGAAACGTATTAAACCGCTTATGGTTATTCAGGATAAAGATACAGATTGTAAAAATCAGACATCAGGAAAGCTTGAAGTAAAAAACTTAAGTTTTACATATCCAGATGGAAAAACTGTATATAATGATATTTCCTTTACTGCAGAGCCGGGGGAGATTATAGGCGTTACGGGTCCGGTTGCCTGCGGTAAGTCAACATTTGGAAAGACCTTCCTTTGCGAATGTCCATATAAGGGAAGTATTAAGTATAATGGAAATGAATTAAGCAGTGTTGCTGATAATGTAAGGTCGGGAATAATAAGTTATCTTGGACACGACACAGAGCTTTTTAATGACTCTATTAAGAATAACGTGCTTCTTGGTGATGATTGCAATGTATCAGAATACCTCAAGGACGTATGTATCGATAAAGAAGTTGCACAGATGGAAAATGGAGTTGACACACTTATTGGTAATGGTGGTGTAAGACTGTCAGGTGGACAGGCACAAAGAATAGCACTTGCCAGAACGCTTTGTCATAAGAAGCCGGTACTTGTGCTTGATGATCCATTTTCAGCACTGGATATAAGCACTGAGAAAAAGATATATAACAACCTTTGTGATATAGCAAAGAATAATATTGTAATTATTATGACACATCGTCTGTATATGTTCCCTAAGATGGATAAGGTTATATGGATGGATAATGGAAAGGCAATAGTTGGAACACACGAAGAGATTATGTTACAGTGTCCGCAGTACAGGAAGCTGTATGAAAATGTCAGCACACAGATGAGGTAGACGTGGCTGGACATACAGAAAAAGGTACATTACAAAATAAAAATACCAACGAAAATAAGAAAAAGGAGTTGGATAATATTGAGTAGTAATAATGTAAACAGCACAGAAGCCAATAATTATAATATTAATAACGTTGATAATAAGAAAATGAATAACAAGAATTCACACAACGTAGTTTCAATAATATTACATACTATAATAAAGAGAAAATGGCTTTCTCTTGGAATTATAATTTCAGTATGTGGTGCGGTTATAACAGCTCTTTATCCACCACTTGTACTTGGAAAAATAGTAGATACACTCACAACAGGAAGTCAGATGCCTGTATATCTTGTATTTCTTTATATGGCATTTACAGTTATTACAGGTCTTATGGAAGCCACAAGAGAAGGGCTTCTTACAGTATTTGGGCAGAAGATAACACACGCACTTAGAAGTGGACTTATGGAGCATTTTGTAAGACTTTCTACTGACTCACTTAATAAGCAGGAGTCAGGTGCTGTTGTATCAAGGTTTGTAGGTGATGTTGATACAGTTGAGAACCTTTTTACATCGGGAATTGTAAGTATGTTTGCAGATGCGTGTAAGATAATAAGTATTCTTGCAGTTATCTGGTTCAGAAATAAAGGACTTGCAACAGTGCTTATGGTGCTTCTTCCATTTTTATTCTGGTTTACAAGACATATACAGAAGAATATGCTTGATGCCCAGTTAAAAAATAGACGAGCAGTCAGCCGTGCTTCAGGACATGTACCTGAAACACTTCACAATATCCGTACGATCCATAATCTCGGCAAGGAGAAGTATATGGAGAAAAGATACGATGAATATATAAGCGACAGCTACAAAGCTATGGAAAAGACCAACTTCTACGATGCCGTATATTCACCAGTTATTCTTATATTAAATGCAGTTGTAGTGGCGGTAGTTATGTTGTTTTCAGCCTCAGGCAATGCCAAAGTCCTTACACTTTTTGGTATGTCAGCAGGTACAGCAGTAGCAGTTATTAACTATATATCACAGATATTCTCACCAGTTGAAAGTCTTGGAATGGAAATCCAGACGATACAGTCAGCGATTGCGGGCGTGAGAAGAATAAATGAATTCTTTGAACTTCCAGTACTAGATAATAATGAAGAATTACAGGCAGAAAAGACATTTGATAGTAAAAATGATACACCTTATGTCCAGTTCAATGATGTAACGTTCGGATATGAGGCTGACCACACTGTAATAGCTGATAAGACATTTGTTGTAAATAGAGGAGAGCAGGTTACACTATCAGGAAGGACAGGTGCAGGTAAGAGTACAATATTCAAGCTGCTTTTAGGTCTGTATAATCCACAGAAAGGTTCTATCCTTATAAATGATATGAATTCAGCCGCGATACCAGATAACAGAAAGAGAAAAATATTCGGTTATGTTGAGCAGTCATTTCATATGGTTCCGGGAACTATTAAAGACCAGATTACACTTTATGACAAGTCCATATCTGACGAAGCTGTTATCAAAGCGGCAAAGCTTACAGGACTTCACGATACAATTATGAACTTTGAAAATGGATATGATACCCAGTGTACACAGGAAGTGTTCTCGCAGGGACAATGGCAGTTGTTATCCATAGCAAGAGCTACAGCTGCCAACCCGGAGCTGCTTTTACTTGATGAGATAACAGCCAATCTTGATGCCAATACAGAAAGAGATGTTCTTACAGCACTTAAAGGTGTATCTGAAAACAGAACAGTTATATCAATATCACACAGGGTTACGGCAAGAACAGGACGTGTAATAAACTGTTAAATACAATATTTCATAATGACAATGCCGCCAGAATGTGATAATATTTTTCATATTGGGTAATTTAATGAATTAAAGTATATCAGGTGGACAAAGTGGAAGATATTATGTATAGCATTAACAGGCTGTTAAGCATTACGATTGGAAATAATAGGTCATATTTTGATGTGCAATATGTTAATATTGCTATGTTGGTCTGGGGTTGTGTATTCTGCTTAATAGCAGGGGTGGGAATGATTTTAAGTAAGAATTTTGACCGCCGTAAGAGGCTGTGGATGATACTTTTGCAGTTTGCAACAGCTGTTCTGTTGCTCAGTGATGCAACCGCCTGTATATTCAGAGGCTGGACGGGTATATTTGGATATTGGATTGTAAGGATAAGTAATTTTATAGTATTTCTTGACAATAATATAATATTATATTTGTTCCACAGGTATGTGTGCAGTTTTATTTTTACGGAACAGGAAGAAAGAACTTTAAAAAGAGCAACATTTATAAATATACTGTGTGCCGTGGCAGTAGCTCTGGTTATTATTTCACAGTTTACAGATTTGTATTACTATTATGATGCACAGAATGTATATCATAGAAGTGAAGGTTTTATAATATCTATTTTTATACCTGTAACAGGAATGATGGTAGAGATGTCATTTTTGATAGAATACAGAAAGAAATTAAGCAATATTACAATTTCTTCACTCGGTTCATATATTATTCTTCCAATTGTAGCGGCAATAATACAGTTCTACTTTTATGAAATTTCGTTGATTGATATAGCTGTATGTAATTCAATGATAGTTATGTATATAACTGTTATTGGTGAACAGGACAGGAAACTTAACAATCTGGAACAGAAGCAGATTAAGACAGAGGCTGAACTTGAAATATCTATGGTGCTTAACCAGTGTATAGCAGAACTGACAACTGAAGCGGATATTAACATAGCTATACATAATCTTCTTGCAATTATTAATAATTATTTTGGTGCGGACAGATGTTATATTTTTGAAAATAATTACGATGATAATACAATGGATAACACCTATGAGTATGTTAGTGATAGTATTACAGCAAAGAAGGATAAGATTCAAAAGCTTTCAATGAATATTGTAAGTTTATGGATGGAGAATTTTAAAGAGGAAAAGCCATATTATATAGCAGATGTCAGCAAGCAAAAGGAAGAACCTGTATACAATATGTTGCATGAACAGAATGTAGACAGACTTCTTGCAGTGCCATTAAAAAGAGATGGAAATATAATTGGATTTCTTGGAGTGGACAATCCGGTTAATCATTACGAGGATATGGCATTATTGTCTTCTATACAATATTTTGTTACTAATAGTCTTGAAAAGCGTGTGCAGCAGGATAGGATGCGTTATTTAAGTTACAGGGATATGCTTACAGGTTTGTACAATCGTAACAAATATATAAGCATTGTTAAAGCGGCTAAAGACCAGATACTTAAAAATGTCGGAGTTGCTTACATAGATATTAATGGTCTGAAAGCAATTAATGATAATTATGGACACTCTAATGGTGATAAGCTCATATGTACAGCAGCAGACACATTCAAAATGGTATTCCCGGATAATTCTTACAGGATAGGTGGGGATGAATTTGTAATTATAGAGCAGAATATTGAGCGTGATAAATATGAAGAAAGAATTACAGCCTTGAAAAATATAATGCAGGATAAACAAGTAAGCATATCCATAGGAGTTCTGTGGAGAGAGCAGGTTGACGATTTAGAAGCATTATTAAAGTCAGCAGATAAGCTTATGTATATGGAGAAAGAGATGTATCATAAGAACAGAGAATAAAGTTAAAATAAAAGGGATTTGGGATACACCTTCCAAATCCCTTTTGTGTTCTTTTTGTGCTGTTAAGGGATTTATATTAAAAGTTATGATGGGTATGTATCCCCAGCACAAATGCAATTATAAAATGTTGTTAAAACAGCATAAAATGCTTGTTACTTTGAAACAAATGCTTGTTGTTTGTTATATTGATTGTTATAGTCAGACCATATTAATCAATGCCATTTGATATTTGAATTCAGTGTTAATATCTTAGGCAGGAAAAGAGGTATAATATGGCTGTAAAGAAATTTATTAACGCAAAGTTAAAAGGATATAATGAATTACAGGAAATACTTGTTGAGGACGGAGTATTTAAGGCAATTGCACCACATATAGATGTAGATAGTGATTGTGAAATTGAGGATTTGGGAGGCAAGCTTACACTGCCACCATATGTTGACCCACATATTCATCTTGATTATGTATTCACAGCAAGAAAGCAGGGCGCAGCTAACGGAACAGGAACATTATTTGAAGGAATTCAAAGGTGGAGTGAAACTAAATCAGATTTAACAATTGATGAGATAAAGGCAAGAGCAATAAAGGCAGTTAAAATGGAGGTGTCACACGGTGTCCAGTTCATAAGAACACACGCTGATGTAACTGACCCTAACCTCACAGCCTTAAAGGCACTTCTTGAATTAAAGGAAGAATTAAAAGATATTGTAACAATCCAGATTGTATCATTTCCACAGGAAGGAATGTATTCTTACAAAGATGGCGACAAGCTTGTTGAAGAAGGACTTAAAATGGGTGCTGATTGTGTAGGTGGTATTCCACATTTTGAGTATTGCAGGGAATTTGGTGAGAAATCAATCCATAAGGTTGTTGAATTAGCTGTGAAGTATGACAAGCTTATTGATGTACACTGTGATGAGAGTGATGACCCAATGAGCAGGTTTGTGGAGCTTCTTACAGCACTTTCAATTGTTGAAGGAATCGGACCTAAGACAACAGCAAGCCATACCTGTTCATTAGGTTCAGTAGATAACAGCTACGCATTCAGAATGATGAAGAATTTTAAGAAAGCAGGACTTAACTTCATTTCCTGCCCAACAGAGAATATATATCTTCAGGGCAGACAGGATACATATCCTAAGAGAAGAGGTCTTACAAGAGTTAAGGAATTATATGAAAATGGAATAAATGTATGCTTTGCACAGGATTCAATTCAGGATCCTTGGTATCCGGCAGGCAATGGCAATCTTATGAATGTGCTTGATAATGGTATACATATAGCCCAGATGATGTCATTTGAGGAAATGGATAACTGCCTTGACCTTATAACTGTTAATGGTGCTAAGACTATGAACATATCAGACATATATGGAATTGAGGCAGGCAAGCCAGCTAACTTTATTGTTGTCGATGCCAGGAGCGAATTCGAGGCAGTATGCGAAAGAGCCGATGTTGTTGCAAGTGTCCGTAATGGTGAATATCTGTTTAAGAAAGCACCAGTGGTTTTCGAGGCTTTGAGTGAATTTATGGCATAGATAAAGAGTGAATTATGATATAATATGACTACTTCGTAGTCACTTAGAAGTTTCTTCGAAACTTCGGATGCGTG
>ENA-ORRT01000881-ORRT01000881.1-human-gut-metagenome-genome-assembly--contig:-NODE-881-length-11326-cov-3.28356_pt1 | contig 11326 bp, 7 predicted proteins | sample MGYA00242181_ERZ509146 | MGnify/ENA primary metagenome ERZ509146 (study PRJEB26280, sample SAMEA2338624) | human gut metagenome | biome: human gut; feature: human-associated habitat; material: faeces...
CGGCCGGGGCACATGGCCCTGCAGAACGATACGGTGGCTCTGCCGGGCCGTGCCGGGGTCCGCCACGGGAATAGCCGAGATCAGGCTGCGGGTGTAGGGGTGGACGCTGTGGGCGATCAGCTCAAAGCTGTCGGCCAGCTCCACCAGCTTGCCCAGATACATAACGCCGATGCGGTTGGAAATGTGCTTGACAACGCTCAGGTCGTGGGCGATGAACAGGTAGGTCAGCCCCATCTCCTGCTGCAGGTCCTCAAACATGTTGACGACCTGCGCCTGGATCGAAACGTCCAGCGCGGAGACCGGCTCGTCGCAGACGATGAACTCGGGGTCCACAGCCAGGGCGCGGGCGATGCCGACGCGCTGGCGCTGACCGCCGGAGAACTCGTGCGGGTAGCGGTTGGCGTGCTCACTGTTCAGGCCGACGCGCTCGAGCAGGGAGATGATCTTGTCATGGCGCTCCTTGGCGTTGGCGCACAGGTGGTGGATGTCGATGCCCTCGCCGACGATGTCGCCGATGGTCATACGGGGGTCCAGGCTCGCGTAGGGGTCCTGGAACACGATCTGCATGCGGCGGCGGTAGGGCAGCATATCAACGGCAATCTTTTCCTTTTTGTCAAACAGGACCTTGCCGTCGTAGATGATGGTGCCGTCGGTAGGCTCATACAGGCGCAGCAGGGTGCGGCCCGTCGTGGTCTTGCCGCAGCCGGACTCACCGACCAGGCCCAGCGTCTCGCCCTTGCGGATGGCAAAGCTCACGTCGTCCACGGCCTGAACGTACTGCTTGTTCTTGCCCATGCCGCCGGCGGGGAAATACTGCTGCAGATGCTTTACTTCAACGAGATTCTCGCTCATCAGGCTTTGCCCCCCTTCTCAAATTCTTCCTTCTGGCGCAGCCAGCAATAGGTGTAGTGGGTGTCGCTCAATTCGGTTCTGGGCGGCATCTTGTTCAGGCAGACCTTCATGCAGCTCTTGCAGCGCGGCGCAAACGGGCAGCCTGCGGGCGGGTTCAGCAGGTCAACGGGCTGACCCTCGATGGGCACCAGACGCTCCTTCTCCTCGGCGTTCAGCTTCGGGATGGAGTTGATAAGGCCCTTCGTGTACTCATGCTGGGGGTTGTAGAAAATTTCGTCCGTCGTGCCGTACTCGACGATGTGACCGGCGTACATGACGGCGATCTTCTCGCACATCTGGGCCACAACGCCCAGGTCATGGGTGATCATGATGATGGACATGCCCAGCTTGTGGCGCAGGTCGTTCATCAGCTCCAGGATCTGTGCCTGGATCGTCACGTCCAGCGCGGTGGTCGGCTCGTCGGCGATCAGCAGCTTCGGCTCACAGGCCAGCGCAATGGCGATCATGACGCGCTGGCGCATACCGCCGGACAGCTCGTGCGGGTACTGCTTCAGGCGGCGGTCCGGCTCGTTGATGCCGACCAGCTCCAGCAGCTCCCTAGCGCGGGCCCAGGCTTCCTGCTTGGTCTTTTTGGTGTGCAGCAGGATGACCTCGACGATCTGGTTGCCGATGGTGTACACCGGGTTCAGGCTCGTCATGGGGTCCTGGAAGATGATGGAGACCTCGTTGCCGCGAATTTTGCGGAACTCCTTCTCGGTCATTTTGTCGATCTGGTGGCCGTTGAACCACACCGTGCCGCCGACCAGACGTCCGGGGTAGGCGGTCAGGCCCATGATGGAGTAGGCCGTGACAGACTTGCCGGAGCCGGACTCGCCGACGATGCCCAGCACGTCGCCCTGGTTCATGCTGAAGGACACGCCGTTCAGCGCCTTGACCTCGCCCGCGGGGGTGAAGAAGGACAGGCGTTCGTCCTTGATTTCAAGAATTTTTTCGCTCATGTTGCTCCTCCTTCCCTCTTTAGCTCTTGAGCTTCGGGTCAAACGCATCGCGCAGACCGTCGCCGAACAGGTTGAAAACCAGGATCATGATGCTGATCATCAGCGCGGGGGCGATCAGCAGCACCGGGTAGGTGTTCATGCCCTTGACAGCGTCAGTCGCCAGCGAGCCGAGGGACGGCATGGGGGCTGCAACGCCGAGGCCGAGGAAGCTCAGGTAGCTCTCGGTGAAGATGGAGGACGGGATCTGCAGGGTGGTGGTGACGATCAGGGTGCCCATGCAGTTCGTCAGCAGGTGCTTCTTGATGATGCGCCCGCCGGAGGCACCCAGCGCGCGGGCAGCGGTGACGTACTCGCTCTCCTTCAGCGTCAGGACCTGGGAGCGGACGATACGCGCCATGCCGACCCAGTACAGCAGGGCGAAGATGATGAAGATGGACACCATGTTGGGGCCGAGCTTCTGCATCCAGCCGAAGCCGGGCTTGGTGGCCAGGCTCTCCAGCGGTTCCTTGATGGCCATGGCCAGCAGGATGATGAGCAGGATGTCGGGGATGGTGTAGAGAATATCGGTAATACGCATCATGATGTTATCGATCCAGCCGCCCGCAAATGCGGAGATGGCACCGTAGGTCGCACCGATGAGCAAAACCAGCACAGAGGCCAGCAGGCCGACGGACAGGGAGACGCGGGTGCCCATCATGACACGCACAGCAAAGTCACGGCCCATACGGTCGGTGCCCAGAATGTGCGGGAATACGTTCTCGCCCTGGTCGATGAGCTTCTGCTCCGCGGCAGAATACTCAAACGGAGCCAGGTTGTTGCTGCCCTTGATCTGCTGCTCATAGCTGTAGGGCCAGAAGCTGGGCAGAACATAGGCCATGAAGGCGATCAGCAGGATGACGACCAGGCTGACCATGGCGATCTTGTTTTTGCGCAGACGGCGCATGCCGTCCTTCCAGAAGTTGACGCTCTCGCGCATGACGACAAGGCTTTTCTTCTCGTCGTTGGATGCGGGGGCAAAGTCCTCAACGTTGAGTTGCAGGCTCAACGGATTCTTTTTCAGATTTTCCATGTGTCTGCTCCTCCTTACTTCAGCTTGATGCGCGGGTCGATGATCTTATACAGGATGTCAACAACGACGTTCGCAACGATGACGAGGGTCGCCAGCAGGATCGTGGTGCCCATGATCATCATGTAGTCACGGTTCGTGATGGCGGACACGAAGTCGCGGCCCAGACCCGGGATGGAGAAGATCTTCTCCACGACGAAGGAACCGGTCATCAGACCTGCCAGCATGGGGCCGACATACGTGATGACAGGCAGGATCGCGTTGCGCAGCGCGTGCTTGAAGAGGATCTTCACACTGGAAACACCCTTGGCGCGGGCGGTGCGCATGTAGTCCTGACCCATGACGTCCAGCAGGCTGGAGCGCATCAGGCGGGTGATGTAGGCGGTGGGATAAATCGCCAGCGCCGTCACGGGCATGATGTAGGCCGCCGGTTCATTCAGGCCGACGGTGGGCAGGAGCTTCAGGTTCATGCCGAAGGTGTACAAAAGCACGACGCTTGAGATAAAGCTCGGGATGGCGATGCCGCAGGTGGCAAACACGATGATCAGATTATCGGCCCACTTCCCTCGGTTATACGCGGACAGACAGCCCAGCGGAATGCCGACGCAGAGCGCGACGACCACAGCCAGACCGGCGGTACGGGCCGAGACCGGCAGCTTGGAGAAGATGATCTGGTTGACGGTACGGCCGCGCTGTTTCAGGCTCAGGCCCATATCGCCATGGATCAGGCTGTTCATATAATTAAGGTACTGCACGCCGAGGGGCTTATCGAGGCCATATTTTTCGGCCAGGGCCTGCTGGGCTGCTTTGCTGATGGACTTTTCCGCCACGAACGGGCCGCCGGGGACCAGGTTCATGATGAAAAAGGTAAGGGTCGCGACGATGAACACGCTGAAAATGCCCATTGCCACGCGCTTGACGATGTACTTCGCCATGGTTTTGTGCCACTCCGTTTCTTAATGGAATACAAATTGGGGTCGATTTCGGTTTATTCGTTTAACGCTCTGTACCGTGCGTACACGCTTGTGCGCAATAGGCGGACAGACTGGAGAATAAAAAAGCCGATGGCGGCTGCGATTGCAAACGCCATCGTTCGTAATCCGAAATCTACTCTATATTATAAAATGTTGCAAAGTATTTGTCAATTCGATGTTCGTTTTCAGACAACGGCAAAGAGCTGAAAACCCGCCCCGCAGGCTGCTGATTTTCGTGAAAGATGCCCATTTGCAGAATTTTTTGAGTTTTTTGAAAAAAACGCTTGACTTTCCGGGCGGTGGGCGCTATAATAAAACACGTTCTCCGGCGAGAACGTCAAGAGAATATGCGCCGGTAGCTCAGCTGGATAGAGTGTCTGACTACGAATCAGAAGGTCGGGGGTTCGAGTCCCTTCCGGCGCACCAAGAGCCTGTGACATAAAGAATGTCATAGGCTCTTTTCTTTGTTGCATCGCACAAAACCAGCAAAGTCGATGACCGATTTTCAAAGTGCGTTTTATAGAGATGTCCAACCGTTTTAAAGCGGTTGGGCTTTTTTGTTGGGCAGTTTGGGACAGCTTTCCCCTCCCCTGCCGCCCGCTTTTGCAGTTTTTCAGCAAAAATTCCAACTTTTTTCTGCTGTTTTCAGAATCTTTTCAATTCCCCCGTAGCCAATTTCCTGAACAGCACCCCATTTGTTAGACAGTATGATATACTATCTAACAAGTGGGGTGTTTTGCTATGCCAAAAGGAGTACCAAACAAACGATATACGCCGGAGTTCAAGAAAATGGTTATAGAAACCATGAAAAAAGAACATCTGAGTATCTATGCAGCAATGCAGGAATTTGGAATTAGCGACCATAAAATTATAGAGCGCTGGGAACGCATTTATTTGGAAGAAGGGCCGGAAGGCTTGTCGGTTGAGCGACGGGGCCGCAGCAGCACTGGTCGGTCAAAGAAGCTGCCAAAAGAGGTAGAAGAAGATCTGTTGGCCGAAGTGCAGCGACTGCGTGCGGAGAATGACTACCTAAAAAATTTGCAAGCCTTGGTTTTGGAAGACGAGCGACGCCAGCACAAAAAACGCTGGTAGTTCAGAAGCTAAAGCATTACACAGTAAGATATTTAAATCCAAATTGTCAGTGTGGTGATTTTTAGAGTGGCAACTCCAATAAATTAAATATAGGCCACTTTCTTGTATCGCACAAAATTGGCAAAATCAGTGGTCGATTTTCAATGTATGCTTTGCCGAAATCGCTAATTGCCTCACGGCGGTTGGTCGGTTTTTGGGGTAGTTAATCTCATTTTTGTTTTTGTGCGTTTATTTGCAAAAAATTCATAAAATTGATTGCTAGATCTGTTGCTATTTTCGTTCGTCTTGTGTATACTATAAGTAGGAAAGCAGACGACATTCTGCTGGTGGGCTAGCACCTAAAATCCGATCTGATGCAGGACGTAAGAACCTGTGGTTGGCGGGCAACGATAAAACCCGAAAGCGATGCAGGGCGTAAGGACCTGTCGGTTGGCGGACAACGATAAAACTAGCCACAAGGGACATCGGACAGCACTGCGGTGTTGTAGGTGTCCCTTTCTTTTTGTAAAATATAGAATGCAACAGGTAGTTTATCATGACGAAAAAAGAAGCCTTGCAAATCGTTTTCTCCTGCGCAGCTTCCTATAAGGAAAACCTAGCGGGAAGAAGCCTTTTATTTGTTACGACTGACAAGCATAAGACCGTTCGGTGTCTGGAAGTTTCATTTGACGGCAGCAATTTTCTGCACATGACAGGCTTTAAGCTGAACAAGAAGGAAATCAGTGCAAACAACTTCTTTAGTATGTGCTGCGACAAGCGCTTGTCTGAGTCAGATTTTGAGTTTGCAGCAGACGGCACGACCGAAATGAAAATGCGCGTTCTTCCCGGATTGGTGCAGAAACATCTTTCTGCTAAGATGGTCGGTGATTACAATTTATCCCAGCCGAAATTATACACTGACAAGCTCGCCGGATCAGTTGGTGCTTGTATGGGCTTTGTCCGCAATGGCGGCAAGGGGCGTTTTGTTCCCAACACCGTATTGGAAGGCGATATCCGAAGCATGGTTAAAGGCAGCGCAGATAGAATCGTCATTACATATCGAAAGCAGCGCGGAGACGCGCTCTATACAGAAATCGTATACACAGCCAAAAAAATTGATTGGACGGCTCTTACCCTACCGGAAGAATACCAATATCTTCCCTTGCCATAGGCAGTCTTTAGAGGCGGTATTCTAATACAAAATTTTCGGTCATCAAATCAATGTTTTATAAAACAGCGGCCTTGTCTAAGCCTTTTTATAGGGTATCTTTTTTGTAACATAGAGACAAGGTCACTTGCGATTGCAAGTGACCTTTTTTGTTTATATGTTGCAGTCTTATGATACTGTTGTGCAACATGCATTTGCCATATTAACAAACGCCGCCTTCATTCGGGAGAATTCCGAATGAAGGCGGCGTTGTTTCTGATATGTTATTTTACCCCTTCTCAAACTCCTTCGCCACATCCTGCAGCAGCTGTCTGATGGGCAGGTGCTGGGGGCAGACGCGCTCGCACTGGCCGCAGCGGATGCAGTCCGAGGCGCGGGAGCCGGGCCCGGTGTGGACATCCTCATAGTAGTAGTCCGCGTTCCAGTCGTGGTGGGTGTGCTTCGTGTTCATGATGGCGAACAGGTCGGGGATGGAGATATGCTTCGGGCAGCCGTCGGTGCAGTAGCGGCAGGACGTGCAGGGGATCAGATCCTGCTTGCGGAAGATCTCCACCACCTTGGAAACGGCGGTACGCTCGGCATCGTTCAGCGGGGTAAAGTCCTTCATGTAGCTCAGGTTGTCCTGCATCTGCTCCATGCTGCTCATGCCGGACAGCACCATCAGCATACCGGGGAAGCCCGCGGCAAACCGGATGGCATAGCTGGCGGGTCTGCCGCCGTGCAGGGCGTCCAGCACGGCTTTTGCGTCGTCGGGCAGGTTGACAAGGCTGCCGCCCTTGACCGGCTCCATGACCAGCACGGGCTTGCCATGCCTGCGGCAGACCTCATAGCACTTGCGGCTCTGGACGGCCACGTCGTCATAGTCCAGATAATTGAACTGGATCTGCACGACCTCGATGGCCGGATAGTCGGTCAGAATCTGCTCCAGCACGGCGGCGCGGTCATGGAACGAGATGCCTACATGGCGGACCTTGCCCTCGGCCTTGAGGGCGAAGGCCGTCTCATAGGCGCGGCAGTCCCTGTAGTGCTGGTAGTTTGTCGTGCTCTGGGAGTGCATCAAATAAAAGTCAAAGTAATCCACGCCGCAGGCTGCAAGCTGGCTCTCAAAAAACGGGCGGATGTCCTCTTCCTTTTCAAAATAGGACCCGCTCAGCTTGTCGGTCAGGACATAGGCCTCCCGCGGGTAACGGCTGGTCAGGCACTCCTTCAGGGCCAGCTCGCTCTTGCCCTGAATGTAGCCGTGGGCCGTGTCAAAATAATTGAAGCCCTGCTCCAAAAAGCAGTCCACCATCTGTTTTGTCTGCTCCATATCGACGTCCTCGCCGATCATAGGCAGGCGCATACAGCCGAAGCCGAAATTCTTCCTGATCTTTTCCATTTGTAAATGCTCCTTTCGCAAGGTTTACCTTTCACGGATCTCTCCGGGAGAGGTTCCGTTTTTCCGGGCACGGCATGGCGGGCGCATACAGAATGCGCCCCTGCAGGGGAACGCGCGTTATAACGCAGGGGCGGATTCCGTATCCGTCCGCGGCTGCTTACGCCAGCTCAAACATCCCGTGATACAGCTGGTAATACTCGCCCTTTTTGGCCAGCAGCTCGTCGTGGGTGCCGCGCTCGATGATATGGCCATGCTCCAGCACGATGATGGCGTCCGCGTTGCGCACCGTGGAAAGCCGGTGCGCGATGACAAACACCGTGCGGCCCTCCATCAGGCCGTCCATGCCCTTCTGGATCAGCGCCTCGGTGCGGGTGTCGATGCTCGACGTGGCCTCGTCCAGAATCAGCACCGGCGGGTCGGCGACGGCCAGCAGCTGGCGCTGTCCCTGGCTCAGGTTTGCGCCGTCGCTCGTCACCATCGTGTTGTAGCCCTGCGGCAGGCGGCGGATGAAGGAGGCGGCGTTCGCAATTTTGGCCGCCTTTTCAATTTCCGCCTGCGTCGCGTCCAGCTTGCCGAAGCGGATGTTGTCCGCCACCGTGCCGGTGAACAGGTGGGTGTCCTGCAAGACGACGCCCAGCGAGCGGCGCAGGTCGTTTTTCTTGATGAGCCGCACATCCATGCCGTCGTAGGTGATGGACCCGCCCGACACCTCATAAAAGCGGTTGATGAGGTTGGTAATCGTGGTCTTGCCCGCGCCCGTGGAGCCGACAAAGGCAATTTTTTGCCCCGGCTTGGCGTAGAGCGAGAGGTTCTGCAGAATCATCCGGTCCGGCGTATAGCCAAAGCTGACGTCGTGGAACCGCACGTCGCCGTGCAGCGGCTCGAGCGGGACGTCGGGGCGGCGGCGGTCACACCAGGCCCAGCGGCCCGTGCTCCCGGCACACTCGGTCAGCGTACCGTCGCTGTTTTCCCGCACGCTGACCAGCTCCACCGTGCCCTCGTCAATCTCCGGCTTTTCCTCCATGACCGTGAAGATACGCTCCGCGCCCGCCAGCGCCGCCAGCAGGAAGTTGCCCTGCTGGGTCAGCTGGTTGATGGGCAGCGTCGTCTGGCGCACAAAGACCAGATAGCTGGCCAGGCTGCCGAGGTCGGACCAGCCCCACATGACCATGAGGCCGCCGACCACCGCAATGACCGCGTAGTTCAGGTAGCCGATGCTGACGACGGCGGGAATCATCGTGGCGGCGTAGCTCTGCGCGCCGGTGCCGGCCTCGCGCAGCTTTTCGTTGCGGGCGGCAAAGGCGGCCATGTCGGCCTGCTGGTGGTTGAACACCTTGACGACCTTCTGCCCGGCGATCATCTCCTCCATGTAGGCGTCCAGCTCACCGAGGCTGGCCTGCTGGCGCGCATAAAAGGCGCGGCTGCGCTGTGTCGAGTAGTTGATATACCAGAACATGGCAATATAGCCAACGACCACCAGCAGCGAGAGCCGCCAGTTGAGGACGAACAGCAAAAGCAGCGTGCCTGCGACCTGAATAAAGGTCTGGATGACCACCGCAAAGCTGTTGTTCAGCGCGTCCGAGATCGTGTCCACGTCGTTCGTGAACAGGCTCATCAGATCGCCCTTGCGGTTCGTGTCAAAGTAGTGCAGCGGCAGCGTCTGCAGATGTGCGAACAGGTCGCGGCGGATGTCCTGCAAAATCTTCTGCGCGGCACGGACCATGAGCTGGGTGTAGCCCAAGGTAGACAGTGCGCCGACGATGTAGATGCCCGCGGTCAGCGCCACAACACCGGCCAGATAGGCGGCGCTGCCGTTTTCCAGCACGCCGTTGACGATGGGGCGGATCATGTAGGTGCCCAGCAGCGCGGCCAGCGCACTGACCGCCGCCAGCAGGCCGACGACGCCGAGCATGATTTTGTGGCGGCCCAGATAGTCCATGAAGCGGCGCAGCGTGTGCCGCAGGTCCTGCGGGCGCTTACCGCCGAATGACTTCGCCATCTGCGTCGCCCCCTTTCATCTGGGAATGGTAAATTTCCTGATAGATCGTATCTTTTGCCAGCAGCTCGTCATGCGTGCCCACGGCATGCAGCCGCCCGTCGTCCAGAATGACGATGAGGTCGGCGCTCTGCACCGACGTGATGCGCTGGGCAATGATGAGCTTGGTCACGCTGCCCAGTCCGGCCAGCGCATGGCGGATGCCCGACTCCGTCGCCGTGTCCACGGCGCTGGTGGAGTCGTCAAAAATCAGCACCTTCGGGTGCTTGAGCAGCGTCCGCGCGATGCAGAGGCGCTGCTTCTGCCCGCCCGAGACGTTGCACCCGCCCTGGCCCAGGTCCGTGTCAAGGCCGTCGGGCATCCGGGACAAAAATTCGTCCGCACGGGCGGCGCGGCAGGCGGCCCAGAGATCGTCGTCCGTCGCGTCGGGATTGCCCCATTTCAGGTTGTCGCGGATCGTGCCGGAGAACAGCAGGTTCTTTTGCAGCACGATGCCGACGGCGTCCCGCAGGGCGTTCACGTCGTAGCCGCGGACGTCGCGCCCGCCGACCCGGACCGTGCCCTCGGTGGCGTCGTACAGGCGCGGAATGAGCTGGACGAGCGTCGTTTTGGCCGCGCCCGTACCGCCGATGATGCCCACCGTCGCACCTGCCGGGATGTGGAGCGTGATGTCAGAGAGGGCATTTTTCTCCGCTTTGGCGTTGTATTTGAAGCTGACGTGGTCAAAATCGATTTGGCCGTCGGGGATGGTGTCCACCGGCGCGGCGGCATTCGCAAGGTCGGGCGTCTCGGTCAGGACCTCACGGATGCGGCGGGCGCTGGCCAGCGAGCGGGACATCTGCAGAAAGACGCCGGAGAACATCATGACCGAGTTGAGCACCTGCAAAACATAGCTCAAAAACGCCGTCAGCTGGCCGACGGACATCGTGCCGACGAGGATATACTTGCCGCCGAACCAAAGGATGCAGACGATGGCCGTATACATGACGGTCTGGAACGCAGGCAGGTTGAGGACGGCATAGCGGAAGGTTTCCGTCGAAGCATCGCTCAATTCCGTGTTGACAGTGTCGAACTGGGCGTTCTCGTAGTCGCCGCGGACGAACGCCTTGATGGCGCGGATGGCGGTCAGGGACTCTTGGATGCGGCCATTCAGGTGATCCACGGCGCTCTGCTGGCGGCCATAGAGCGGACCGACCTTTGTGACGATCCAGGCGAGGACGGCGGCCAGGATCGGCGTTGTGACGAGGAATACAATCGTCAGCCGCGGGCTGAGCACGCAGGCCATCGCCAGCCCCATGCAGAGCATGACCGGGCTGCGCACCAGCGGACGCAGACCGGCGTTGACGGCGTTGAGCATGACCGTGACGTCGGTGGTCATGCGGGTGACGAGGGATGCATCGGAGAAGCGGTCGAGGTTGGCGAAGTCGAATTTCTGCACGGCGCCATACTCCGCCATGCGCAGCTCTGCCGCGAACCCGTTTGCGAACCGCGCCGCGTACCGCGCATACAGCAGCCCCGTGATGAGCGCAAGCACCGCGCACAAAATCATCAGCCCGCCCTGCCGGAAGATGACGGCCATGTTATGGGTGGGCACGCCGTCATCCACGAGGGTGGACATCAGGACGGGGATGACCATTTCAAAGATACATTCAATAAAGATCAGCCCCACCGCCGCGAACAGATCGCGCCGGTTCGGGCGGGCATAACGGAAGATTTTGCGCAGATCTTGCATGGGTGGCTCCTTGCGGTGGGGGTAGGATGGTTGTTAAGGGAGGGTTGCGGTGAATGTTGTAGGGGGCGGCGTCCCCGACGCCCCGCGGAGG